>JAABUP010000153.1_pt1 | contig 151934 bp, 236 predicted proteins | sample 5559201 | NCBI WGS metagenome assembly JAABUP01 (sample SAMN10711887, study PRJNA513373) | rock metagenome | isolation source: Antarctica rocks | place: Antarctica
CGCCCCCCCCGGACGGGTCTCAGACCGAGGGTACGGTATCCTTCATCTGAGACAAGGATGAGGTGACATTCTTTCCCGTGTCCATCCGACGTCCTAGATGATCATCCAATTAATCGGCTCGCAAATCCTCTTCAGCATCCGTGCCCATCTCAGGTGATGAAAACCTGACTAGTTTCCACATGGAAACTCGGCACGCTCTCGCGCTTAATTTGGGACCTAATCCCTTGATTCCGGCGCGGGTTTCGTCGGGACAACGAGCAATCGGTCACGCTACTGCAGACTTCCCTTTCGGCGGCGCCCTAGTCTCATTGTGCAGGGCCGACATCAACTGCGAGGCACAGACTGCATCCGTCTGACGCCCCCAAGACTAAAACTGGGGCGTTCCGAACTCAGCCAGATTCTGCGAATCACTCCGAAGTCAGTCACCTCCAATAAGTCTCCTCCGCGTTACGCCTCTTTCGTAACGTGGTAGATCTCCACTTCCTCTCGTCATACGGTTAACCAGCAGATAAGGGGGCGTTCAATTATTTCTCCGAAGCCAAGCCTTGCTCCTGCTTTGGGGTTTCTACACCACGTAAATAGTCCGAAGTCTATTTCCTTTGGGGTCAGGGCTTCTACCTTTCTCGGCGTCATCGTCACGCTCTGAAGAACAAGCTAGCGGAGCCGCGGCGTTATCGTTGCCCAGCTGTTTGAGTTTGCGGGGACCTCGCTCATTTGTTCTGTCATGGCTTGCTCTACCTTGCTCTACCCGTGTATATATCGTTGAGCTTTACCGAACAGCGAGCGCCGCGCGTTGATCGCATCAGGCAGATCAGCTCTTCCGCGACGTGACGAAAAGGCACCGAATCAAGTCTGCAATAATTCAGTCGCGTGGCAGGAGTCGTGCGCCTTTCGAGTGGCGTTCGCCATCGCCTCATCTTCAGTACCAGTCTATGTTCTAAGGGCACCCCGCGGACGCAACCGATTGAACTCATTCAGTTTTCTAGAACGATTGCAGAAGCCGCATGGTTCTACGCTTCCGGCATTTTGCCTCGAGAGTCGCAGCAGCTGTTTGCGTCGCCCAAGTCGGTGTCGTATGACCAGTTTGAAATTTCAAGGCGGCTGCGCCCCCTTTGGATATTCCTGGCGCAATGAGATAGGCTTCACTCGGCATGGGCAAGATCCTTCAGCATGGGCAAGATCTGAACATGGGCAAGATCTTACATGGGCAAGATCTTTCATGGGCAAGATCTTTCACATGGGCAAGATCTGAGGGCAAGATCTGAAGAGGGCAAGATCTTTCAGATCTTGCCCCTCCAAACTCGGCAACACAAGCTTCGGCGTGATCGGACGACGTCAGCTGGGACGCTGATTCGTCATGGACGGAGTAGAAGGTTTGGCGAGGAGAACCTTGATTCCGTGCCATGTGATGGGAAGTCCGGTAAGTTTAGGGCGGGCTTTTGACGAAAGGATGGTAGAGGTCGGCACCGAAGCAGGCTTCGAGATGCCGACGCGTCTCGGGTACAGCGTAGGCTGGCGAAGACGCCCGCCATTGGTCCGCCCCGCTGACTGAAGCTGGGATAGCCATACTGATCCGTATCGTCGGTTTGAGCGAGTGGTGCCGGTAGCGAGCTTGAGATGCGGCACCGCGATCGTTGAACGCGTTTTGAGACTTCTTGAGCGAGTGCTTTCGCTTGTCATTTTTTGCGACCATAGACCCGGCATTCAGCTGCGGTTCGGTCGACCAGGGTTGCCGCGCCGTACACTGCGAATGCGACATGCATACTATGCTCAATGCAATCCTACGCCCCATCCTCGGTCTCAACCTTCTCCGGTGCATCCCCTCCCATCCCAAGAACATCGCTCACCGCCCACCGCCTCATCCCCACCACGCTCACCTTCGCCCCTCTCTCCTGTCCCCACTCATCCATGACCTCGCCCACCCGTCTCTCCTGTCCCATCATCATGAACGGCTGTTCCAACAACACCTCCTCGTCCTCCACCCCATCGCCGCCTTTGCTTTTCCGGCTGATCACCCTCGTCGGGAACCCTACGACCTGTCTGGCGATCGTCCGTGCGAGCTTTGAGAGGTCCCTGTCGAAATCCTCTCCACCTGGTCCGTGCACGAGTGTCGCTATGAGTCTCTCCGGGACGGAGCTGATGGCACTGAGCACGACGATCCCGCCGACCTTCCCTTCGGTATCGCCAGGCCCGCCATGAGCGAAGCATCCGGGAATGAATCGGATGGTAGGGGATGATGGGAATGGCGCGGCGAAGGATACGGCTCGTAGTAGTTTGAGGTTCTCGCCGGTAGATCCTAGTGCCGAGAGAAGGGTTTGTCGGACAGTGGTCGGTTCGTGTGTAGGGATAGGTGAGGATGAGTCTGATGGAGGCAGGGCGATGAGGGGCGCGGAAAGGAGCGCATCGGTCGGGAAATCCTGAATCGGGTCGACGCCTAATTGGGGTTCAGGAGGTCCAGCGTCACTCGGTACATCCAGAAATGCCGCAGTCCCAGCGACTCCTCGAGCGGTATTCAAGAACACATCGTTTCGAGCGACGAAATCCGTTTCGCACCCCAGATGAATCATAGATACCCGCTTGCCGGAAAGTAGGGAAACGGCTATCGTGCCTTCGTTCGTAGATCGTCCGGATACTTTGGCGGCTTTCGCTTCGGATGAGGAGAGAGATCGCTCGATGTAGGCTAGGGCTCTGTCGAGATCGTCGTTGGAGTTGGCGAGTGCTTCACGGGCCAAGGCGATTGGGACGGGGCATGCTCGGCGGAGAGTTGCGATGAGATGGACAGGCGTTTTGGGTGTGTCAGCCCATTGGGCGAGCGAAGTATGCAGATGTCGGAATCGACGATTTGGGATTGCGGTGTAAGGAAAGAGGCGAGGTAGGGATCGAGAGCAGCTCGAAGATGGAAGAGCGAGATGGCCAAACATGTTGCTAGAGGCCAGCCTGGAAGATTGTCGCTTCAATGCGAACCCACGACTCAACTTGCCGCGATGAAAGCTGCAGTCTGGGGACACGGACAGTCATTCTCTGGACACAGCAATATTGTCAAGATCAGATCGTGAAAGCCAAATGTCAGGCGGAAGAGTTAACGAGCCAGCTTCCGCCGGAAACTCTCCCGCCGACTTTTCTGTTCGTCCGCCTCCACACCAATGTGTACTTGTCATTGTCCACCCGAGGCAGGACGATGGCCGTCGTGGACCTCACGCTGCGAGAGCTGGTCGGCAAATCGTATGCTCGTGCTGTCACTGCAAGACGGGTGAGGCTAATCTTCTTTTCTGTACCAGCTGATCTGACATGACCTGTTGGTAGTTTGTGAAGCTTGTCAAAAGCTGTCTCGAGCGGCGAGAAGTTTCCGGACAGGATGCCGAGGACGCGGTGACAGGTATCATCGCCTTTGTGGACCTATGGATGAAGCTGATGTCGATTTCTCTGCCAGACGCACTTCTTCATCATCTTTATCCAAATCCACCTTCTGCCGTACTCCTCAACTACACCTCTCAGGCGATGTCTTCAAGCATCATCACCTCGAGGACATTCGTCATCCACCTGCTATTTCTGTTCCTCGAACAAGAGTCACTCTCGGATGCCATCTTGGCCTCGATATCCAATGTCATCTTGGCAAATCCGACAGGACTCGAACCTGGCGACTCCCTCCCAGCGGCCCTTGAAAAGCCATTCTCTCAAACAAGACCCGTCCCGGACATCGCTACTTCCACATCCGCGAATCCCGAGCCTTCACCGGTGATCACCGCATCCACGCTCGCCTTACTCCTCCCACTCTTACGGATATGCTCCCTCACCGCTTCATCTCCCGCACCAACCCCAATCATCAATTTCACCACCCGTATTCTGTCCCTCCTCGAGCCGTATCCCGCTCCTTCCCTCGAAGTCGGACTAGAAGCAGGAAATCTCCTACAGTCCCTACCTGAGGTACTGGCGGCACCGCTGCGAGACTGCTTGAGCGGGTTGATGGCGGATTTAACGATCTCCCAAGACGTAGCACAACTGGGAATATCTTCAGCACCCCCAGATCCGGTCGAGATTTCCAATATAACCTCAGTAACCCCGAAATCCCTAACGTCCAGCCATTCGTCTCCTCTACTGCCCCAGATCTTCGAATTCCTGCTCTCTTATCTCCTTCGATCCGCTCGGTGGACTCGATGTCCGGAATACGCATCGGAGCCTCCACGCCCTCCTGATACTCACATCAAACTCCTCCGTCTCGGTCCTCACATCGCCTCTGATCCTTCCACGTTCCTGCTTCACCTGATTCAAACAGCTGTGAATGACTGGGGAGGGACATACAAAGGAGGATCACCTGAAGGCGTGCCAAGCTGGCTATTCCTTACCGAGGGTTTGCCAGTCCTGCTTCGATGGTGGAGAGACAACTCGGACCCCAAGTGGCCGTTTCCGGTAAGTCCCGCTCATCATCCCTAGCGTATGAACCGACGGACTTGCGATACCAGCGGACACTACCAGCAGCTCTGGCCCTGGCCTTCGACATGCAGAGCGTGCGCATGGCAGGAGACAACGCGTGGCTGTCCTCCACCTTTGACATCTTTGTTGCCCATGCTGATGACGACGATGATACCGGCGCTTTTTCGCAGCCGGAAGGGTGGTAGGTTGGCCTTGTTGAGCCAGGATCTGACTCATAGACTGTTGATCGTGTAGGATGCTATGTTCAGTCGAGGTGACGATGGTCCACCGGATGGTTGAGCTCGGCTTGCTCGATCGGACTGAAGCCTATACGCTCGTACCGAATATCGCTACGCCTCCTTCGACAGATGGAGAGTCCTTGATGGTCAGTAACAGATCTAGGTATATCGTTTCGGCTGACGGATTGATCAGAACCGGCTGGGATACGCGTCAAAAGGGCACTTGATACCGCTGGCGCACTTGATCACCTTCGCCCCGGGTGCTGCGCGGTCTTTCAGCACCGACTTCATCCACGTGAGTCCACTTTATGCGCATGAGCGCCGAGCTGACAATGTCCAGTGCCTTCGAGCATGTCCAAGAATCCCTCCACCTGACGGCCTTTTCACCAATCTCGCCTCCCGTCCTAGTCTCATCTACTCGCTTGCGGCGGCTCTGAGCCCTGCGGAGCTCCTGGACATCCTTGCCGAGCACTTGTTGAACCCCTCAGACGACCGGATGGGCAGAGCAGACGATCCCCAAGGCAGCTTGACGAGGTTCGGGGAAGGGGTCGTACTGGTCGAAGCGGTGGTATCGCAGTTTCAGGTGAGCACTGCTCTGCACTGACAAAACTCGACTGACAGCGACCCAGTTGCCCTTGCCGGACCTACTACGAGATGCTAGGAGGGCTTTGAGTCTAGCGGATCTCGATCCCATTCAAAGAACAAATATGAACGGATGGATCAAGGCTTTGGTGGGACCATCAAGGCTTGCTTGAGCGTGGACTGACGACCTTCTCAGTTCGGTTCCGATGGCATCGATGACCAGATCTTGCTGTAAGCCTTCTCCTCTCTCGAGCACGACAACCGAGTCTTACGAGATTTAGGGCGACTTCTCCTTCCGAGTTCTGCCGCCTGGCATCAGGCCTTGTACAGCAGGCCATCGCAGCTACGGCCGCTGGCCAGATCGAGCTCGATACCTTGCATAGCGGACTATCCTATTTCTCTCAACCTCTTCTGAGTTGGAGTCTTGGCGGCGTGGTAGCTTGGCTCTGCAGCGAGATAGAGCGGAACGGGTGCGGTTTTACAATACCGATCAGTCCAGTCTGATGGGTGCTTAGCCTGCTGTCCGCACTTCACCTGAACGTCCTACAGACTTTGCTACTCGACTCTTCCTTCCCCGAGCCTTTGTTACGAGTCAATAGCCGGGCGATCAAGGCGATTGTCGAGCGGGGCACCGGCATTGAACCAGTCCTACAGAGTTCTGCTTTCAACGTAGTCGGAGTGAGGGACAGATTGGAGTCCATTTCCGTCTCCTCAGATTCACGTGAGCTTTCTCGTTGTCGGCAAGCTTGGGATCGCTAATCAACCCAAGAAATGCTTTCAGGCCCTGTACCTCCGAGACCGCTTACGGTACTCCGCGCCGAGCTGCAGTCCTTGCGGCATCTCGACCTTCGCCAGCCGCACTGGACGAAGACGCTACTCGAAGCGCTCGAATCATCCCTCATGGCCGAAGGTCCACTGCGGACCGTCGAGCTCATCATCCGCGAAGTCCTGCAAGCATCCGTCATCGATCTGGGGAACTCTGCAGGTGACCCGCTGGAGCATTTCGCGGTTGCACTTCTCTCACTACGGTTCTCCCCGACTTCTCCGATGCCAACGGTAGCGACATTCATCCTTCAATTTCTTCCATCGCTCTTCGATAGCGGATCCACCGCTCTGACCGGCAATCTACCGTCCCAATCCACACCATATGCCACGACTGCGCTGGCGAGACTGATCAAGCAGTCCCTGCTGGCGACCGCTGATATCCATCCGGCGGATGAGGGGAGAAGCGTCGCTGACGCCCTAGTCGACCACATGATCGAGGAGCTCAGGTATCAGGGATCCCGTCCGGTCGCGCAGGCCGACGTGCAGAGTGGCAAGAAAGCGCCCAAAGTGGTGAGAGCCGGAAGAGTGATGAGTGCGGTGCAGAAGGAAATGCTGGACGGGTTGTGCGGGTTGTTCGAAGGGGATGAGGAGATGAGGTCACGGTGGCCACAACTCATTGGGGGTTTTGGTAATGCATAGTCTGTCCTGACATCAAGCATCGACAGTCATCGTACAGTCGTGTACCTCGGGGAACAGAATACCCGCTTCACACTCCTCCAAGGTGTCGAGGCACTCATCCGACAGCATGATCCCTGAGGCCGCAGAGTCGCCGGACTCTGCTCTGGTAGGTAGTCAACCGAGCCCTACCGTCCAACCACCGATGTCGAAACATCTTCGCAACTCCTTATCCAGATCTCATTCCCTCACTCCAACCGCCCAGAGCAAAACCGCCCAGAGCACTTCCTCGCTCTCCACAGGCTCCTGGAGCGGCCGCGTCCGGTTGGCCGGGTCGACCGACCCATCCGGTCTTCTCGGCAGTGCACTCGGACTATCCAGATCAGTCGGGACGACGTTCTTGTGCTATCCAGGGGCACCTTCAGCGTAATATACAAGACGAAAGAGAGGACGCACTGCCCAACCAGTCGTACCTTTCCGCTGCTCGAAGATCTCAAGCTTCGTCGCCAGCTCGACCTCGCTCATGAACTCCCTCGGGGTCCAGGCTACATAGAGTGCGAAACGGGTCTGCGTCCCCACCGGACTGGCATTCCAACGTATCGTCCGAGAGTCCCACACTACCCAACTCAACACCCATCCAACTTCCGCCAAAGCAGGAGTTACGTACGGATGAGGTCACCAGCATTGGCGCACACCTTGATCTCCTCGCACCCGTGTTTGAGATACCACCCAACATCCTCCATCGAGTACTTGTACCCCTCAAACGCCTCACCTTGGTCCGCCGAAGTATCAAACCCCCCGATGGAATCGAAGTGGTCTTCGTGGAGTTTATGGGAGCCGCGGAGGACGACCAGGCCGCCGTCGAGGGGACCGGAGGGGGAGCGGTTGGCGATCCCTTGGCAGAGTTGGAGAGTATTGACGAAGCGCGGGGCTTGGTCCATGTCTACGCAGATCAGTCTGTTGTCTCCCTGGGCTGCACGAGAGAGGCTCGTTGGAAGAAAGATAGTTCAAAGAGGGAAGGTGGGACAAGAAAACGTCAACGAGGAGCTCACGAGGCCAAGGAGCGGTGGGTTGTATGTCTGTACGTCCAGTCGTGGGATTGATGGGGAGAGTCGCATTCATCCCGTCGAACGAGACGGTCAGATCATCAGTCCCCCAGACTTTCGCGAACGCCTCCCGTATCTCCCGGCTGACTACACCGCCATGACTTATGACCAGACCGAGGGAGGCGATCCCACGTACATGCCGACCTTCCAAACCCAATCCTCATGGTTCACCGCATACCGATTATACAGTCCGCCCGTGAACCCATACGGAAGGTGCTGGGCCGTCCAGGTAGATCGATCGTCCCGCTTGAAATCGTATGGGAAGGATTCGAGCCATTGTAGAGCTGATTCGCGGAATGACTCGCAGGAGGATTGGGGGATGAGGGAGGGGAATCACGCAGTAGCCGTCACGGTGGAAGTCGGAGAGCCAGGTCGTGTATCTGCCGGCTGCAGGTTGAGTCCGGAGATCAAGCGAAAGTCCGCGGAAATGTCGCCGTTCTAAATGCCCCCTCCCTTCTCTCTTTCATTTCACAGCTTTGGTCAATCCTGGTCTCGACTTGAAATCGGATTGAAAGCAGAAGATGCGGCTGACTGTCGTCGTCATCTGCTTAGCCTTCGTGGTCACCGCGCTGTCGTTAGTCTAGGATTCGTTTCCCATACCTTGGTTGATCTTGGATAGATGGACGAAAGATGATTATGAGATCTTTGACCTCGTCTCTGCCCTCGAAGCAGCCGAAGGTGAGCTCGAAGGCTGGCTTTAACTTGACTCTCATCCGTGAGGAATCTCCCGCTGACAAATCTGCGGCTGTTCTAGGGAAGGCAATCAACTTCTACTCCCACGTCGGCGTGTCCCCATCCGCCTCGACATCCGAAATCACCAAAGCTTACCGGAAGAAATCTCTCGAGCTCCAGTGCGTTCAAACTCAATGACCCATCTGCCTCCCAGATGCCGATATGATGTCGTGACTGACGAGCTGTGCCTTTCCAGTCCCGACAAGAATCCCGGAGTGAAGAATATCCACGACCGTTTCGCCCGACTCGGCGTGATCGCCCAGATCCTGCGATCCCCAGAAGGTCGCGAGCGATACGACGTGCGTCTCCCCTCCCACCCCATCATGTTATACTAGCTGGATTGCCTGATCGACGAGTCGACCTAGTTCTTCTACAAGAATGGGGTCCCAAAATGGCGGGGGACGGGGTATTACTACTCACGTTTCCGTCCGACCCTCTTCCACACGCTCATCTTCCTCGTCTTCCTCACTTCCGGATTCCATTATCTCGTCATGCGACTAAACTATTCGAGAGACAGGCGGAGAGTCGGGTATTTCGATCGCACGGCGAAGAGCGCTGCTGGGCTCTCGAAGGACAAGGGGACCGAGGATGGAGTCGAGAATGGAAAGGAGAAAGAGAAGGGGAGGGAGAAGAAGGAGGGTGTGGCTAGTAAGGAGAGGAGGAGGAAGGTGAAGGTCCCGATGGTCGAGGGGAGCGAGTTCTCGGGGACATTGGAGCTCATCGTCGAGGGGGACGAGGTGTTTCTCGTCAGTGCTTCTTTTAGACCATGGAGCCCAAGCTGACGATATTCAGCCGCATGGTGATGGCTCGCTCACCCCGTTGTCGGGTCTGGCCATACCCCCGAATGTGACCCGGACGTGGCCGTTCCTTCTCATCATTTCGCTTATCGCTCGGATTATCTCCGCCTTGCCCGAATTCGCTCAATCCTCCCTACCTGCATATCTCCGCCCCGCTCCGCCAATTCACCCAGCAGAAGACGATGTGGATGATGGACGCGAAGCAGAAGCCCAGACGGGCCGCCTACGCGCTGCGGCGATGCGGAATAGTCGACGGTTGAGGAACTCCACCCCCAAGGACTCGCCAGCTACCACGGAGCTTGAGTCTGATGCGAGCGAGGAAGAAGGCGAGGTTGAAAATGGTGATGCTGGAGGAGAGGGGCGGAAGAAGAAGCGAGGTCCAGGGAAGGCGGCGGGTCTGAGACGGCGGAAGATGGCGCTCAAGAGATAGCACATGCAAGTATCGACAAGAATTGACATGGCGTACAAGCACAGCAAGACGTATATCAATGGCTAAAGTGCCAAGCAAGCAAATCATAGACACAGGAGATGGAAGAAAGGGAGATCCAGACACACCTGCAGACACCCAGCGCACCAGGCTTCAATCCGTCTCCGTCTAGCTCATCTCGACGTCCCTGCCAGGAATCTCACCAAGCAGAGCCCGCAACCCCCGTTCCTCCGCCAATCTTTCCTGCCGAGCCTTGATCTCCGCCCTCCTCTGCTGAAGCTCGACCTCACCTCTCAGATTACCCTTGGACTTGACCGCGCTCAGCCCGCTCGCCTGTGCACGCATCCTTGACTTGGTCGGGGATTTGATCATACGAGTCGACGATTTATGGCTGACGGTAGACGGCGCGGGCTTGGGTAGGTTGAAGTTGCTCTCGAATAGGAGATGTTCGCGAGACGAAGCGGTACCAAACGGTTGGGAGGTGGGCGCGAATCGCGGTGTGGCCGAAATTGGCGGGACAGGCAAAGGGCGAGCAAGAGGGGGCTTTACGGTTGCTTGCATCCGAGCGAGAGAAGAGGCGGTCGGAGCGAGGAGGGTGGACGATCTCGTCAGGCCTGGGGCAGTGGAGTGGGACGGTTTGCGCTGGTTGTGAGCTGGAGGTGGCGGTGCGGGACGGGCTTGGCGAATCATGTCGGCTTGACTTTGCTTTTTCATCGAGACTGAGGAGGACAACGAAGATGATTTTGGGAGACCGAGTGTGTTCCTCGTGGGAGGCGCAAGTCTCCCCGCCGGACCGAAGTCGGGTACCTTAGGTCGGGATTGATTCGTCGACGCAGTGGAGAGAATAGTCGCTGCAGAACTCGATCTTGACCCATAAGTTGAAGGTTGAGCCTTGTAATTCTGCGAGAGCTTCGCAGACTGGTCTCGATGGGTCGAGGTTTGACTGCGCCGAAGGGACTCTTGCAGGTCGAACCTCTTACGCGGCTGAGGTGGATCTCGCGGTGCAAATACTGATGTCTTGCGGGGCATAGTCGGAGCTGGGAAGTGCGTCGAGGCGGAGGTGGTAATTGTCGACGACGTAACGACCGGCTTCGTAACTGGAGTCTGTTTTCGCAAATTGCGCAAGAACCCGAAGCGGGACGACAGCCCTTTGCCTGTCAATCCTGTTAGACCCGAGTATGATAGCTCGGAGACTTACCTTTGCCTCGGATCAGGCTCGATCGCCTTTGCTCCGTCAACTCCTTGAGCTTTTTGAGTTCGTCTGTCGGTGTCTCTTCCACGTCACCGAGTAGATTGGCGAGACTGCGAGTCCCTCCTCGCAATGCGCCGAGCATGGTCGATGAGATTGACAGCCTGCTTCTCTTTGTATCTCTGCCGGTCTCGCTGTCTGCCTGGATTCTTGACGAGTCGCCTAGGTCCAATTCCGAGCTGGACTGGGGTTCGAGCTTTCTCTTGACAGGTTGGGTTAAGGACTTGGTCATAGGGGCGGAATGCTTCATACTGCCACTCGGGGTGGACTTCCCCTTCCGAAATTGACTAATCGACTGCATCCTTACCAGTCATCAATACCAGCCCTGGCATTCGCGATGAACTTACCTGGCGAACTCTTTCTCATGCGCAACAGCGAACCGGTCATTCCGAGAGCTGCTACCACTCGCGCTCAACCTCCACCCGGGTGCTCCGACCTCGCGATTCGCGCTGACAAGGCTCCCGACTTCCACCTTCTTTCCCTTTAGTAGCTCATGACTGAGCTTGCTGGCGTTGCTGGGCAGCCTAGCATTCATCTGAGCTAGCACTTCTTCCGCAGCAGCGGAGAATTCAGTCCTGGTGATGCCCGCATCCCGCTTTGTACCGAAGACAAACTGCTTAGGCGTGGGCGGAAGAGGTGAGAAGGAGCCGGGTATGGATGGGGCGGACGATATGCTGGCTGTCGGCGGAAGAGGTGGACAGATCTTGCTGATGCTCCCGGAGGCGGAATTCGGCAGGGCAGGCATCGATCTCCTGCTTAGCGCCATGGCTGCGAAGGATGAATCCGCTCCTTGCGTAGATCTGAGAGGAGCCATTGATCGCCGCTCGTTGAGGCATGTTGCATGTCTTGCACTGCCGAACATTGGGAGGTTGCCTGTCTCCAGCTCTGCATTATCCCCGCTTGACTCTGGGGGAGGTGGCGAGACCAGGCGAATCGTGCTAGGTTGCTCGAGGATGGAAAGGGTGGAGTGCCGCCTGGGAATGCCGACAGTGGACGCAGGAGATGGGGGTACGGATACTTGAACCTCCTCGATGCACTCAGCTGCTTCTGGTTGGACGTCCATTTGCGACGTCGTGGATGTGGTTCGCGGAAGGAGATGGCGGGATGCGCGCCGAGAGAGTGATGTCGCCTTGGAGGCCAAGGACCGCATGGAAGAGCTGGTGCTGCGAGACGGTCCAGTATTTGCACCGTCGACTGATATCGGAGTCATCCCGGCTCTTGATATTGAGCGATGATGAGAACTCACCACCAAAGTCACCGAGACATTCCCCGTTCCTGGCACTCTTCCAAGAGCTCACGCTTCCTGAATTCGCCAACGCTGGCCGCTTGTCCGGAGATAACAAGCTGGCCCCGCTGTTCGACAGGACTTCCCATACATCCGATGGGCCACATGCGGTGTCGTGAGGTCTATCTCCGCGGTCGATAGTATTTGAATCCGAAGCGATTTGGTTGGTTTCTTCGTCATCCGTATCAGTAGGGGAAGGGAGAGGAGTAGAATTGCCATCGATGCTGTGGTCGACCTCGATGGGATACAAAGGGCTCGATCTGGTCTCATGGATCGTGTTGAGACTGATCCCGGTGTTGACCGCAACTGCGCAATGCCTGTTAGCGCTGCTCGCGGATTTACGAGAAGGTTTGACTGACATTCACGCAAACGCTCGACCATGACGCTTCTCTGATTGAAGAGGATCGGTTCATGAGCTCTCGACGACTGGTTGTGCTCAGAATGGACGACCTCACCTTGACACTTGTCTTCAGCCCATGCCGCTTGGAGAGTGAAGCGAGTTGAGCATGTTTGAGAGCTTCGAGGGCGGCGGGGCTAGAAGATGATTCAACCCGTCAACATCCACTTGAAAGTCAAAACGGCTCAACACTGACTTGAGCAGGATATCGGTGTCATCCATGATGGCTCTGCACAGTCGGTATGATAAGGTTCCGTTCTCGCCAGAGGAGTGTAGAATGGGTATAAGAGATTTTGCAGATGATGTGGGAAGACAGTAAGAAACAAGTCAGCCGCGTGGAACCGCTCTTATGGCTTATCCGCCCGGTGATCCAACTTCCCACGGTGTCCCTTCCGTGAGGTGGATATAATTTCCGCTCCGCCCACGTATTCAATGCTGCCTTCGTGGACCGACTTGGTAGTCCTCTTGAGCCGAGAACGCTAAAGGATCCACTTAGTGTCAGAGAGAAGATTTTCGCCATGCCGGTGATACGAAGGGCCGATTTCCTCATGCCGTTCGTGCCCCTTTGTTCCGCTTCCCAGTCCGCTGACCATCAACTCCAGAATGATGGCTTTCGGCACCGCCGTTCTGCTCGGTACCTCTACCTTTCCTCACAGCGTTGTGTGCTCACCCGAGGACTCCTAGGTACCTACATCTACTCGGTGATCGGATATGCCCGAACCAACGCCGTCAACGATAGGGAGCGGAAGTGCGCTATGGCAATCGAGCAAAGACGGGAGTTGGGGATGGATTTGCCGAGGAAGGGGCCACCGCCGGGCTAGGGGGGCTCTGATGCGTCCGACTGTGTCGGTAGAGATGAGCCTTCGAGCTTAGAGATGGGGCACAGATATCAAACCAGGCATGGGTTCCGGAGTGGCGGAGGTGAGCTTTGCCGGATGTGAGCTTTCAGAAAGCTTTACTCTTCAATGTGCCCGCCATCGCCGTTGAAAATTGGTACATCCGGGGTATCATCAATATGGTATCCTAGCGAAGGGTATAATCCGAGCCAGCTACATAGGGAGATAGGTGTATATTCTGGATTATAGGGATACAACGCGATATGTGTTACGGTACTGGCGGAAAGGGGAATCATGCGATGCAGGGTAGTGAATGTGCTGGATTCAATAGGTTGCGAGGGAATCAAGGAATGCAGTCCGCCGCAAGGGAGACTACCATTCGGAGCGGGGTAATCCGAATCGAATGGCGTCCTGCGCGTCGAAGTGGCGGGTGAGGTCAGTGATGGCTGCTCTGCGTCAGTACTACCAGAGTCAGAGCTAGGGGAGTAGACGTACGTGGCGCGACGTAGGTGGCACTTTCGACGATAACGAACGGATCGGTGAAGCACGTATTTAACGGTTGTCCCCTGTTTCCGTCAGAACGGGAACTACATATTCCGGAGTAGGCGACTCACCCCGTTATCCGCATGACGTTCGCCCTCAACCGAAATCGCCCAACATACCGTACGCTCACGTCGGGAAAGGCGAAATAAATCCCCTCTGCCCCGTCGCGGTCCTGCATCTCTGCCGGGGCCGCTACGAGGGTGCCGTAGAGCAACGAAATGACTTCGCCATCAGGCGCGACTACCATGGTTGCCTCCTCCCCGTCTGGAGTTTGTAGGGTCAGGTGGCAAACGAGGAAGGGGATCTCGTCGTAGCTACCTGGCATCAGCGATGGATCCGGATGGATTAGCGGATGGCATACGGTATCGTCAATTCGCCATCTGCGTCCCAGCAGTCGAACTGGAGTATCAAAGGTGGCGAAAGAGGTAGTCGAGACAGGTATATTCCGTCGAACGCCGCGGACCGCTCCGGCTGTTGTATCGGTGTTATTCGATAGGTCCTGTGACAGAGGATCAGTCATTCCGCCACCACGGTAAGATGACTGCGCGTACCTGCCTGATTCACTAAAATTGACCCCGCTCAGATTCATGTCGCGTATTCACAGGTAGCATGGAACCGAAAGGATCCCAAGTCGATAGAGAGAGGCGACGAGTGGGGTTCTGGAAGAAGAAGGATCGCCGAAGTACCCGTTGAAGTGGTGATGATGATGATGCACAGGGAAGCGCCGCCCCAACATCGCGAGACGAGGCAGTGATGGGGTCGTGTAAAAGGGAAAACATGAGGAAAGGGAGAGGATGATGGAAAGTCTGAGTGTCAGCGAAGGCATCAGATCAGATGAGACGGTGATGTCGATGGGACAGCCCGGAACATCAAAGATGAAGCCACCGCCCGGACCTACCTTGATGGGGCCTATTTACAGGGGGCTTCCGCGTTACCGGGATGACGCTAGCAGGGATTCGTACCTGGCGCCCTGGTCTAAAAGGTTATTCAGCGCTCGTGCACAAATATTTCCTCGAAATCGCTCCTTTGTCGGTTCAGGGGGTAAGATAAGCGACAGTATGTTCGAATTGGTGGAGGCAAAGAGGAATGGATCTCCCGAGATCCTGATCTGCACTATATAAAGTTGGAAGTCCAATTGATCGACGTTCTCTGAGAAGGCAGGGTAAAACAACCTTTCGACGCCAGAGTCTCGGGTCTGTCGTCATTCGGTCATCGTTCCGCTCCGGCTTTCGTAGTGCAGCCGATGCCGGCGAGGCACGATATCGGAAATGGCTGGTAAGTAACTCACTTCGAGAGCTCCTGCACAAAGACCCTGAGCTCCGAGCGTATGGTAGGTTACGCCGCATGAGGCACTTCCGAGGGAGTACGCCCCTCCTCCCGACCCGGAAGAAGCTTGTTGTCGCTCTTTGCAGTGTCTCACAGTTTTCCCGTGGGAACAGGTGTCAAGGTGAGACATCGAAGTCAAAAGGATAAAACGGGGACCGTGGACACTCCTTTGATGAGCTCATATGGGCCATGTGTGTTGAATGAAAGGATGTCCTTTCGGACCAGACCGCCTAATTACCCCGATCGATCACGCCTCCTCTGTTCAAAGGGTCGTTCGACCCAGAAGTAAGGATTGGCACGTGTCAAGGCACTCCAAACTAAAAGCTCCGACCCTTCCCTAGGGGTTTCCCGAGTGCGTCCATTCCAATGACGCACTGGACGGGATCTCGAGTAGTCGGTACCTAGATCTTTTGGACGCCGAAGAATTAGCGATAGAAGGAACCCTGCGTGTCGCGCTTTCATCGCCGAGTAGATCCGGACGAGCAGATCCCCCAAATTGCGCCACAACGGCTAGCGGACGTGGACAGCGGACGCGTGCTTCAGCGAATCAAAGGGACAAGTACCACGAATCTTCTAGCGCCACTTGCGGAAGAGGCGGGGAGGAAAAGAATCCCGGCAGAGAAAGGCCGACACCGTGGCACTCATCCCCCCTTGTTTCATGATGAGCAGCTGTCATAAGCTCGAGACTTTGTCCTCCGAATCATTCCGGTCATGTCCATTGCATACCTACTTGAAATATCAGCGAGCATCAGTGTCGGCGTCGCCAATGTGCAGAAGTCCGTTTCGGCATTTCGTTCTCACACCTTATTTGTCAAGGTTAATCCACAATATGCTTCGGCCGCAAGCTAGCACGGCTGGAACGAGAGCCAAGCTAATCATGTCCTGCTTGGGAGAATAATGCAGTCGCAACCTTAAAGCTCGGCAATTCCTCGATCGGTGGGGGATTGGATAGCGGGCGAAGGAGGGTCCCTTCTGACCCTCCACAGTCCTTGCAGCAAATTGCGGTGATCGGAAGGGGTCGGAGGTGGGAGTCAATCTACTGAAACCTTCAGGTCGCGCAATTTTGAGACGATCATCCGCATTTCTTGATGATCGCGCCAAGTAACGACTCGGCAATATCGGGCCAACACGGGTCAACCCCGCTTCACGAATGCTGCCTGACCAGAGGCACCCAGATACGGCTCCGTATGGACGGGAGCCTCCCGCAATCTTCACAAGGGCCGTCAGGGTGAGTCTTCTGCATGCTCACTTCCCCCCGCCCCAGCCAACTCCCGCTCGGGCTCCCGCTCGATTTATCTTCCTCCCCTTCATTCGACGAATACTGCCAGAGCTGATGGGATGAAGGATCGTGAAACATATGATACAGACAAAGAAGAAGCCACCCTGGGCAGAGCTCCTGCTCATCCAGTCGCAGCTTGACAGAAGGGTCGTGAGTCGCACCCTTCCGTACCACTTCAGCCAAAGCTGTTCGCATGTCATGCATCACATCAATCCAGAAAATGTCTTTGGTCGAGCTTATCCATACCGAAGACTCCTGTATGTCGCAGACTTCAAAACGCCCCTTCCACAGCTCGAGAGCAAGGAGACACGCTCTGCGAAGTCCGGAACTCCATGTTGCCACCTAGTTTATCCCGCTTGTCCGACGTAGAAATGGGTCGGGGGGAAGATAAGAGAGGCGTGGAGCGAAGATGAGGGGGTGTATTTGAGATACTGCATGTTTTCGTGATCAGTTGTAAAGCAATGGGATTGTCCGAAACCTCTGGTATCGCCTAGTGGCCATCGTCTTGACTGTACCGATACAGCTCATAAGAACGTGTTCCTGACATCAGTTTCTTCCAAAGCCTAAACCCAATCAGACCTTGCATAGACCTTCAAGCGTCCCATTCCATCGCCCAGAAGGGGCGTCGCTACGCTTCGCGGTCGAAGTCCATATTGCGGGACGTCGGTGTATGCTTCCCCATACAACCGCCTCGCCATCGCAAAGCCAGCCAGTCCTGCGGGGTGCCGTTTCCCTCTGGCCCGCTGCTTCAACAAATCCGTCTCCAGCGAATTCGGCGGGTTGTCAAAGAAAGTGGGCGTACCAATTTAGATCAACAAGAAGGGGCAAAAGCTCGCAAAGCCAGCTCGGCGATAGTTTAGGATAAATGAGAAAATAATAAAGGGGGAATATTTGCGGTACGCGTTGGAAGACGCGCTAGGATCCCCTTAACGTATCAGCTTGGACCACCGCTTGGTCCCTTTCCCATTTCACTGCTTGATACGATTCTCGCCACTGACTCGATTCCGTCTTCTTGACGACATTTGACGAGCTAGACATAATGGTGAGCTCGTATTCCACCGCGCCTCATGCCGCTGCATGTCGCTCCAGTGAATCTCAGCGCAGCGGATGACCGTACTGGGCGTTGGCTAACGATTGCTCCCTTCTCGAACAGGACAAAATCAAAGAGGTCAGGCGGCCATCTCTCTGCGACTAGCTGGCATGGTATCGAACATTGAAGGGAAGCTTACCGTCGACTTCCTTCTTAGCGATTCACGATTCTTGGGCAGAAGATTGAGGCCGCCGAGACACGAGCAGAATCCGCCGAGGCAGAGAACAAGAAGGTGCGCCAGTCTCGCCTTCTCTGCCTCCACACAGACCACAGTCTCATCGTGCGGAGGGTCGGACTGACGGATTGAATAGCTAAACCAAACCCTCCTCGAGCGCGACCAAGAGATCTCCTCCCTCCAACATAAACTCTCCCTAGCCGAAGGCGACCTCGAGAAATCCGAGGGCAAAGTCAAGGATCTAAAGAGCGCCGCTGACGAGGGTGATACCCATCGGACGACGGGGGAGAATCTGGCGAGGAAGGTGCAGTTGTTGGAGGAGGAATTGGATAAGGCCGAGAAGGATCTGAAGGAGACCACGGAGAAGTGAGTGGGCTCCTCCGCTCCTACAATACAGAGTTTGGCCGAAGAACATAGCACAGTGGATGATAGACAAGACTGATGATAGTGTCTGCAGGCTGCGTCAGGTCGATGTCAAGGCGGAGCACTTTGAGCGCCAGGTCTCGCGGGTGGAGCAGGAGAGGGATGAGTGGGAGAGGAAACATGGGGTCAGTCCGTTCGACATCTCGCCAACAGGCCGTTCTCGAGGTTGGTCGATAGACTGACACCGTTTCCTCTCGCAGGAAGCCGTCGAGAAGTACCAGCAATCGAAGCGCGAGCTCGACGAGGTGGTGTCGCAGATGGAGAGTCTTGTGCGTAACCCCCCTTCCACTCCATGAGCTCAGGCTGATGCGGCGCTCGCAGTGATCGCTTGGTCGCTTGCATGTTGGCTACTTTCATACTGCATATACGCCCATCCGCCCATCTTACGTGAATGGTCATATGAAGCGATTCTTGGCATTTTTCATGGGCAGTGATGGTGCATCTGCAGCCACTCTACTATGAGTTGACGCTACTACCTGCCGGCCGTCCCAACCGAGACACGGTATCGAGTATCCGAGGGACGAAGTTGAAGTCCCCTGCAGTGAATCAGCAGATGGCTGTGCAAGGCGGAGAGGACTGACCACCGCCAAATCGCACGGAAAGCTGGTACAGGAGTGCCAACATGAGCGCGATGAGCGGCCAGCGCATCGCGGAAAACATGTCTACGACGGGCATCAGACACTCGGATAGATCAGCATGAGCTGACCACTCACCGACTATTCGCATAGAAGGTGCGCCACCATTCCGCCATGTATGTAAGTTCTTGTCGACGTTGGCCGACGAGAATGCCGAGAGCTTGACGTTTTTCGCGATAACTCGATGTGAGGGGATGTGACTGGTCCAGGCTCAACTATCGCCTCCTTGAATTAGGGTAGGACGTACTATATTGCGATACTCGGTGTGGCGTAGGCGGTCATGATGGATGTCACAGCTGCTCTCGAGAGCGGTCGGACGTAGTCGTGCTCTACATCCATCAGCCTTCGGTCAGTCCACCATACCTGGCAGACACACGGTACTCCTCCACTCCAAGTTGCACGCTCTCGGCTCCAACTTCGATCTCCTGCGCCATGATCAGCTCATGACCGAGTACCCGCTTCAGCCCCTCACCCCAGCCTGCACAAACTCCTCACCCCGTGACACCTCCTCCATCTCGACTTCCTTCCCCTTCCCCTCGGCCATCCTCACCATCGGTGCGAAGTCGGAATTGTCGTGGAAGGTCATACGTAGCCATGGGACGGTGGCTAGTACACGTAGGGCGGCGGAGGGGTCGGTGTCGGTGGAAATGTAGAGGATGGAACATGTCTATCCCATCAGCCAAATCACGCGTAGGAGGGGCTTGAGAATACTTTTAGCTGTTGCCGAGCTAGAGTTGTCAGATCCTGGTCTTGCTGATCAGTACTGCCAAGAGAGACATGACACATCACGGCTGACTCGATGTAACTCCTTCAGATTCACTACTCATCCGCACTGTCTAGGTCAGCCAAACTTACCTGAACCCTGCTCAGACCCCGCATACAGCACCAACACCTTCTTCCCCCTGGAATGCCGGTCGACGTCGGTAATCGGATGGCCGGTCGTGTCCTCTAGCCGTAGCCTGTTGCGTATCAGGTGAAACAAGGTAGGGAGTAAAGGTAAGTCTCACCGACGGAGCAAAGGGTCTGAGGTATTGGATAGCCCGGAAGCACCGATGAGGTCTTGCGGGACCTCGAGAGGGACTACCCATAACGAGAGAGTTCCCTTGACTCTCCTCTTGTTTTGATGGACGACTTACGCCAGTGGGTCACATGACAAGCATCACCGAGCAACCCGACTCGTCGACATTTGTTGGAGACCCCGATTCGCACTGATCATCGATCAGCTACTGAAATGGTGGCGAGTGAATCCGTTTTGGGACGAGCCTTTGACGCTGATGAGAAGAGGCCGTGTAGAAGCTGCGCGTGCTCATCGTCCTGGAGCTCGAAGGTGTGACCGACGTCCGACCCGCCGACGATGATTTCGAGTACTACTTCAATGTGTGCCCCAAGCATCACCTATCGCGCACTTCGCGACTGACCAAGAGATAGGTCATGTGTACATCATGTCGAGAAACACATCCGAGAGTCGTGTCGCTCAACCAAAAGGTCCGTCTTATCCGACTAAGAGCTCAGCCTCAAGCTGATAGAGACAAAGGAGGAACACGAGATCTCCGGCTCCCGAGGTTCCGCACACTTCGTCTGGCGATGTAGTCACTGCAAGGTCTGTCTGATTGTTCTGCCCCTCCTCCTCTCTCACTCTAGCCAAATCAATATTCAGAAAGAACATTCCGCCTCCTTCATCCCTCCCTCCACCTCCAAATCCACCTCCCCCCTGCCTTACTCCCTCCCAAATGCCCAATTCTCGCCCTTCGTCGCCCTCGACTGTCGAGGCCTCGAGTTCACGTCCTTCCATTTCCGAGGTCGATGGCGGTGTAGAGGGGAGGAGAGCGGGACGGAGTTTGAGTTTGATTTGGATGAGGGTGGGGAGGAGGGGAGGTGGGATGATTATGATGAAAAAGCGGGTGGGCCTGTCGGGGTGAGCGAGATGAGGGCGAAGATTGAGAGGGCATAGCATTGGTACAGCTGAGCGGGATCCTGATGTAGAAGCGGCCCATTCCTCTACGGACCGCTTCCGTTGATGCTCGTTCGGATTCAATGCACAAGGCTTAACACCCGCGTTCAGTAGCTGTCATCTTGCTAGCACAAGCAGGATCGAATTGCGGAATGACTTGAGTCCCGGAGAGACCGTTCAGCGTCGGGACGAGAACAGCCTCGCGCTTGGCTGCCAGTCTGCTGAGCGACCGTAATCGAGCGGTTGTAAATGAGGTCGGCCTTCTTCAACGTAAAGTGCGATGGTCCTGACTTCGTCTCACTGAACAACTTTCGGCTCTCTAAAGTAATGCACATGCAACGTGAATATCATACTCTGGTCACGGAGAGACCGCTCAGGCCCCTTCAACATTGCTCTTGTACACCCTCTCCGCGACGTCCATCGCCTCCTGTATCTTGTTCACCTCAGTGCCGACTCCTGTCGCACTCTCTTCCTTTCCCCCACCCTGCAATCACTCAGCAATGTCACAGCGTCGTCCGACACAAAACTTACCTTGCCGCCGATGACTTTGCTGACCTCTGTCAACCAGCTCTTTCCATCCAGCACTTTCCGCCCCAACACCTCTTTCGGCAGGAAGTTTACATGCGCGACTTTGCCCGTGTCTGTATCGGGGCTGAAAACGTAGACTGCCTTCGATAACGACTTGCCGGAAGTGACGGCTGCCGAAAGAATCTATGGCGTTGTCAGTATATTACGTGTGCTCGACATCCCAACACACCTTCGCATTGCCACCGATACCGAACACACCGACATAGATAGATTCGTTAGGATTGGTCTCGAAGAACTTCTCGATCTCGTCGGCGATCTGGCCGCCAGGTCTCAGCAATTTTAAGCAGAAGTGGAAGCAGACTCACCATCTTCTGATCCGCCACCGTCTTCGCCTTTGCCACAGCCGCGAACTCGCCCTGCATCTTCTCGAATCGCACCTTGAGCTGGTGCTTCCGGATGAGAGAGATACCGCTTTGTCCAAGTTCCTGCCAAAAATTGGTTAGTCGCCAAGCTGTGAGGTGCACTTTTTACGCACCGTCAGGTAAGGCTTCATCGCCGCCTCCTTCTCTTTCCCCTGCATTCCCTCAACCCGCTCCAATCTCCGCTCGAAATCGATGGCTTTCCGGGAAACCTCGTGCGCCTCGTGACCCGTGACAGCAACTATCCGGCGGATACCCTTCGCGATTGATGACTCCTCGGTCAGGACGAGGTCTTTGATATCATCGGTCTTCGCCACATGTCTGTGCAAATTTACAAACGCTCCAGGTCACTATGAAGAACTCACGTTCCACCGCAAAACTCGATGCTCGTTGACCGCCACTTCGAGCTCTCTATGTTCTTCTCGATATCCTCTGGGGGGTAACCGATCGATACCACTCGAACCGGATCGGGATATGCCTCCCCAAAGACCGCGCGCAATCCCGGAATCTTGTATGCCTCCGCTAAAGGCATGTCCTTTGCGTAGACCGTTGCAGCTTTGTTCACCCATTCGCAGCAGATTGTCTCGATTTTCAGCATTTCCTCCACCGATATACTCTTGTTGTGCGAAAAGTCGAATCGCAAGCGATTGGGCGCAACGAGAGAGCCTTTTTGATCGATATGGTCACCGAGGGTCTCGCGGAGGGCAAAATTGAGAATGTGCGTGCCGGTATGGTTATTTCGGATCGGCCATCGACGGTGCTGTATTTATCAGTGTTGTGTGAGTACCTCTATTTCATTACACTCACCTCGTCGTAGGTGCAGATGATTCCATCCCCAACCTTCAACTCCCCCTCTTCCATCTGGCCAATGTGGAGCACGTAGCCGTTGTACACCTGGACATCCTCCACCTTGAACTCGGCTTTCCCGGCAATCGCAAGGACACCAGTGTCGTTCTCTTGTCCTCCCTGTTCCGCATAGAAATTTGTTCGATCCAACAAGATACCGAAGGATGCGTCGCGAGGAAGCTCGGAGGTGGATGTGAGGAACTTCGACGAGTGGTATATGCCCTTGATCGAGGCTTTGATGTCATCGAGCTCTGTCAAGCATGGTCAGGGCAGCGCTCCGATCGTTTGGGAATCACTCACGATACTTCAAGGAGTCATCCGTCTTCGGCACGGCTTGATTCGCTTCGAGGGCAGCGAGATCGTGCACGTCCAGCTTGACTCCCGTCCCGCCCTTGTCCTTTCCGCCCGCCTTGCTCGCCTCCAGACTCTCTAATCTGGCCTCCTCGAAGGCCTCCTGATCGATCTTGAGACCCCGCTCTTCCGCCATGATTTGCGTCAAATCCACCGGGAAACCGTATGTATCGTATAGCCGCCAGATATCCTTGCCGGACAGTAACGTCCGCTTCTCAGACGCGGCTGCTACCGCATATTTGCTGAAGAGCGCTTCGCCACGAGTCAGAGTACGTGCGAAGGAGGCCTCCTCCTCGTCGAGAATGTCCTTCAGTTCCGACACCTTTTTCGTGACCTCAGGGAACATCGGACCCTACCGAGCAGTCAGAGGGGGTTTGGACGCCGTAAGCAGCTCACCAATGACGCTACGACGGTTGGAACTAGTGACGAGAAGAAAGTACCGATCTTGACATTCATCTTGTTGCTTGCATACCGGACACCTCGCCGCAATATCCGTCGGAGCACATACCCCCGACCTTCCTTGTCCGGGATGCCGCCGTCAGAGATCGCTATTGTCAATGTCCGAATATGGTCCGCAATGACTCGGTATGCTGTGTCCACGCCATCCTTGTCTTCATCTCCGAGCTTGCCAGAGTATGGTCGTGCACGCGTCAATTCCTGTATTTTGGCAAAGATGGGTGTGAAGCAGTCGGTGTCGTAATTGGAGGAGACGTTATGAAGGACGGAGACAAGCCGCTCGAAACCCATGCCGGTATCCACGTGCTTCGCAGGCAGCGATCGAAGGGATCCTGATGGTTCTCGATTATACTGGATGAAAACGATGTTCCAGATTTCAAGTACATTCGGGTCATCGGCGTTGACGAGTTGTGGGACTTCTCTGCCTCCTGTTCGGTCGAAATGAATCTCACTTGCACCCAATGAGCTCATGCCAGCGAGGCAGACCGGGATTGTCTCACCTGCAAGGACCGCAAGGACCGGTCGCGCCCATCTCTGCTCTAACGTCAGCTAGCTTCGTACTCAGCAAAACATCGCCCACCCCAAAAGTTGTCCTCTGCGTTTCCGGGCAGAATGTGATTCTCAGCTACTCCCAAATCCCGCCAGATCTGCCTACAAAGCGACCTCTTAGCATGATGTTGACTCGTTAGTTGTAGCCCAAACTCACTGCGCTTCAGAGTCCGGCTCAAGACCTTGCTTCGTATCCCCTTCGAAGTAGGTCACATACAGCCGGTCCTTTGGCAGGCCGTAGACCCTGGTAAGAAGGTCCCAAGCCATCGTCAAAGCGCCAAGCTTCGTGAATAAGCTCCGCATTGCGACAACCCTCGCACCTTGAAGTAGTTCCCAAAGGACCAGTTGCCCAGCATCTCGAAAAAGGTGTGGTGGTACGTGTCCTTTCCGACGTCGTCAAGATCTGAACTCATCAACTGTACATCCGGTGGTAATGCCTTGATTTTGTCTCACCATTATGCTTCCCTCCTGCACGAATAGATTTCTGACTGTTCACTGCTCGAATGAGTTTTGAGAGATCCGACTTCGGGTCTGCGGTTCCGAGGAAGATCGATTTGTACTGATTCATCCCCTTGATATCACTGTCAACATGACTTTCGCCCCCGAAGCTCTTCTTGCTCACTGCGTTGGCGAAAAGTAGGGTGTCATCCTCGAAAGGGATGACCCCGCTGGAGGGCCAGAAGGTATGCTCGAATCCAGGCTGCCCCACGAAATAGTCGATGTACGTTTGGCGGACTTTCGCCGCAGGCCAATCATGAGGTACAGGCCAAGGGTGAGGTGGTGTATTGGGAACGGTGGGTTTGGACTTCGCAGCCATAATGGAGATAGGTTGAAAGAATGTACGATTCTGTGGACGAAGGAGGCGAGTCAGAAGCCGTTCAGGTATCATGCACCGCGCACAGGGTGGAAAATAGCCGATATCCGACAGGCTTGACAGCGGGTGATAGCAACTTTACAATAGGAAATGTCGGTCATTCCAAAGGTCCTTTGTGTGAGTTGGAAACAGTCACGTGAATGGATTTGCTCCCCAACGGGATAGAATCCCGAAGGCGTCAGGTTTAGCGTGCCTAAAGCCTGACCTTCCGTCATAGGCTATCCACAGAAGTTCTCATCCTGTTGAGCGTTTGAGGCGAGTGAGCCGCGAAGCCGAGACCCTACATCGACAGCCGACTCTTTTGTACCGTCCGTCTCGACGTGCTTTTCGAGCCAGAAATATGAGCAGACTGGCCACAACTCCAGTCAGTCAGATATCCCCGCGAGTGAGGATTCAGTGCTAATTGTCGCCTCACTCACGAATCCGTAGCAAGACAATTCGACAAGTCATGGTTCGATGGGCCTCAGAGTCGGTGAGAGACGGCTGAAACCGCTCCACGTTGACCAGAACGAGCTTCTTTCCAGGGACCTTGATGTATTACATACCCTCATTTGCTGCTGGCGAATCTCGAGATGAAGAATCGTCAGTACTATCTAATTTTGACAAGTCTCGGACTTGAAGATCTCGTCAGTATAATCAGCCGGATGCCTGTCACATTCAGTGATCAGCTTGCTTAAGCCCCTTGAATGGAAATTTGTGAGCCAAAGCAGCGCGGTGTGTAAGGGGGCTCGACAGACTAGATCTGCAGGTATGCTGTAGAACTTGTTGATTCCTAGGCTGGAAGCGTATGTCGGAGCTATTTCATGTACTTGTTGCCTGGAAAAGGAAAGCAAAGGGCAAGTCGAACCTTTCTTACTCTATTATTGACGGGTTTGTCGGGCGGTCCGAAAAGCACGCGCTTTGGTTCTCGAATGTCCCCCCTGCCCTGAAACAGGAAAGACCTGAGCTAGTACATTGCATTCATATGGCTCATGTGTCGTTGAATTCATCCAGCGTTTTCACGTCAACACCTCATCTCCTCCTTGCATCGTCGAAGCTAGGTAGCACTCGAACTGGAGTGACGGGCTCTGTGATCTAAAGGGGGTCTCAACCTACAACCTTCCCCGCCTCCCCAACCCCTTGCACCGCTAATCCTCTACCTTCCATGTCCTCACTTACCGAGCCCCGTTTCGATGTCCTCTCGCCTCGCCGAGAATCGCCTCGTCCCTCAGTCGTGGAACGGATGAGGGATGGGGGCTCGACACCGCGCTGTTCGATTGATCACCCGCGTCAATCAAGCGAGGCTTCATCCTCCCGACGCCCTTCCATCCACCAATCTCCGACGTCCATAGCTTCATCTTCTCACCGTCAGCACGAAGATCAATATTTGAACGAGGAGAGGAACGGATGGCATGGAGAAGGAAGTGGGAGATTGCCTAGGATCACCACATCCAACGTGGACCGTCGGGATGGCGAGAATGGAGACGACGACGGGCCAAGGAGTGCTCCTGTCAACAGTCCTCGACTGTACGATGGAACCAATGGCAGCAACGGACCAATACGCTCGTCCTCCTCGCCGGATCCAATGATCTCGCGAAACCCCCGTAACCCTCAATCCAACTCGCCCGTCGAGCGCGGTACAAGTGCCGCCGAAGGACCCCCTATTTTAGGCTCACCATATTCTCCGAGTGGTCAACGTCGTCCCAGCCCATCCGATATCCCCCCTCATCCTATCCCTCCTCGCATGTCCTTTCATTTCGACCCTCAGGATCGCGTCGGCAACTCCCAGACCTCCCGTTCCTCTCTATCCGAGTCAGGTTCAGGTACCGATACACCCACGCAATTTGCGGATGCGCCCGGCGCTTTGAGCCCGTCCTCGACGCCTCGATCAGGACGACGAGGGGAGCCAACCTATTGTGGCCAGTGTGGGCAATTGGTGCACGGGCAGTTTGTTCGGGCAATGCGGAAGGTCTACCATCTCAACTGTTTCCGGTGCAAGGTAAGCCAACTCTGTCTACCTAAACCTCTGCATCCCTGATTATGTCGTAACAGGACTGCAACAAGGTGGTAGCGCAGAAGTTCTTCCCTGTCGAGGATGTCGAAGGGATGTATCCCCTTTGCGAGAGAGATTATTTTGCGCGACTAGACCTGATCTGCAATCAATGCGATCAAGCGCTGAGGTCAAGCTACATCACCGCGTGTGGTAAGTCACAGGCGAGGATCAATGACGCGTCGCTGATCAAGCTAGGCAACAAATATCACGTCGAGCACTTCACCTGTACCGTTTGCGATGTCCTGTTCGGACCGAATGACTTGTACTACGAGCATGGACATAAAGTTTGTGAGTATACTTCACTCGGTTCTCAGGGACGAGTTGATAATTCCAGACTGTCATTATCATTACTCAACAAGCTACGCGGTCAAATGCGTGGGATGCGAGACGGCGATCCTCAAACAGTTCGTCGAGATGAACAGAAATGGTCGGGATGAGTGTTGGCATCCGGAATGCTATATGATCTCGAAGGTGCGTCCGAAACGTCCGAGCTCAGCTTATCAACCAGTTTTGGAACGTCCGCCTTGCCTCCAAGAATTTCGGTACGCCGGCCAGCTCTGCCGTCTCATCCGCGGTGTCGCTCTTGGACATGACGCCAGCATCGTCCTTGTCCGCCGTCTCGTCTGACAGCTCATCCGCCAACTCAGCAGCACCTAGTCCATCGAAGGAACCGGATCTGACACCTGAGGAGCTGAAGGCTAGGCAGGATGCGATGGAAACGAAGGTCCAGCAGATCTGGTATGTGCTTTCGGGTTACGAGGAGAGCTCGGCGGCCTTAATCGGGGATATGCTTCGTGCGGTCAATGGGAGACAGCTATTGGAGATCATTCTCCTGGCGGAGAGGTTCATCTTGCACGTCGAGACTCTTTTCGCCGTCATTGATGATCTCGAGGCACAATTTGCTCTGGCAGGCGCTAAGGGTCAGCCTCCCCTGTCTGGAATGACACGGCCAGCTGACGCCTAGCAGGGATGTCACACGCTCGCGAGGCGAAGCAACTATGTCGGAAACTCGTCAACCTGTTCTCGACCATGTCGCAGATCGCGCCGAATCCCGCCGGGCCAACGGACACCCAGGACATGTTTAACCTCATCACCCAACTCGCACATTACCTCAAGATCCTAATTCGCATCGCTCTCACTGGATCAATCAAGCTCGAGCGGGATCAGAACAACCCGACTGCCATGACCAACTGCCTTGCCCGGCTGAATCTCCTTGCCATGGATAACAGCGATCCCACTGTCAAGAAACGCGGAGACTTCCCCGATGCTCAGTCGACACCTCGACCAGCCATTACGTTGAATGATCGGGAGCAGGCCTTGACGCCGTCAGTGACGGACGAGGAACAGCTTAAGCGCAGCATCGACGCGCTCACGCGCCTGCCAAAGGGGTTCATCCCGAGCACTCAGCGTATCGCCTATGGATACCGGAGTCTAGCGGTGAGCATTTATCGTCTGATGTCTGGGCACAGCTGATTCGTATAGCCCGAGGTGACAGGCGAGACAACACTACGAGGACCTCAGGGAGAAGAATACATCCCGCCGGAGTCTTGTGCTCGCTGCAAAACCGCCATTGAGGAAGATTGCATTCGACTCGGCATGTTCATTCGATGGCACTCCGGCTGCGTGGCGTGCTCTGTTTGTGGGGAGAAGGCTCCCATTTCTATCAAGAACGGATCGGATGACTACGGTCCTTCTGCAGAAGGGAATCTCGTCCCATCTCGTTCGAGTCGGAGACCACCGCCACAGGTGGACGAGTTCTTCTTCGAGGCCCCTCATGCCGCTGAGCCTCCAAACACGATCCTTTGTGGCCTCCATCGCTCATCAACATGCAAGCACGGCTTTGAATGTGTTTCACGCCTCGAACAATATGCTTTCCTCCTGCATATCGCGCTACGACGGCTATACGTTCATTTTCGGATGCACCATGATCTGCCCAGCGGTGAGTTCCTTGACGTGTCCTGAGATGTGCTGATCTTCGCAGTTCGTGACCGCCCTGCAGAAGAGTTCTCAGCGAATCGAAGGGACTCTGAGGTGAAGCGGATGAAATCGGTAACTCTTGATCGCAAGCTCTCATCGACTGCTCGACTACCTCAGCGATCAACGGTTGTCGAGAGTCCGGCAGGACGCATAGCAAACGAACACGGTCACGTCGTTTCGGCTCGGAATCCCGCGGTTGTTCCTACAGTGCAAATACCGAATGATCTCGACACAGACGACGAGGTAAATGACCCGCCTCCATCTGCTAGTGTCGATGTTCTTCGCCCGCCTTTTGCGAGAAACAATACTTCGGTCCTCATTATCACAGAGAATGGCCCGGAAGTACCCGACGACGCAGCCAATTCCTTCACCGCACCGACCGCTTCGCATGAGGATGATGCCATCACGCTTGGCGATATTCCGCTGCTTGCAGACCAGACTATCCGCGACCGGTCTTTTGGGGACGAGCGACCACTTCTGTCCTCGCTCAATCAGCTCCAGTCGCTCATATTGAAGCATTTTGCGCTCCTTCAGCTGCAAAAGACAGGGATCGGCCATCTCATCGAGCTAGACGAGGTGTTGGAGCTGCTTGAGGTTCGCAAAAGTCAATGGTGGAATAAGATCTTCAAGGGGAACAACAAGAAAGATCAAAAGAAGAAGGGTGAGTCTGCACCTGCCGACATAGTCGCTCACGATCAGGCGTCTTTGGAGTACCCATTGAAATCCTTGTGGAGCGGACTGGATCGGACTCGTCACAAGGGGCATCGAACGCAAATCTGCGAGTACCGGAGTTTATCGAGGAGATGCTCTTGACCATGCGACAAATGGGTGAGTTAGCGAAAAATCTGGCCAAATCAATGCTCATTCCCCCGCAGACATGGCTGTCGAAGGTATTTTCCGGAAGAATGGCAATATCCGTCGATTGCAACAGATATCCGAAGCCCTGGACAAGGACTCGACGACCGTCAACCTATCTGAAGAGAACCCGGTGCAACTTGCGGCGCTTCTCAAGCGATTCTTGCGAGAGATGCCAGACCCTCTCCTCACCTTCCGCTTGCACAAGCTGTTCTGTGCTGCTGCTTGTGAGCGAACTGTGCACCACCTTAGCCATAACTGACTGGCCTCAGCTCTGCAAAACCGGGAAGAACGGCAACGATGCCTGCACCTCCTCGTCATCCTTCTTCCACGATACAACCGCGATACCATGGAGGTGCTTTTCGTCTTCCTCAAGTGGGTCGCGTCATTCTCCTACCGAGACGAGGAGACCGGCTCCCGCATGGACATGGCCAATTTGGCAACCGTCATCTGCCCAAGCATCTTATACGCCAAAGGCGCCAATGCCGCTCGCGACGAAAGCTTCATCGCGATTCAGGCAGTCCAAGAGCTTCTGGAGAACCAGGACGAGTACTACACGGTCCCGAACGAGCTCGTCTTCGTGCTGAGTGAGAACATTTTCAACATCTTTGCGAAGGAGCTCGATCTCCCGCCAAAGGAAATTCATCGGCATTGCTCGAAATACATGCAAGCGAGAAGCCAGGCTCCACGGGTACCCGGTTCCGCATCAGTTGGGCAGGTGCGAGATCGACTTAGCGATTCAAGACTCTCAGTCCATCGATCCGAGGGCAACCTTTCGGCGAATGGAGATCCGATCCGGCCTCCACCTAGCGGGATGAACCATTCTCGACCTACGAGCTGGATCCAAAATCATCCCGGCTCTCAACAATCTATCCAATATTCTCTCGGCTCGCCATCCTCCACGTACGGGCGATCCGGCCCTTTCCAGGGCAGCGCTAGTGGATCGCGCAACTCTTCTCGCGGATCAGCACCTTCTTCTCCCGGCCCGGACGGCGAGCGGCGATCGATGCAAATGGACCGGGAACGATCCTGGACACCCGTCCAAGCGGATCAACACCGATGACGACAGTATATTTGGTAAATGTAGTGCATCAACGGACATTTTGTCTCTCTCCAGTGGCTTGTATCTGCTGTATCTTCACATGGAATCGCTTGAAGGCAATGCATGATCTCTCGACTTCACAGCACCATACTCATGTCACGTGCCTCGTTTGCCAGTGATTCCAGCACATTTCGAGTCCCGCATAACATCGAGGACATAGCGCCCCGATGCTGACACGGCTCAGATGGGAGCCCTCAGAGGCTGTCGTCGTGCTGCTCACCACCTCCGAAGTTACCCCGCGGCTGGAAGAAGGCAGTGCTCCTCTTCTTCTGCCCCGAAGCATGACGTATCAGAGCAACTCCGCCAAGTCATGCGCGATGTCCCCCAGGTTAGTCCCTCACCTGCCTCGACAATCATCATGCTGATCATCTGACTGAGCCCAGGCTGTAGCGATAGCCGTCACCCGCGTGCCCAACCCGGAACCTGGAGCATCCCGATATCACGGCGTCACCCTCTCATCCTTCACTTCCCTAACTCTTCACCCGCACCCACTCGTTGCTTTCTCCCTTCGTCTTCCATCCAGGATGGCAGAGTACCTCCGAGCGTGTATCCCACAATCCACTCATGATATACCATCTTCTGCTCCTGATCACAGTGCATCGAAATCACCCCCACTGACCATCTCCGTCCTCTCCATCCCCCAAGCGCCACTCGCCCAATCACTCTCCCATACTCGCTCCGACCAGTCCTCTATCTTCAATTCCCCGTCATTCGACGATTCCAATCCCCCAGCTGTGACGGACAGCATCGGATCATTACGATGCGAGGTCGTTTCGTCCCTCCTACTTCGGGAAGTTTGTCCCGCCGATGTCGCTGTGGACGGGAAAGGGACGGAGGAGATGTGCGGGAATGAGTTGTTCATCTGTCGTGTGGTTTCTGTGGAGAATGGAAGCGGAGAGGGGAAGGAGAAGCCGTTGATGTATTGGAGGCAGAGGTATGTCGGGGTTTGATGAGAATGGGTAGCATGCATTGTTAACGGGGATCATATCGGATCGAGCGGTGAAATTTGACGCAGTGGGGACCGGCAGCAACGACCTATGTCCCCATCCGACGATGCAGTGCGTTATCAAGGCGTGCATCGATTTCATGAGGGATCGAGCCTCCATCTCAGCTACAATACGTGCAAACCGCAAATCATGTCGTAGAGCCGTGTGAGTGATGAGATCCAGCCAAGATCCACACTCAATGCGTGAATCGCCAACCTATGAATGAGAACACACAAAACCTCTACCTATGCTTGAACAAGTCGCCCACTCTCGATTCCCCAAAATAGCCACGCGGTCGTGACCAATAACAAACCCCCGACCTTCCAGCCCACCTCCCTAGCTACTGCATCCCAATCCCATCGTCTCCCGTAGGTGAATGCGTCCCATGGGCTTGATCCTTCCGGCGGGACAGGCGGGGTCCGAGGTGACCTCCCTCTCGGTTTACGGGTAGACCCAGGGGTGGTATCCCCTCGATCTCGGTCGTCGGGTGTGACATTAGACGTCACCCACATCTGAACGGTGCGGCTCCAACCAGTCGTCACGCCGATGACGATCCATGCGAGGAGGGGCCGGTCCGCGCCGAGGAACCATAGGGTGATATAGGTTGCCGGATAGCACAGGCATTGAAGCGAGACGAGGCGGGTGATGGTGGAGGGAAGCGAGTAATACGATCGCCAGCGATGGGTGAGTCCGGTCGTCAGGCAGAAGCAGAAGTGTGCGGTGCAAACAGCCTGAACACATCAGCCTGATTGGATATTGGAAGGCAGTCGGACCTACCCATGCAATCGACAGCAACATGTCTCCTCGAGACACCGGTCGCCAAGTACCCTCATACCCCATACCTCCCTGCACGAGCCGCTCTAGGGCGTCTCGGGACAGATCGACGCCCCATGGCCATACGTCGTGCCATAGTACTCCCGTCGCAAGGGCTTGTACCAGAACGCATATGCCCCAGAGTGATGGCGCAATAGCGAGAAGGCGTAATGAAAGTAGGGAAGACTGCTGTAGCCGTCGTTCTATAAATGCGGGAATGGGTTCCTCCTTTGCCGCTTCGTCGACTTTGGCCGCCGGCTCAAGAGTCAGTCCAAGCAATTTGGACCGTTCCGCCATATCCCGTTGTCGCGGTCTTCGAGTCCGTTTCGGACTGAAGGTCAAGCTACCAGAAGATGGCGAGTCGTTGCTCTCGTAATCGTCATCGGCATCCTCGCTACCCGTGATACCGCTGGACCCTAGCTTGGGTATGGACGACCCTTCCGACATTGAGCTGAGATAGTGCCGCGAGAAGACTGGTGTCATCGGAGGGATCATAGACGTTTGACGAGGTGAAGGTGGACCACGTAGGGCGACGAGCGAAGGTTGGGACTTCGACATTGGCGTACGACCAAATGTGGAGGCTTGCGCCTTCGTAGGGATCGACCGACTTGCAGGGGTGTTCTTAGCGAGCGTAGGGAATCGAGGACCTCTTGCATCTCTTGCCCGTCTCTCTTCCAGCTGACCCTGGGCGACTCTTCCCACCCAACTCCGCAAGGCTGTGAGATCTGGCTGGGACAAGGACTGCTTATGCTTCACTCGTCCTGGTACGAAGGTCGAGTCGGACTCCAGCTCAGTCTCGGTGTCTTCTGACGAGCTCCCTGGTCTATTGATCGTCGGGGTTCGAGAGCGGGAGCAGTCATTGCGGGACAGGGCGGAAGGACGAGCAAGTGCACCGGAAGAAAAGAAGACGGAGCGTGCTTGAGCGGGCTGGGGTCCCTGCTGAGATGGACCAGCCTGTTGAGCTGCTAACGAGCTGGGTAAGGGGGATGAGGATTTGCGTTGATACAGTTGTCCAGGTTGGAACTGTGACGAAAGGTCGAGTTGAATTGACGATATCGATGAGAGCGGTGCCAGACCTTGAGGGAGATGAGGGCGGTTCAGAGGACTTGATGGAGCGGACTTTGATGAGACCGGAAATCCTGATGCCGAGGACGTGGATGTGATGGTGCTCGACTGGGTCCTGGTAGTTTGAGGTAGGGAAGAGAAAGATGTCGGAGGAGTCCGAGAAGTGGTCGAGATCTGACCATGAGGGAGGAAGGAGTGATGATCATGCCGAGGTGAGAGAGGATTGGCTACCGACATGCTGCGGTGTAGATGGAGGATGAGGGGACCACATGCGGGTGAAGGGGAGAGGGATCATCGGAACATCTCGCTCAGTATCCACTCTTTGAAAGATCCGATGATTATGAGAGGGGCTGGAAAGTCGGTTGATCGTTGATCCTTCGATTCAATTCTAGTGAATTTACAGGCGGAGAGGAACAGAACCATTAAAAACACACAGGCCGCCCGAGCCCACGTGTCTGCACCCAGCCTACCCCCGAGAAAATCGGGGACTCGCCCGCCCAAGCAGGAGTCACAATGGACCTGGGTTCAGTCTGATTGCCCATCCCGGATAGAGGTGCGAAACATGAGGCTACAATTCCTACAGATAGTAGTCTTCTATTCTCTAGGTATATGGCCCTTTCGAAGCTTGAATCACTCCTCGTATCCCGGCTCCTCAGTAGAAATGCCGGAAGAGCGGGTTCGACGGTCCTTCAGTAAGCGCTTCGGTTGGGACGTCTTTCGACTGCCAATGGACACCTTGCTCCTTGTTTCGTCTCCTGTTGTCGAGGTACATCCCGCATCCGGAGATCGACAGACAGGACGAGGCCGAGACCTTCGAATATCCGCTATAATGCCCAGCGGGTACGATGTAGTGAGGCGAGTACCTGAACTGGTCCTTTAGAACACCTCAGCTGGCAGCCGAGGAATACATACTTGTCGAGGAAGATGTTTGCGCTGACGATGCCACCTGTATCGGCGAGAAAGGAAGGCACCGACACCGACACGGAACGCTCGACCTGATGAATATCACGCAGTCGGTGATATGAAGAAGTGATAGAGTTGTTTGAGTAGATCGCTGGTTGGACTCAGTTGACGTAGAAGCGATGCATAATGAGTATGGACTCACCTGGTTGGACTCAGTTGACGTAGAACCGATGAGTCCAACACAGGTGTCGAGATGGACTATGTATGCGAGGTACGGAATTATGGAATTACGAATTAAAGAGGCAGTGTGGCGATTCGAGAGTGTTTATGCTTCGATATTCGACACGACCATCCTCGGTCTCGTTGCACTTAGAGTCCGATCAGTTCTCAGCCAGCTCGTCCGAAGCTGATGAAGTGCAGACTGACCTGGTGCCAAGTATGGAAGAGAACAGAGGGCGTAACAGCGCCAAATGTCAGCAGAAAGTTCGCAAAGTAGCTCGCGTGTTTCTCCGTGGCCGGTAGCGCGATCGATGACCATGCTGTGATGAGAAGCACGATCGTCCCGCAGACGTGAGGCGCCACGGTTTAGAGGTTCGTCTTTACGGTCGGGCAGTGGAATCGGCCGATGATCTGGGTCAAAAGGTCGACGCCACAAATGCGGCGACACCGTAGCAAAGCGGTAAATGTGATCAGCCAGGTGATCCTCCTAGCGACCGAAACGAACCGAAGCTAGCGAACACTCAAAACTTCCAATCGGATAGTGGCTTGAAGAACCTCTTGGCCGCAAATTTGGTGTCGACCTGGGTAGACCCGTCTTTGAGCACTCGAAGACGAGCTGCCTCCATTTCGCGGATGGTTAAGAAGCGTGCACTGGTCGGGGACCAAGGCAGCATGATGGCGAAGAGGACGGCGAAGCCGACGGTGAATGCGCCTTCGATGAGGAACAAGATCTCCCAAGCTTTCAGGGCGGAGTCCATCTGGAAGACGCCATAGGCAATCAGGCTAGGGTATTTAGTGTCGAGATCACATATGCGTAGCGATGGACGTACCCGGAGAAGGCGCCGGACAGGGCCTGGCAAGGATAGAAGGCTGTGACGGACTAATCGATATCAGCACAGATTGGGGCCAATATCGTGACAAGACTCACCTTGCTAAGTTCGCCTCGTGTATAGAAAGTCTGAAGTAGAAGATCAACGAAGCTGCGAACCCAGCTTCGAATGTACCGAGTACTTCGCTACGTCAGGACTGTCACCGGATGTGGAGACGATGCTGACGTGTTCTGATCACGATCGAGCCAGCATAGCTTCTTGCTCCCGCGTTGATCATAGCCATCGAACCCCATCCGATCATGTAGGTGGGCAGGTTTATCCTAGGTCCGATCTTGCGGGTGAGCATGACGCGGGGCACGACGAGGACACAGAATGGGACGTAGACGAGGGAGAGCACCACAGCGTAGCCATTTGTAGGGAAGTGCAGGTCGGCTGGAATACGGTCAGCGACCACACGTTTGGCATGTTGGCAGAACGCCGCTGGTCATGTTGTCGGACTTGGCGTTTGACAGGTTGTTCCGGTCCAATGAGTTGAACAAGTAATTACTCTTCACTTGTTCAGCACGCGCTCGCTCAAGCGGGGAAAGACGTACACCAGATGAAGGGGAGGATCTGTAAGGTATTAGTGTTGGAACGCACACAGTCGATGGGCCACTCACATGCCAGTCAGTTCCGGACGATAGCCCGACTCTCCTCCTCGGTATAGTGGTAGGCGGAAAGGTCGTCCTCCAATCGAGTGATGGTCTGCTGTTTCTAGTGTCATAATCGCCAAGTCCCTCTTCGACCGCCCTTTTCTCGACCGCCCTTTTTTTTTTCTCGACCGCCATTTTCTCGACCGCTTCTGACATGTTGTACGATTTTGAGCTTGATCGCTTTCCGGTCGTTGCAGACGACTTCGAAAGCTGAATTCAATGGGGCTGTTCACTTCTGACCCCCTAAACTGAGCCCAACAAGAATGACTTCGGGGTGTATCCGGGTTTTCTTCTCTACGTAGTCCTTGGCGATCTGAGCGCGACTCAGCTAGGTCTCTCAAGGCGGACGAGTAAAGAGCATAGTACACGTTTGGGAACTGGGGCCAAGGGCAGTGGGAAGCGGAAAGATGACCGCTCGAAGTCATGTAGTATTTCCTTTGGGAGGGAGTGCGATATCTCAAGGTCATCTTGGGGTAATGCTTCGCCAGCGATTTCTCGAGGCTGCTTACCACCCTACATCTTGCCCGACACCCCCTGTATAGGCGTGCTAACCATTGTATTAAACATCTGAAGGTGAGATATCCCAGGAAGCCTTCGTTTCGGTGGGTCCCATGCCTATATATCGGGGCGAAATGGGCTCCCTCCCTCCCCTAGGCTCAGGTATGACTGACGCCATCCTCGGACCCATGCTCTGGTGCTCACTCAGTCGTCTCCGGTATCCCCAGCGTGTTCCCTATCATCCTTCTCCAAGACCTCGTCGATGTGTCCTTCGTCCATCGTCGGATCTTGGTTGACTGTGCTCAGGGCAGCAGCGGTATCTCGGATTCTTGCGCGGTTCTCGGGCAAACGTGCCCCAGATACGTGAGGTAAGGGTGACGGCAAAGTTATGTGCGCAACGGCTATTGGTAGGGCCAAGGGACAGAGGGGCGGCAGGGGTTTGACGCCAGAATCAGCTGTCGAAGGTGCGGGTAACCATTGCCGCTGCGAAGGCACTTGGTGAGGTGGTGAAGGGACTTCAACAATGGGTGCAGTGCACCATCCGCGGCTAGCGTGCTTTTCGGTGCTTGCAACGTGTCGGGAGTCTGCAAATACATCAAGGCATGGCGTGAGAGCAACTTGCACCGCGTGGGACAGCGGATGGACAGCGGGCTGTCCATCCCATGGCCGCGATAAAAAGACTGATGGGACCTTAAGCGTTAGTTGGTCAACGGGGTAAGGCAATCGCAAACACATGACCAGTCACTCCCGGGCAGGGCAGCGCCAGCGGACCAGGGTCACTCCCTTGACGGGCAGAGCCTCGGAAATGGAGGGGTGGGAGAGGGGTTAACTGGATGAGCCGGTTACGGAGAAGATGAAAGGGTGGCAGAAATCGACGGTGGCGACGATGAGGTCGATATGTTTGCTGATCGCCCGTAAAAGCCACATGGGAGCGGAGCGAGCCGCCAGAATTACGTGTTGGCAACCTTTCCAGAAATATGGCTATCGACCTTGATCCTATGCCCTGCCTCAGGATGACCACACAGGATAAGAAGATCATCATCGTCGGTGCCGGTACGATGAACTCCTCCAACGGTTTCTCAATGCTGACACATGGTCCAGGCGTGTTCGGTCTGTCCACCGCTCTGCATCTCGCCAAAGCCGGTGAGTGTCTACGCAGCATCGCAAAGAGGTGATCTGAGCCTCGCAGGATACCGGAACGTCTACAGTCCATGACTATCAGTCATACGATCAGAACGCCTACAATACGAGCGAGGAGTATGCCGTCCTCTCAAATCTGCTGTCTTCAGCTGACGAGGAGCAGATGCGATTCTGCTAGCTCGGATGTGAACAAGATCTATCGCTGTCCATAGTACGTCTCGAACCATCTGGGATTCTATGAGGCCTAAGGCAACGGGCTGATGGAGTCTCCAGCGATAACGAGGTGGAGTACCAAGATCTCGCATTTTCAGGCCGACCCATCTGGCTCGACTGGAATGATACGATCGCCTCGACTCCCGCCTCCCAATTACCCAGAGGGCTGACTCCCGAGACGAAAGTATTCGTACAGAATGGCGTTCTGCATTTCTCAAATGTACCGACGCTATCGGACTATGATCGGATGTGCCTCGAGGAGCTGAGGAAGGCGAGATTCAGAAATCACCAGCATATCATCGTGAGTTGTTTCCTTGTCCCGACCCTGACGTTCGAACTGGCAGGCGAAGTTGGATTCGCTGAAAACTTCCATGTAGGGAGATTGGATGGATTCATCGATACCTCTGCAGGTTTCATATATGCCCACAAGGTACGCCGTTTTCCATCTTGCATCTGTCTAAGCTGATGATCATCAGGCATGCACATGGGCTCAGCATCTTTTCGACAAGGCCGGGGTGAGATTCATGCTTGGCCCGGAAAGGGGAAAATTCGACGACCTAATTCTCGAGGGGAAAGGAGAATGCAGAAAAGCAAAGGGATTGAGGACGGTCGATAGAAGGGAGCACTGTGCAGACGTCGTGGTGATCGCTTGTAGGTTCCGTCTGCCGAGCTGGGTATGAAGCTGAGGGTAGTAGGTGGCGGACGGACTCCGAGCGTGGTGCCAGAGGTCGCAGGGCTGCTGGAGACGACCGCCGGGTCCGTGTGCACAATCTCCCTCCCGAAGGATCGAACGGATCTGTGGGATAAGGTGAGGCCGGCGCTTCCCGTGCTTGAAAGGAGCAGGTCTGACGCGTGGGCTTAGTTTTCGCCAGAACGGTTTCCAGTGTGGGCGTATGGGTTGACAGGCCACGACAGCCCTGAGTTCGGAGGGTAAGTGATCAACCAATGCGATACGGAGGTAGCAGCTGACGGAAGATTCCAGATTTCATGGCTTCCTCGGACACCAGAGGGGAAAATCAAAATCGGCTGTCAGTCATTTACCATTTCGCGTCAGGAGCGCAGCTGATATGCGTAGACCGAGGACGGAAGTGGACCAACTACCAGACCCATCCGAAGACCGGCAAGTAGGTCTTCTCCCTCTGAATCCTCTTCCAGTCTACGACGAAGACCTCAGACGAATATCCGTCCCGAAAACAAAGTGTACCATCGATAGAGCGGTCAACCTTCCAAAGGAGGCCATCACCTACACCAAGCAGGTCCTCGGGGAGATGTTCCCGTAGCATACCGCGAGTCTCCTTACACTACAGCCGTGAGATGCGCTGATGGTAGAGATGGCGGGGTGTGGGCATCACGGACACTCGGATGTGCTGGTATACCGACAGTCTCGACACTTCCTTCGTCATTGATTACGTACCCGGGTACGGCGACTCGTTGTTTGTGGCCAGTGGGGGCTCCGGGTACGGATTCAAGTCCCTACCCGTTTTTGGGCAGGTATGTCCAGCTGCGTCCTCTTGGCGCTTCCTTCTTCGCCGAAGTCTGGTGCTTTCGCTCTCGCTGATACCCCTCATACGGCACGTAGTGAACGCCCTTGAACGTCGTCCCGACCAATTCACACCCCTCTGGCACTGGCGTACTGCCTCGCCCGGATCCCATGCCAACGGGCTCGAGGAGGGTGAGATGTCGGGTAAAAATTTGGCGACACTCGAGATGGCGGATGAGAGCGACTGGTTATGGGCGGAAGATGAGGCTATCAAGGTGGGGACTAGTGTCGGGGAGGATGTGACGAGGTTGAGAGGGGTGGAGGAGGTCACGGCTGAGGCGGGGACGAGGCTATCAAGGAGAAATCATGACACGACGGCGAAGCTGTAGCGATATTAGCATTGTCATCATGTATTTTTCGATAGCATCGCGAGCGAGACTACAGAATCAATTCTTTGGCTGATCATCATCGGGATCAGACTTCTTCCTAGTCCGTTGGCAGATTACGATTACAGCGCCATCCGACGCTCATCTCCGACACCGTGAAAATTTGCTCTGCATATAGATCAGTCTGGGCATTGTGGACTCTTCGCTCAAGCTGGCGCTGGTCTGTCCATAGCCAGCTTGGTGTTTCCCTCGCTGACAAGGGAGTACGACATGGCAGGCTAGGACGACGACGACCACACCTGGCCCGCCTCGAACGGATGTTAGCTCTCCGACACCCCCAACGCCGTCACCGAAGCCACAGCCGACATGGGCATCTTGCTCATGCTGGCTTCCATTCGCGGGCTGTACGAGGTGGAGGTGAACGTGTGGGAAGGACGGTGGAGGCAGGGGATCGAGTTGACTGATGATCCTACCAGGATGACGATTGGGTTCCTCGGTCTAGGTGAGCTATGGGCTGTTCGAATCGAATTGTGGCTGATAAGGGACATGCGCGCGATCGGGAAGAGTAAGGCGAGGAAGACGAAGCCTTGGGACATGAAAGTGATCTACCACAACCGCCGGCGAAGAAGATGAATCATTTCCAGCTTGTAGGGGAGGTGGTGGAGCTGAGGCAGTCTCAGAGGAAGAAGCTCTCGGAGCGACCTACGTCTAGCTCGTAGAATTCTTCGCCACTTCCGACCTCATGTCGGTCAACTGCCCACTGACACCCGAGACACGCGGTATCCCGAACGACGAGGCGTTCGGGAAGATGAAAAAGTTGAAGGGGTATGGCTGACCAAGCTCGTGGCGTAGGGCGCAGTGATCGATGAACCCGCGCTGATCCCGTGCGCTCGAGTCCGGGAAAGTCGCGCGAGCAGGCCTGGACGTGCGTACTACTGAGCCATGTCGGGAGTCATTGCTGTATGCGATGAAGAACGTTACGATCCAGCCTCACCTTGGAGCGTTCACGAAGGGGACGATTCTTAGAGGGGAGAGGGAAGTGTCCGCGAATGGCAGGCAGTAGTGGGTCTAGTCTCCGTTGCTAGAGGAGCCACACTGATGATGGGTAGCTTGGAGACCGGATTACCGGTGAATCCCGTAAACGAACCTGTGAAGGTTTCTAGAGCCTGATCAATCGGCTGCCAAATACTATAGATGCACTGATAGATGATAGATGATACAACATAACACCCTCTTGATGGTAATGGGCAAGACATCCCACTATCTCGCCACATCCCCCACCTCAACTCCCCGTTCCTCAACCTCCCTCTCCTGCTCCAATTGCGCCCTCGCCAGCGCCTTCTTCGCCAGCCGCGTCAGGTAAAAGAACAGCGCCACACAAAGTCCTATCCCAACCCAAGTCGACCAGATCTTCACATCATGTCGATGTTTCTCCTCCCCCGTCCATTGTTCTCCATATGGGCGATGCATATTGGGTGGTCTCCATTCTCCACCGAACTCGTCCGGACCCATGTGCCAGTGCGCTTCTCGCCATTCTGGGGTGTAGGTTTCGGAGAGGTCGTGGATGCCTGCTCCGATCCAGGTGTGGATGAGGAGCTTGATGAGGGAGAGGGCTGTACACCCTGTATATGTGCGCAGGGTGAGGGAAGGGGCGGAAGCGAGGATGACATTCAGGAGATTGTAGGGATAGGGCGCGACACGAATGAGCAGCAGGAGGTGAGGGTTTGCGGGGATGATCTGGAGGAGGGACATGGAGGTTGGGCTGGAGGATAGGCTGTACCTCTCGTCAGTCACCATGTCCCTGACTCGAATCAAGACGACGTACCACCTCGTCATGACATCCCGCAACAACGTCCGCGAGACGAGGAAAACCAGCACCGCACCGACCAGACTCGCGATATACGACACCGCGAATCCCTCCCACACCCCGAACGTGTAGCCGGCGAGGACGATCAGTGTGGAATATAGCGGGAGAGGGGGGATCGTGGTGAGGAGTATGAGGTATCCGAAGACGAGCTTGCCCTCCAACCCCATCGCCTCGAGGACTTTCGAGAGTTGATCTAATGCTGTTTCCATCGTCATCCTTCTTCCCACTGAAATGCGAGCTGTCTGGACTCACCTGAGAAGAGCTGACCCCGCCAGAAAGCGGTAGCTAGGAGAAACAACCCCGTCGTCACCACCCATCCCAAAATCAGCGCCCTCCCCAGCCCTCCTTCCTGCCCGCACAGCCGACTTCTCCAGCTGGCTGATCTCGACCGAGCTGCGGAGACCACTTCCTCACGGGTTGAGGGGATGCGGCGCTGGCCATACAGGCCTCGCTGAGGGGCGTTTTGGGGAAGGTAGGGGACGTGGTGAGGGCGGACGGAGCCATCCGAGGGGAGTAAAGGCTCAGTCTTTTCGGAAGGCGGGCAGTCAAGGAACGGGATTGTTGACGGTTCCCTGTATGGGGTATCGGAGGGAGCAGGAGAGGGCGTGAGGCGAGTAGCGTAAGACGTCGAGGCATGAGTGAATGCTGGCCTTGTCTGAGGTGTGGAGGACCTAGTTGAGATCTCGGAAGACGAGCTGCTCAACGGCGGAGGTGCGGTCGTCGCCATCTTGAGAGATCGATTCAGAGGTCGATTCAGTGGCTGCTGCGCATTTGGCAGGATGGATTTACGAGGGGTCGGATGGGCTTGACCGCGGTAAAGCCTTGATTGCTCAAGCTTGCTTCGTATCTGGTGACGAAAGGAGGTCTCGTCCGGGGTACCCCTTCCAGAAATCAACCATGAAACAAGGACGAGAGACTCAGCACCTCATCCACACCAAAGGAGGGAAATCAAAGTGCTGCGCGTCTCGGCAATGGAGCTCCGGCTTTTCCGGGAATCCAGTTACTCACGCCTACATGCTATGCACAACTCCAACGTTCCTCTGGACCTCACGCCCTCTCATATATGTACAGATACGCAAACGACCGTATCTCATCCCCGCCTCCAGCTGGCGCGCGCACCACCTTTTCATCGTTGAAAAGCACCCACTCGTCCTCCTTCTCCGCCTCCAGACCGGCCTGAGGTTGGCGTATTGTTGTGACGTAGTGCCCCGAATGTACCGAAGGGCCCTTGTGCGAGATGAATGCTTTCAAGCGGTAGTCGGCAGGAAGAGTAGATGAGCCGCCGAAATCAGGTTCAGCGGCCGAGGGCGCCGTGACGGGCGCAGAATCTTCGCCCATATCGACGGGATTGGAAAACAGCCATTCGATAGCCCGCTCCGCATTGCCAATCTGGAAGGGATCAGCGGAGACGCGAAGACTGAGCTTACCGTCTCTCGAAGGGCTCTGCGGGCTTGCGCTGCGGAGAATCCCATATCTGCAATCATGCTGATTTGGTCTGGGGAAGGCTCCGGTCCAGCAGCAGCGGAAGATGCCCCTGCCGCCTGCAGAGGTGTATCAATGTCTACGAATGACGTCAGCGAAGATGGTCCGACTGCTTTTTGACGCACCCGGGTCCTCCATATGCTCGAAGAGCCAAGACATAGCCATGTCTGCATCGCCGTTCCCGGTTGCCAGGAGCGCCCTTTGACATCGTATTGTTGGGAAGCCCATTGCCTCGAGCTGCGATAAGGCGACTGCGTTGAATTCAGGCATCGATGCGGCTAGAGGGAAGCAATTAGCGCGTTTCATCATGATTTCTGACTCACGCGGTGCAGCATCCAGATCTAGCTCAAGCTCGCCGTCCTGTCTGCCTTCACTAAGGTATCCATCGAGTCGAAGTCTGTCGGGCACGCGCACAGGGATGTCTGTGGTGGATCAGCGGACCATTCAGTGGCGACAGAAACCCAGCCCCCACGAGCTAGAGGTGCGAGCACCCACCAAGCTTCGTCGGCATCCAGTTGACCAGCTGGAACTTCTTCATGTGCAGGACCAGCAAATCCGGGAACGTCTTAAACCTCGTAGATCTGCAAGAGTCAGTCTGTATACTCAGCATAGAAGGAAACACAAACTTCTCTGCTCGCACTCTTCTACCGCAGCTTGCACACGCATAGTCCGCCAGGTCCTCCACGGCGCAGAGCGAGTTGAGGCATTCCTCCAACCTGACCTCCTGCCAAAGCTTCTTCCCTTCCGCATCCACGCCTTTCTCCGTGGCCTCCACCGGCAAGCTCGCAAGATCCACCGCATCCACCTTGTAACCCACCCGCTTGCATTCGCTGCATTGTAATCGCTGCTCCATACCGAAGCTCGCCACGTTGGTCGCCTCGAGCGCTTCGCTTCGATGCTGCCTCTTCGCCTCCTGCCGCAGACTTGTCAAAAGATGCTGCAAAAACTCCTCCGAGTCCTGCTGTCGCATCGTCGCGAACTCCTCGTGGCCCTTTCCGATCAATGCTTTGAATTGGCTAGGTCGAAGACCCTCTTGAAATTTCGGCGGCTGATTGGAAACTTCGAAATCTGTTGAAGCAGGTGGGGGAGCTTTAGCACGATGCGAGTAGCGTCCGGATATGAGGCCATCTGCGAGCTTGAGCATCTGACACTCGAGGCAGCTCGCAGGTAGAGGGTTGTCGCAGGTCTGGAAATGGGCGAGAGCGGTACTGGAATAGTATCTTGTGCGGAAAGGTAGGAGTGTGAAGAGAGTCTGCATCACCGAGGCCATATAGCAGCTGTCATAAGCTCGTCTCCTCATATGACCGCCCCACCTATTGCCAAGGTTCTTGAGCCCGGTTATGCCCTTGCCGAAGACCGGTTCCAGTTCTCGACCGTCATCGCCAGTCATGGAGAAGTCGAATTTGAGGTTATGCTCGAGTTGCTGCCAGGATTAGTCGCTTGACGACTACGATCGATCTGGCTTACCAGCTCTGTCATCGACTTCTCCGTCTTCGTCTGGCCCATCACATCAATCCCGAAGGTCCGGAGATGATCTGGTAGATTTGGATCCAGCTTCGCATCATCGCAAGAGTAACAGTAGATGTCTCCTACAAGTCAATCAAACTCGTTGTTCAATATCAATACTCACCTCCTGTACCTTCCGCCGTGATTGTGCCCAGCTTGACTCCCACTGCATGTCCCGTCTCTTTGAAATGCTGCAACGCATGACCGTTGCCTCCTATTCCACCGAACTGCTGTCTCCCGCAGTTGGCGAGACCACAAGTGAGACACAGCCAGAGGTTGGCAGTGAGACTGCAAGATGCACATTGAGCCGGCACTGCAACCAAGCGTAGATACCCCTTGTAAGCACCGCGTTTAGTAAGGGCTATGCGGCTCACCTTGACCGATATTAATAACCGGCTCCTGCTCGAGGGTAAGGGTATGTTCGCAAGCTAGGATCTCCTCCTCCCATGCCTTGACCTCGGATTGCTGAGCAGATGAGAGCGCTTTCATGATTCCAGAGACAGTGGCGGTGACCTATAAAGAAGCACAGAAAGTTAGTGGATCAGTTTGGTGAAACATAAAGACACATTGGAAGACCCACCTTCGGATCCTCCGAATGCACCATCTCCCCTACGTTCGAGCATCCGAAGCATCTCAACGAGGTACTGTAAGTGTAAAGCTCTTCATCGGACGGAGCCGAGATTGCGAGCTTCTTCACAGGGGCTTCCGACGTATCCTGGATCTCATCTTCAGCTCAGTCCTCACCGGCCGCGTGTGCGTGGGATCGCACAAGCGCCCTTTCCGCGGAGACGAGCTGACCCTCTTCTTCCCCTCTTTTCGCGTCCGCTTGACGACCACTCCCAGAGGATGCTTCGACTTCTCATAGTGGAGCCAAGCGTGTCGCCGCCCCTCGCCAAAACATCCCCCATTGAAGCATTGCAAACAGACGAGGACGCCTTCGGGGTCATCCTGTAGGTCATCCATCAGAACAGCCCTCGAATGGAGTCAAGAGTATGATAGACATGGAAGTAGCCCACCTGTCCATCGAAGCACAGCGAGCACTCCTCCCTGCGTGCAATCAGCGAGAGGCGGATGGGAAATTAAGCTGAGCTGACCGGTGAACCTGTTGCGAAGGCCGAGGGGATTGTAGAGAGCCAGCTACCTGTTGTATGTGTGAACAGCTCATCCTCTCTGACTGTGCTGGAGAGAGTCGAAGTAGAGACCAGGATCAGCGAACAAGGAGGTTGACAAGACTGAGGTGGACACGACGATGTATAAGTTACAGTGCGGCATGGAGACCCCGCATACTAATGAGCCCTTTGATTTCTGTGCACACGCCTATCCAACCTTAGGCGATCCGGGAAGCTGTCCAGGAAAGGACATCAAATCGTCTTCATCCCTCCGTTGATACACCTACCTCAATTCCTCCTCGTACATCGTCTCTCAGCCTACCTAAATCATCGTCGTTCTCGGCACCGTGTATCCCAATACCCTCGGATGGCCATGCAACCTCAGCAACAGCCCAACAACGATGGTGCGACTCCCCTTTCATATGACTCGGGATCTTTAGCTGATGCAACCTGTCATTACGGTAGAGTATTACACGCCTGGGCCTGAAAGCCCTCCCAGTAAGTTCAAAAGGCGAAGGCAGGATCGGAGAACATTCGAGGCGGTGCTGACATGGATCCCGCAGTCGTCGTCAACCATTCTCCTTTCGCCCGAACGACTTCGTCACAGGGCTTGACCTTCTCAGAGATGGCACGGATGGCGGGAAGACCTCAGACTGTGAGCCGTCATGCTACCGTCGACTACTAGTACTCTGGATACAGGGTCAATTGCTGACAATCGTCACTCAGTTCGACGAGATGTACGCTGTTCCCGAATCGTTCCTCGAGATTGAAGTGCGGAATCCAATGACACACGGTGCGCGGAGTCTAGACTGCGTGCAGTCTATTATTAATCGACATCTGACAGGTGTCGGTCGGAAGATGTACACCGACTATGAGATCGTCTGCATGGTAAGTTGCGCTTCGCTCACGAAGCAAGACTACCTTACACTCTCAATCCCCGTCGCCAGACCATCCCGCTGTCTTATGCAATGATCGTGAATTGTCCGGCTGACAGAGACTCAGACCAACATCCCCGCCTTCAGATTACGCCATTCTGTTGTCCGAAGACGATACTCCGATTTCGAGGCATTCCGAGATGTCCTCGAACGCGAGAGTACTCGGGTCAATATCCCTCCATTGCCTGGAAAGGTCGGTCTTGACTGAGCTCCCGGGCGTCAGAGCATCCATGCTCCGTCCTGTTCATCGGTCCTTGTCAAGGCGCTGATTATTGCGTATAGATATTCACCAACCGCTTCACCGACGATATCATCGAGCAGCGACGGGATGGACTGCAGCGTTTCCTGGAGATTGTCGCGGGTCATCCCTTACTTCAGACTGGAAGCAAGGTGCTTTGCGCGTTTCTGCAAGGTCAGCTCTCTGAGACCTCGTATGTGAAAGCTTGAGCTGACGGACGGCAGATCCTGCATGGGAGAAGTCACAGTGGATCTGAAGACGAGGCATATTGTTGTTTCTTGAGATTTTGCTGCAGTTGTCGTTGTGCTAGGTGCGGCCGGAATTATGAACGGCTTCATACACACTAGTCCACAGAGTATCATCCCTGGTGTCTAAAGCAAATATTGCTAGATGCTAGTGGCCTGCCGGTATCCGGTGACATCCGGCTTCCGAACCGTCAACCGGCTTCGGGTGATCAAGGCCCGCTAGATATCCTCACCTTGACAGTGCCTTGAGTCATCCATCCTTCGATAGGCTCGTCTAGTTCTTCTCAGCATTCTACTGGTTGCTTCCCACGAACCGACGTCTGATATTCCCGGCCAACGCGACTGATTTCGCAACCCCAAGCTTATAGATTGTCCCGAACGTCCCCGTCGAAGCCCGCACAATTGTTCCATCGAATCTCCAGCCTCATGCCCTTTCACAGGTGCATCGCTTTGGCTCGTCGCTCAGCTATTCGGCCATGAAGCCCTGCAACCTCCTCATCGCCCTTCCTTCCCTCTATGGTGTACTTGGCTTCAGCTTCTCGCTCGCAAGAGTTCGCTGGCGCAGTGCGGGACGGTTTATGTCTCGTAACAGGGAGGGACACCGCCTTTCAGCTGGAGTATCATCGTGAGTCCATCTAGACCGTTCAAAAATTCCCCTCCAGGACTCGGAGACACCAGACTGATCAAGCAATCTAGCCGGCGATTGACTACCCCTCGAACAACTCTGTTCCTTCTTCAGCGTGGGATTCAAGCTCTCAGACCGGAAAATATGCCTGGACGGTGGACTGTGAGCCCTATGGTCGACGACAAGAGGTAGGCTGACGGTTGCGATACCAGATCCAGCGAAAGTGAAGCTCGTGGCGTTTGATGAGCGACCCGACGGGCCTAGGGACGGGAGGTGTGACGCCGCTTTTATGAAATAGCGGAATCATCAAATTCATCGGCTTGGGCCTTGCGGTCGACCACGACGGACTTCCTGTGAGATTTGTTTTGGCTTTGGATCGCTGCTGACCTCAACGTCTGTCTGTTCCATCGACCTTTACTCGTACACGCTCGTTCAACGACTTTCGTTTCGCTCACTGAATCACGTACCGTCCTCTCTCGCCGACCTCCGGACGACATACTGCCTCCAGGTTCTACTTGAATGAGACAACCGTCACGGTGAGCGGCTCGAGAGCAGCAGGAGACGAACGATGACCGATGTCTGATAGCAATGCGGCCCAATCGAGATCTACTGGGATGCATCAGCCGTCGCAACCGTGACCATCACCGGCGCCAACACCGGAGGATAGGCCTTCCAGATCGAATCAGCAGGCGAAGCGACAAAGCTCGGTATATCCCTTTTCCTCCACTTACGCCTCGTACTGATGATTATAGTCTGGAACACCAACATTGCGTCTGGCACGCAGTTCGTACTCGGTGCATTCGACTCTGGCAAGGACGTCCAGGGTGGATCTAGCGATCTCCTGACTCTCGGCGGCTCGAGTGTCTCCTCATGCTTGGACATCTCTTCACCGAGCTCGACTCCGGCGGCTCCTTCTGGAACCGCTACGGCCACGACGACTGGGACGAAGACATCGGTAGGGGGTTGCGTTGTCAAGACTGTCACGACTATTGCTACGGCCATTGCCGAAGGGAGTGGGTGAGTCCTGATCTTCCACAGTCACCTAATCTGGACTGACGATAAGACGTCTCTCGACTCCGGCGATTGTTGGAATCGTCGTCGCTGCGGTGGTGTCCGGTCTAGCCCTTCAAATCGCCCTATTCTACTTCTGCCGCCGTCGTCAGCTCGCCGCCCTCCTCTCTCACCGTCGACAGATGCGCGACCGAAAGGCTCATCCCGGCGACGCGATCTGTTCTCCACGATCTGCCGGGCTCCTAGCAGTACCTCGTTGGTCGATACCGCTCACCCAGGCGATATGAGCGTTAGGCACAGCACGGCTATGTCCCTCGGGGATACACATGTGGAGGACAGCTCGGTCTCGCCTTTCTGGGATGATCCGGCAGCGGCGACCGGCTCACCATTCAGGCAGTCTTACGGACCATTCGATACCCCTCCATCGGATAATGAGCTGGAACCACCTCTTCGTCCGCACCACTTCGAATCGAATGTCACCATACCCTCCATCTCACCATCCCTTTCGGCATCTGGGTTCTCCCCTTCTGGCCCACTGGTCGCCGTTCCTTCCGCATTATCATCCCGTCGCCTCGGATCGCTCACGAAAGCTCAAATGGCGGCATCTAATCCAGATCCCTCCTCGCCCACTCATACCCGTCCATCAGAGCGCATCCCTTCGCAAGAAGCCCCGCGTGGCGGATTCAGATGACATCAGGACGCTGGTCGGCTAGATGACGTCGAGGAACTACCGCCGCTGTATCGACCGGAGTGGGAGGAGGCGGGTAGGAGTCAGAGCGGGATGGAGGAATGAGGAACCTTTCTGGACATTCCGGACCACGTATCACGGATTTCATTCTAAAGAATATCATACAGGCAGAACATCACGAACTTTTGGCAGAACAGTTTCCCCAAGGACACGTGCTTCGGTCACAGAATGGATCGATGATGATATGCATATATCGAGGCCGGAAGGCTGAGCCAAGTTGCGCGTATGAACAAGGGCTTTTTCCAACACGTAAGATTGTATTCCGCTCAAAGCTCATCCCTATTCGAGTCGGGCTAAGGTGAGAATTAGCTGTCAGTTCTTGGATGATAGAGATCACGACGGCTCACTCTTAGACCGCGCACCGTCTTCCCCGCCCTCCAGATCTCCTGATTATCAATCTCGGTCAACTCCTTCTGCAGATCCTCGCGGTACGTCTTGCGGCCATTAAACTCGAGCGAGCGGCGTGTCTCGGTACCGTTCCGGACCGACTTGTAGAGCTCCTCAAATACCGGGAGGTTCGCCCTAAACGCCCTCTTAGCGCTCATCACCAAGGGGATTCGAAGGACTTACGCGCGGAACTTTGGTGCCCAGTCAAGCGCACCTCGTCGAGCGGTGGTGGAGCAAGCGTTGTACATGTAGTCCATACCGTGTTTCCCGATGAGCGGGAAGAGAGATTGGGTGGCTTCCTCGACCGTCTCGTTGAATGCCTCGGAAGGCGTGTGGCCGTTCTTCCGGAGGACTTCGTACTGGGCTAGGAACATGCCTTGGATCCCGCCCATGAGCTACGAAGGACGGTCAGCCAAGTGCTCCAACAGACAGTCGCGGGACTGTAATGGGACAGCCTGGACTGACCACACCGCGTTCCCCGTAGAGATCCGAGAAGACCTCCTTCTCAAACGTCGTCTCGTACAGGTAGCCACTTCCTACAGCGATGCCGATAGCCACGGCCTTCTCCTTTGCCTGGCCAGTAACGTCTTGGTATACAGCGATGGACGAATTGATCCCGCGTCCCTCGAGGAAGAGGGTTCGGACGGTCCGGCCGGATCCCTTGGGTGCAACGAGGATGACATCCACGTCTTTGGGAGGGATCACTTTGGTCTGAGTCATCATCAGCGCTATTCATTCATCAATCATGTGTAGCCACACTGACGTCATCCTTGTAGACGACCGAGAAGCCATGGGAGAAGTACAGTGTCTTTCCCTTGGTGATAAGCGGTTCAATCTCCGGCCAAGTAGCCGACTGAGCAGCGTCCGAAAGGAGGTTCATGATGATAGTCCCCTTTTTGATCGCCTCCGGGATATCGAAAAGCGTCTCTCCCGGTACCCAACCGTCCTCTTGGGCCTGCTTCCATGACTCGCCGCCTTTGCGCACACCGACAATCACGTTGATGCCGTTGTCGCGGGCGTTGAGGGATTGTCCGTGGCCTTGGGACCCGTAGCCGATCATGGCGAGGGTGTCGTTCTTGAAGTAGCTGGCGAAGTCAACAGAAGATCAACTCAAACATAGCGTACTGCTCAGGGGTGTGACCTACTCCTGGAGCTTGTCGAGAGGCCAGTCGGCCCGCTCGTACACCACCTCTCTGGTACCAGCAAAGTCGAGGGTCTTGATCCGGCGGACAGCCTGGCAATCCAATGTCAGCTTATGAATCGGGTGCTTACGCGACAATATCGGGACGCCCCCGAGACTCCGAATGTCCGTATCCAGCAGTAGATACTCACACCAAGGCGAGCCCCCATGGCGACTTGGGGCGCGTGCCTCGAGAGCAGCGTATACGATCGCTTGGCGGCATGACGAGCAGTCCTGGAAGAAAAACATCGGACGGCCTGTTTGAGAGCCTGCGCAGACGAGCGAGAGAGCGACATTTTGGATGTTGCTATAAGGTGGAAGGGCTTTGATGCTGGAAGGTATCGAGAGTGATTTTCGCTGCCAACTCTTCGCGAGTCGGTCGAAATGCCGGCATTGGCAATATTCTCTATTCATCCCCCTCATATAGTAGTACATGTTTCAGTTCTTCGGATCACATCAACCGTATATCAAGGCACCATGTCGGACCCTACGATCAAAGGTCTCCCACCGCCTCCGCAGAGCTATGACGGTTCCGCCTTCCGGATTGCCATAGTTCACGCGCGATGGAACGAAGTAGTCATCAAGTCGCTTGTCGAGGGGACGGTCCGGAAGCTCAAGGAGCGGGGTGTCAAGGCGGAGAATATCGTGGTGAAGAGCGTACCGGGAAGCTATGAGCTTCCGTTCGCTTGTCAAAAGTCAGTCTCCAGCAACTTTATCGTTGCGGTGGGACGAGCTCATCAGCTCGCTCGGATACACGCGAGGACTAAGCTGACTCGGCCACCTCTACACAGACTTATCGCAGGCGGCCAAACGCAATCTTCCAACACCGCCTCCTACATGCTGTCAAGTTCTGCCAACCTCCTCTCCCTTATCGACTCTTCCGCCCCACCCGAAAGAGCCACTCCCCAAAGCACGTCCAAGCCCTCAGCGTCCACCTCCGCATTCTCCGCCGTCATAGCCATAGGCGTCCTGATCAAAGGCTCGACCATGCACTTCGAGTACATCTCCGATGCCGTCTCGCATGGCTTGATGCGGGTCCAGCTGGATACGGGCGTCCCGGTGGTGTTTGGGGTGTTGACGACTTTGACGGATGACCAGGCGCTTGAGAGGGCGGGGATGGGAAAGGGGGAGAAGAAGGGGCATAGTGAGTTTCCGCAGGGTAGCTCAGCTGCGTTGTAACTGCACCTCCAAGCCGAATCTTGCCATCTGCTTCTGGCTGACTGAACGTTCAGATCATGGCGAGGATTGGGCTCTCGCTGCGGTGGAGCTGTCGGCTCAATGCAGCGATTGGGCGGAGGGTCAGCTATGATTCGTGCAGCTTCCCCATGTCATTTTCGAATGGTGCCGGATACCACGTATACTTGCTTGATGGACTGTTTAGACTTTCAGTCTTCGAAAATTAGTGCATATCCCGTCGAGGTGGATGGGTCAAAATCGCGCATTGGCGGAGGCTCCCGCTAATCTCGAATAGCTTTTCGTTCCTTCCTACGCATTTAGAGATCCCCTACTGTATTCTACCCGGCAAACCTATGCCGCTCTCTCCCCTTCCATCCCTCCCCAAGCAACTTCCTCACCTCGCTCCCTTCTCCGAAATCCAACTTGAACACCTTGCCCGAATGGGGGAACTGCCCCTGGATATCTCCTTCACTCGCTTGCTTGCTATGTGCCGAGGAGATGTACATCGTGCTCAGATCCTTACCTTCGCCTTGATCAGCTTAGGAACTCCACTAAGAAACCGAAAAGAACGCTTCACCTCCGAAGCAAGGGATGGTAGGGCACTTGCAGCCCCCACACCGAATGTGGCAGATCAACGACCCGTCCGGCCTGAACCCGACCACTCGACTGTCCTTCCATCGAGCCGCCCAGACATTCCCGGCTCCATCGACTGTAAGGCCGTCAAAGACGCCTTGAGTAGGGTGATCCGCATCCAAAGGTGGAGGGGGTTTCGCGAAGAGACGGCGGTTGGAGGGAATGCCTGTCGAGACACCATAGTCGAACTTCGATATCTCGTCTACAGCGGAATCGATGTAGTCTACGGCCATAACCCTACAATCAGCTTGTTCCGTGGGGATATATAGACGGAACGTACACATCGTCTTGCCGTCCAGAGACCATCCTATACCATTCGACGTCCCCACATCGGTCAAGATCTGCGTCTCCCTCCCATCCGGATCATATCTGCCGTCTATCAGCGAGACCTCAAGATTCAGCGAAGACAGACAAACCGCCAGAGCTCCCCCCGCTTCTTCCCATCCTTCTTATCGGGCCTCGTCATGCTCCCCGCAAAGAACCTCCCCGCGGGATCACATCCACCGTCATTCATCCGGGCAAATTTCTTCTGCTCGTCGTCAAGGGTCAAGGGGGATGATAGTAGCTTGAGTGTTCTTCGAGGTATCGGTTTGGGGGAGTGGTCTGTTGAAGACGGGGTACTGGGAGCGGGGAAGAGGACGATCTCATGGGCGATAGTGCCGATGAGCTGGATGATCTCAGCGAGGGAGACAGGGTGAGGCGAAGACCTACTCCCGGTTCATCTTTGCGCAAGGCGAGAGCTGTGACATATTGTGTCTCTGGATACGAATCGACGGAATACTTCTTCGTTTCCGGATCATATCTGATTCATGTAAGGTTGATCGAGTCAAAGGGATGGTAGATCACGTGTGGATTTCCGCCTCGTTGATGTCGACCCAATGCAAGAGCTGTTCTTTCGAGTCCCATAGTATCCCTGCCCGCGGTATACTTTAGCGTGCCAAACAGATATGCTTCTCAGGCTTCATGTGGACAACACCAACCTTCGCCTAGGGAATTTCCGCACTCGACTGCGACTTCGGCATCGATGACTGGGGCCGCAGACTCTGGCATGGCAATTGAATTTGATGATTTCAGATACATTGAGTGAACTCTCGGAGAAGATCCGGGTTAATCTTCACCAGTCCGGATCTTTGATATTGTACCGTAGCCAAATCTGGCGTGTACTTTGCTGTATTGCGCTAGAACTAGCTGTAATCATGCGAATGGATGTAACTCACTCCGAAAGCTTTGAATGGGCTCCATAAGACTATTCCGGATGACCTCTGCATCTTCAGCCGTCTGTTATACGCTTTTGCTGATGCAAGTTCCCGATCGTTCGGTATAAGTTTGACATTTTCTTGTTGTGCAGGCTTCCGAACGCGCCGAAAGGCCTCGTAGACTGACGAATAGATCCTCCTGGACTGCAGACGATATTGATTGATTCCTCTTGTCTATCTAACAGGATCCTGCAATGTTCGCAGCAGCAATGATGAGACCCTGAAATGACAACTAGCGAACAACAACAAAACAAACATGGACGGCTGTCCAACGTAGACTATTGTTCAACGCTGTCAACAATAAGCTTTTGATCAACAAGACGCTACTTTCGACGATAAAGAATAGCTGAACGCTGCTTTTTTGGTCTCTTTGTCAGCGCAGCATATATCAATACCGTACGAAAGCGTCCGACACAGCCTGTTCCACCATCCGAACAAACGCCTAGACTCTCAGCCACTTCATCAAGCTCTGCGATCTCTCTTCGCACCGCTCTGCAAGCCGAGAAGGCTCCGATATCCATGCAGCCGTATATGCATGCAAACGGCCGATAATTTCCCCCCGAATACCCTCCTCCTCCATCTTGGTGCCACCCGGTATATCCCGACGGTCGCGGAGGCGAAAAACCTCGTCTTCAAGTCTAGGGGACCGATCTGCTTTGAAAAACAAGTGCAAAGAAGCTCAATTGTCACAAAACTTGGTGTTACCGGCATCCATGTATACGTGGGTCTATTATTCACTCGTTCGCATTCGAATCAAGGTCTTTTGCTGATTCGCCCAATGTTTGAGGTCTAAATTGTCACAACTTGACGAAGAAAGGCCATCCTGCTATCCTCGATCGGTGGGACGACAAGGGCAACGTCCAGGCTTGTCGTTTGTGCTTCGCGACTACCGATTCCGCCTGCGGATTTTCGAAAAGCAAGTTCAAGGTCATCAAGGTGCGCGAAGAGTCCCTGGAGGACAACGAGACCGATGGACTGCGTGGTGAGAACGATTCGGAGGGAGGATCTGGCGGTATGGGGAACGTTGAACAGCTTCAGGCGCCTACATCCTCTGTTTGCTCTACAAGGAGTACTAGACCACCCACCGAATCGCCCTCGAAGACACACGCGCGCACTCCGAACGCTCTGAAATCCCCTCCAAAGGTCCGCAAATCCCCTCCGAATACCCCTGGACCGAGCGAAAACCGCTCGAACCATCCTCATTTGTCAGCAAATAGGGCGCAAAACGCACCCGAATCGAAGAAATTGATGATCCCGATGCCCCAGCACCCAAGCCAGGACGCAAGGGTCCGGCATGGACTACTGATTCCCACCCCTGTTACGACCCCATCCCGGCATAACCGCGATCTACGCCACCATACGATAACACCGGAATATCCGATCAATAAGCTCCGCATGTCCGCAGCTGTCTTCGACATTTCCCGACTCACCCATGGACTTGTACCCAGAACAGTCGACTTGCGGGACCAACCCCTCGGACCAAGCATGATCGATGTCCAGAACTGCCGAGCACATTCCAGAACTGACGGACTTCGACCAAGGATATCCGGGCATTTCAAGGTTTCAAGTCTTACTGATGGTACCTTGATCCACACCGGGCAGCGGGTAAACCCCTCTTAGCCACTGCGCGTTCATAGCCTCCCTCCAGGCCGAGCTATGTATCACCCTCGCCACTACACTTGCCCCTTGCCTCAATGCGGGCTACGTCCGCACCCTCAAATGGGCCGAATCCAGCTATCGCGGATGTTCATGGGTCCGGCGGACGAGCAGAGGACTTGGGCTGGAGAAGCCTCTACAGTGCTGTAGAAGCGGGGAGAAGGATCACGGAGCCTCGGGCTTGGAGTGGCGATAACGAAAGAGACCGAGGTACGCGGAGGTATAAGGAGGCCACCAAATTGACTGATATCCACTAGAGATCTAGTATCGAGGTTCTGGTAGCTAGTATATGCAACGTCTTGTAACTAGCGGACCTACCCTACCGACGACCAGCCTGGCTGCGGAAGTGTCCACCCTCAGGTTGAGCGATCTCTCGTGCTGTGCAAGACTAGACTGGTAGGTCGTCTTACCCGCACTCGTCGTCGATTGTGTTCGACATTTGTTGACTGTGTCAACCTGTCTTTAGCTTTATAGTCAAGACCATTTTATACCCACGATTGTGTTCGACAATCGTCTTCTTTCATTGATAGTCCACGGGGTATGAGGGAAGCGTTCGATCCAAAGCATAGTTGGCTGGGTACGGTCATAACAACCCCACCTGCTGTCGACCAGATGCCAAGTCCAGCGAAAGCTGAGGAGCCACTCCCAAAAGCCGCTCAAGTACCGCCAAAGACCCTCAACCCTACCGAATGGCTTCACAAGAGCTCGGCGTTCGTTTCGCAGAGCAACCCGAACAACCCGTCCTACCCCACAGGTCGGACTCTCCCCGTCCTCTTCGAAGGCCTTTCGGCCACAAACTCAATACTTCGAACAGACTTACAATCGGGGCGAAAGCATTCGGGAGGATACCCTGACGGCCTTCAAGCAGGACAAGGAAGCCGGGCTTTCGCGTCTCAAGCAGTCCGAAAGGGTGATGCATCAAATTCGCGATGAGAAAGACAAGGCTGTTGCTTTGGCATACGCAGAAGTGGCGAATGCGAAGCAAGTTGCAAAAGGCCTGTCTGTTGTCGAGACGAGGTGCGAACAGCTCTTGACTATCAATCATCAGCTCTCCAGTCAGGTCTCAACCCTCAAAACTCAGCAAACGGCCTTCGATCGGTTGGAAGAAGGTGAAATTGCTGAGCTCCAGGGCGCGAAGGACACAATGGATTGTCTTCGTGAGAAGGCTGTTTGGGAGAAGCGTGAGGCTCTGGAGACGGCTAAAGCGAGGGAAGGGGAGGCTCAAGTGCTTCGGGATACGGTTGAGGAGGCACGGGAGGCTGTCAAGTGGCACTGGATCGAGCCGCAAAAGCTGAGACCCTTCTGGCAAAAGTGTCCGGGACGCGCTTGACGCGCTCGAAAAGCTTTGACGTGTGCACATCTCTCCTAGTAAGTGGTGTACCATTAGAACTCTTTCAGGGATACCCTATGCATCTGTACATCTCACATAGTGTCTTTGTGAGCTTGTTCGGGGGGCATTCGCAGCATTTGTTGTCTAATTTTCCTTCGCATCTCAAGATAGATATTTTATGAATGTTCCTGATCAATCCAAATCCAGCCCTCATCCAATCTCTCCAGTCGCTGCACGTAGCCAAATCAAGAGCAGCCGGTGGCGCAGACAAGCTGTTCGGGACGAAGGGCTTTTGAGCTGTCGCCAGGAATCAATTCGCCAGCTTGCAAAAGTCCCTTCGTTCGGGCTGATTCCTTGAAGTGATAGCACCACGACTGTGCGACTGTGGCTATCAGTCTGGCAAATCCAACCAAGTTGAGCACACATGCCCTACTCATTTGTTCAGTCGTAAAAAAGGATTCTTCCGAGTTGAGTTGTACCGGGTCGTTTGGAGCCAATATCCATCCTTCGACGTCTCCTTGCTCGGCCACTCCTTGCCCAACTTCCCACAGGAGCCGCGAGTTCAAGCGATCGAGCCAGGTCTGCCCGAACAAACCTCAGTAATTGAAGTATCAGTGGGGGGGGGTTTGAGACTCACTTTCCACAGCAATGGATGGTCATAATGCAAGTATCAGTCTGAGTCGAGCGATCATAGCGATTGTTATAAAGTGGGTGTGATTGGCGGCAGATATGACCCCCACTGATGTTTCGGAACGCCAGGTACTGTCTTGACCCAGCGAACGCCAAGGGTTGCCATTTGCACCTCTGTGGAACTCGATTGGCCCACCCGATTTGTCGAATTCCACACCCAGGACTCGAAGGTGGCCTCGCAGCTTTCTGTATCATCTGATCGCCATGGGCAATATGGGAGATATCTCGCCGGCGCGTTCGCTCTTCGATGACCTGGAGGATCACATCAATCATCCTAGAATTCCACCATCTGCTACTTGTGTCAAACAATCTGGGCGCATCTGCTTGATGAATGCCCGTATCCTGGCCGAATAGCAGATAATTGCCTGGCGGATCCATCCGAACCGGTGATACTTCGTCTTGGATAACTTGTAGGGACTGCTTGAAAGCTTCTCCAAGGTCGGTCAGTCCATTCAAGATCGTCTGGATTATCGACTTGGCCAGGGTGCCCGACCAACTTGAGTCCTGCAGGCGACTCATCACTTGTTCGTGCTGAGTTTGACTTCGCTTTGAATATTGCTTGGGCGCCAGGGGAGGATATCATTCGCGACCGGCAAAAGCACACAACGGCTCGATTTGCAAGCTAACAATTCGCGATCTCGGATTCCGGGGACCTGTCTTGGCTTGACAACGAAACTGGACGCACAAATTCCATTTCGGCAAGTCTGATAAGCGTTCTATGCCAAGTTGGAGGCCAAATCACATGCGGCCATTATCTATCGTTCATCGCCTGGTCAGTGGCGGCAAATTGACAACGATCACGCCAAGAGGATTCCGACCTTCAATGAGATATTCGATCAAGCACAAACTCCAATACTGCTATTCTATCAAATAAGTCGAATTGTGAAGTCCAGCCTTGTAAAAAGGCCTGCCGAAGAGGAAGACGTTAGTAGAAACAGGAAAGGACAGAGTGAGTGCGATTGCGCGCTACACTTTTGATTTAAACGCTGACAGTGTAGTACACGCCGAATCTGCGAAGGTGATTGGCATTGTGGGAGCTTAAACAAATCGTGCTGACCGACTTTCTTGAAGGCTTCATTGAAAAATGGTTCAGCAAGCCGCAAGTAGTGCACTTGACTCTACTATTCCTGTCGCCGAACGCGTCTTTGAATAGAAGGAGTACGTTCGGAGATATGATGTTTTGAAAGGCTCGTTGAGGAGATGCAATGAAGACAGGTGTAGTGCCGGTATCGCTTTCGAAGGTACTTCGGTGTCCTTGCTGACAGATGAACGCGTGGGATAGCGCCCCGTCAAAAACGGTGTGAAGTTCCCTCGCGCTAAGCAAGCCATCGAGATAGTCGAGAAGACGGAAGAAAAGGTCTAGTGGGTCCTGTTACTTAGACTCAAGACTGTCGATGAGCTTAGCATCTACAGTCAGGCTTAGCTATTGCCGCCATATCCTTCAAGAGCTGACACGTACCATGCAGTACTCGACGCAAATCAGGAAAAGCGATGGCTGTACCTTCGCCTCTTGAGCGAGTGAAGGGCTGTAGTAGCTGTGTAACTGGAGATGTTTGAGAACGATGTGTCGAGAATGATGCGAAAGGATCCTGCCATTCAGGCTGCCTAGCCCAAATGTGGAACAAGCTCAATGCGAAGCAATCTGTACCGGTATTGAGTGATCCCACAGGCCATTGAAGGTCGCCAATCTCCTCCTCTGAGATCGCTAAAGTGCTTTTTGGGGGTTTCCTCCATGCCTGGAGCGGGCAAATGGCGGATGGGCGACCCCGAACAGCAGAGACTGGTGCCGCAGGAGTCTCACTTATCTCCTCGTAGGGACTGGTGTGTCCGTGACCTTCCATCTTGACAGTGGCACGATATCTCCTTCTTATTGGCGAGACAGGCGAATCGTCACGAGCTCGTTCGGAACGACAGGAATTGTTGTCTAGGTCGACTTCGAGCAAGGATTTCCGGGATTGTCAAAGATATCGCCCGCCCACTCTCTCACGTCATCGGCATATTCGTGGGCCAATACAGGCTGATCTGTCATGTCGGCTTTGTCACCTTCCACTTGATTGGCCTCACAATCCCGCAGTGAGCTGCCCAACTAGCTCGACCACAGAGAACGCCCAGAGACCAGCGCAGCGCGTTCCAGTGCCCGTGAAGTGATTGCAACTGCAATACTGGCGCCCATTGTCTCTTCGGCAACCACAGATGTGGATCCGAATTCGTCCGTTTGTTTCGGCTACGAAAGGGTTTGCATGGTGCTTCAGGGTTAAGGGGAGTGGATGCGAAGGGCATGGAATGATAGCGTTCGATTGCCAAGCCTCAGTTCCATTGAAGGTTTGTTTGACAAGATTGAGATCTGGGCGGGAAGTTTCATTTGTGTCGTGCATAGATAAACTTTTACTTCGCTCATTGAACTTATGCATTATTCATAAAACTACAACAGATTATGAGACCTTAGCTTTGACCAGCTAAGCAAACCAGCATAAGAGGGCACTCGACCGACATCGATCTCAAATCGAACCGTCTCGTCCGGTCTCGCACTTATACAACCCAACATCGTTCGGCATTATTCGCTCTATCATGTCAAGCGGTGACAGCATCACGAAATCGTTCGGTGATGTCCCAAAGTTACTGGGCAAGGAAAATTATGTGAAAATGGAGGCAGAGGATCACCTTGGCGCTTTCGCTTACTCGCTCAAATTCGTTCGTCCTCCCATCAGCTACTATTCCCTATCCACTCAGCACATCGACATTCCACTCTCAACCGAACACGCTCGGGCAAACTCTGATTGGATCGATCGTGACCATTAGATTGCTGCAGCGATCCTCTCGATAGCAAGTGAGGATCCTGGGATTGAGGATGTTCGAGTAGCTGTCCTATCAATGCTGGACAGATGAACCGCACGAACGACAGGGCGCTGGCGGCAAAGGCGAACGGCATCGAACTGGGCGGTACCGATAACGAGCTCAAAGCTTTCTATGCTGGCTTAAGGAGGCCAGGCAAGGGCCCTAGCAAGGAGCATCCTTGCGCTCGATGTCAACCGCACGAACACTGGGTGGTCGACTGCCCTCTTCCCCCCAACACAAACGAGGGACCGGGCTCCAGAGGCAGAAAAGGGAAGAAAAGGGGTGGAGGGAAAGCGAACGCACAGGCAGCGGTGTCTGCATCCCCTTTGACTGAATCGACTGAATCAACCGCTCTCATCGCTCATGGCAACATTCGCAAAGTCACCAAGGAGGGCGCGGAAGTCTTCGTGCGGATCTCGAGCAAATGGTGTGGGTGATCAAGGGATCTCAGTGGAAGCCTGGGATGAGTGCGTTCGATGGCATGGTCCGACCTCTGCCTGCAACCATCCAACCAACCTCACCTCTACTGTCATCACAGGGGATCAGATCCTCGAGGACAAAGACGACTTGGGACTTATGGCATCGGCGTCTCGCTCACCTCGGTTTCGACTCGATGAAGCTTTAGCTCTTTGGCGGTCTGAGCACTGGCAGCTCGATTGCAAGGACGAGCTCACCCTTCATCAAGGGATGTACCTGTGAGGGGTGTGTGATGGGGAAGATCGTTCGCCCTCCCTCCCTCCAGCACCACTCATACTAAAGCGGTACTCGATCTCGTTCACACAGACCTATGTGGCCCCATGGGCGTTGACTCAATCGGTGGATCTCGATATATGATGGTGCTTGTGGACGATCGTTCGAGGTACACCTGGGTACACTTCCTGAGAAACCAATCCGATGCACCGAGGTATTGCAAGGAGTGGTTGACAAGGATCGAACGGGTAACTGAACGGAAACTGAAGATCGTTCGTTCTGACAATGGCGGCGAATATACCAGCAATACATTCGAGAAATACCTTGCTGATCTCGGCATCGATCATCAAATCACTGCTCCTTGCACATCTCAGCAGAATGGAATAGCAGAACGAACGAATCGGACAGTAGTCGAACGGACCATAGCACTCATGCACTCCGAACGGATCCCAATCAATCTTTGGGCAGAAGTAATGGATTCAGTGGTATATCTCAAGAACCGATCGCCATCTCGTGCGCTAAATAGGTCAACTCCGTTTGAAGCCCTCACTGGCGAGCGGCCAATCTCTCCCATGTGCGAGTTGTTGGGTGTGCAGCTTGGAGCTCGATCTTTAAGGCCAAACGAGATCACACGCTCGCACCTCGAGCTCGACTCTGCTGCTTCCTTGGGTATGCCAGTACACAAAAGGCATACAAGCTATGGGACCCGATCGAACACAGAGTGGTCACCTCGCGTGATGTCACCTTCGATGAATCTATATCGGCAGCTCGGCTTGAACGACCTAAGATTGCTATGGCCGAACTTGAACAGAACCTTAAGATTCTTTATTCTCAACCACCACGTTCACACATTGATGCTCCGAACACATCGATCGGACATGATGTCTTCGAAGCAGTGGGAGATCTACCTCGTGCGGAGGAGGCAGTGGAACTCGATCGTCCAGTGGGAGCAGGAGAAGAGGAAAGGAGAGAAGAGCCACAGGAGTCACCCGAGCGAGGACATCACCAATTTCAAGGCTGGGACTACGAGGTCGATCCTCGGTTTGCTCGATCTCCTGCTCCCACTCCAGAGCCTCAGGTCAATGAACAAGCAGAAAATGAGGATCAAGCTGAGAACCGATTTGTGACTCGTTCGGGCCGCCAATGGGGTCTTGCTTCAGTCAACACGAACGAGGACGAGCTTGACGACTTCCTCGGGCGACCTGGGCAGGACGAGTATCACCCCTGGGATGTTCGCATTCCCCTATGGTCTGAGGACTTCTCACCTCATTCGCTCGCTGCCCTTGCCTCTCAAGCAGTGGGAGGTATGGAATCTCGTTCATGGAAGGAAGCATCGATCTCGGGTGAAGCCAAGCAAGGGCTAGCAGCGGCAAACGACGAAATGCGCTCGCTTATCGAAGCAAAGGTGTTTCACCTTGTGCCTCGCTCGATCACTCGAGGCCGAGTTGTCACCAGCATGTGGGTGTTCAAGGTCAAGAGGCAATCAGACGGCGCGATCGAACGCTTCAAAGCTCGGCTTGTTGCTCGAGGCTTTAGCCAGCAACGCGGCATCGACTTCGATGAGACGTTTGCCCCGATTGCAAAGCTCCAATCTATTCGGCTCATACTCGCTCTTGCAGCCATGAACGATCTTGAACTCCATCAGATGGATGTCAAGACTGCTTTCCTCTATGGATCGCTCGATGAGAAGGTGTTCATGGAGCAGCCTGAAGGGTTTGAGGAGTTTCAGGACATGGTGTGGCAGCTCGACAAATCGCTCTATGGGCTAAAGCAAGCACCTCGTGCATGGCATCTCGAGCTTGATACCTCGCTCAAAGCGCTTGGCTTCAGGCGAACAATATCGGACCACTCGATCTACACCCGAGATGACACCAGAGGATTCATCATAGTAGGAGTCTATGTGGATGACCTCACCATTGCCTCCGCTCAACTCGATACCCTCGTTCATCTCAAGAGCGAAATGTCGAAACGATATGATGTGAAGGATCTGGGCGAGCTTCACTTCATCCTTGGTCTTCAAGTCAAGCGAGATCGATCGGCTCGCATGCTTCACCTCAACCAGAAGCAATATGTCAACACTGTCCTCGCACGATTCAATATGCTCGACTGCAAGCCAGCCAAATCACCACTTCATTCTAAAGTGATAATGTCTCTGCGCAAAGAAGGAGAAGAACAAACCGATCGAGCTCGCTACCTGACCGCTGTTGGCTCGCTCATGTATGCCATGCTTGGAACTCGACCAGACCTCGCTTATCCAGTTGGTCTACTCGGACGATTTGCAAGCGATCCATCAAAGACACACTGGGAAGGAGTTCTATCTGTGCTTAAATACCTCAAGCATACGAGCGATCTCGGAATCACCTACTCTGGAGGATCTGACCAGCTCGATGGCTTCAGTGGCTTTGCAACAAGTGATCCTGATCGACGACGAGTCACAAGTGGCTATGTCCTTAGGCTAAGAAACAACCCTCCGTCTCGCTCGCAACAGGGGATGCAGAATATGTTGCCCTCGCTCAAGCTGCTCGAGAGTTGATGTGGCTTCGATCGATAACGAGCGAACTTGGATTTGCTTCCAATACGGCAATCACCTTGTATGGCGACAATCAAGCTTCGATCGCTATCGCACGAAATCCAGTTGGGCACACTCGAGCAAAGCAGATCGACATCCGATATCACTATCTGAGGGAATTGGTCGAGCGAGGTGTGATCTCAATTGAATACATCACAACCAACTCAATGTTGGCTGATGGTCTCACCAAACCGCTCGCTCCAGTAGCATTCGCTCGATTCCTCCCAATGCTTGGACTTACAGCGATCTCGAACGACTTATCAAGCACTAGCTTGGCAATGACATCGTGCGACATCATCGGTTCAGGGTCTGAACTTGAAATGCCTCCGCACGACATCCTTGCTTGCTCAGCAATGACATCGTATGACATCGTTGCGGAGCGCTCGATGATATCGCCTCGTTCGCTCACAAGGAGGTCAAATTCCTGTTCTTCTCCTCTCGACTTGTCTTCATCACTTCGATCGCTCAAACTCGGATATCGCTCTATCACCTCCATCACTATGCCATCCGAAATCGCTCAAGTTCAGATCGATCGCGCGCACTACGTTCGAGACAACGGTCACACCGCTCGCCCTGGCTGCACCACCTGCATTGCGCTCGATCGCGAATGCATCGTTTTACCGACCTCGGACGCTCGCAAACTCAACAAATGCTTTCAGTGTACTCTGTCTAAGCAGAAATGCTCGATCGATCGTATCCTTGCGAAGGACGATTTCGAGGACCAGACCCTCTCCCCTCGCCAGGACTTCTCCAAGGATACTTCGGACGAGTCGATATCGATCATTTCGGACCAGTCGATGTCGATGGATGCTGGCTCGATCGGTCCGACCCTAGTTCACCGCGCTCGCGGGAAACGGGACTTGGCGTTGATGAGCCGCTATCCGAGCAGTCTACTGGGCACTTAGTGGTGAATACTCGTCGGGAGGCCGACCGGGGCGGCTTAATGTAGTCACCTTCTTCAATAAGCCGATCGGAAAGTCCATATTTGATAGATGGGATGGGAGCATGGCGAGGGGTAGCGAAAGCTCAAGGTGAGCTCAGTATAGACCAAAGGCGAAGAGTCAGCCATAGATCAGTGGCTATAAAGCTGCATGAGCGTGGAGATAACATCAGACAGAGGAAATGGAGCTTTGGATGGCGTCCGGAGGTTGGATGATGTTCTAATCCCCATCAACGATGAATACCCATCAGTGGCGTTGACTGATGGCGAAGGGAGAAGATCGATGGTTGGAACAGGTGCCTGTGGGTCCATGCATACATTACCTACCATGCTTTGCTGTTTGAAGCTCCGTTTCTTTCGGAGTGAGTTACAATCGATAAGGCACGTTCTCTGTTCGTGACTGCTCTTCCTCCTTCACTTTTTCCCCTAATCCCCAGTAGCTAGCATCTTACTTCGCCGCGCGTTCAGCATCGCGAGACCATCTCTTTGGGTATCACTTACCGCCGTGTGGAGACAAGCCGTATTTGGCGGGAACCAAGAGGGGTCTGGAGGAAGAGGGAAGTCGGATGCTAGCGGAAAACCTTGTATCCGAACAGCTCAACATGAACACCAAGGTAAGTACCCAATCATGACATCTTCTGCATGTCACGGCATACTCATGCAAAGACTGTCTGCTAAAACGTCCTTCCATACAGCATCAGAGGCGCATCAGTCCGTACTCGTCCTCCCCACCCCTCGGTCCGCCCGAGTCAGGCGTCCCCGATTTTACGGGTCTGCGATACAGTATCCCACGCCTGTTCTGAGGCGAAACGGTCGAGGAAGCCGCGCCACGTCTCGCTCTCGCGATACTTACAGCAGATCCCCCTATGATCGACAAGGCCCCACGTACCCCTCTTTCGACAGCATTTAGCATCAATACGTCACCTTCACCCTTCTCCGTCAGCCCAGTCTCGATGCCTGATCTTCGGAACATGCGCGTCCACCCGTTAACCAGCTCACCGTACTCTTCACAAAGGGCGAAAGACTTTCGTGCCCTCCTTCTTGAAGAGCCGCCTCGAGCGTATTCGACCCCGATCAGTAAGCGGGAATTACGATCATCGAGTTCGAACGGGAAGCCGAGGAAGAAGAACTGCTATGTGTATCGCGAGCAACGAGAGGATTCGGATAGCGAACTCGAAGAGACTCTGTCTTGGAGAAGGGGAAAGCTCAATTGGAGGAACGGCGACGCGGTTGACGAGGATGACTATGAGAAGGGGCCAGGGACGGATGAAGAGATTGTCCTGGGCGTAAGCGCTGTTTGGCTTCCGTTCTTCTTGATTGACGTGCTCCGCCCCGCTTTAGAAAAAAACGCCGTACCCTTCTGCTCATTATACCCCCTCCTTGCCTTGCAAGTCATCTCGCATCCCCAAGTTGTTATCAGTTCACGACCTTGGGAAGCTTACGATGGGGCACAAGCCAGAGCCATGCAGATCCGCCCTGCAGCCATATATCGAACCTCGACACACAAGCGCCAGAATTGAAGACCCATTCGTCCACCTCGAGGCTTTGACATCAGTGGAGGCTTTCGAAGAGATGTACCTGAACAGCATCAGTACGGATCATTCGATCAACCTTCTTACGCCTCCCAACAAGAAGAAGCTGCCTAGGGAAGACCAGTCCTGTGAAAGGCTCGGAGTCATTGTCGGCGATGTCGATGCTACGAGAGCAATAGGTCTCGGTGAGAGCAAGTACGTCGACCTTCCTGATTTGGGCTGGAACTGACGGTACGTTGCGCAGGAGACTTCTCCACGATTGCTCCGAAGTATCGCCCTATGCGAAACGACCTCGACTCGGCTTGAACCTCGTGAATTGTTCACCGTTATCATGGCGCTCAGATCAAGATCTTTGCGACACATCAGTCGAGCCTTCGTTTGAGCACGCAACTGCTAAAAGATCGAGCGAGACGGGAATTCCAGAAGACGATCAAGGCATCAAAATCGAAGAGTCCGACCTCAATACTCGCCGAGATGAGCATCTACGTGTGTGCAAGACGCAGCGCTCGAGAAGTACACAGTCGACTGCCAGGACCAAGAAACTCTCGAAGAAACGACGCTCGGTCTCGGCTCGTCAAGCAGACCGGAAGATCGGTAGTGGTTGCGCGCAACGGCTGTTCAAGCAGTTCAAGGGAGGCGATCTTGGCTGATCTGACTTTGCTTGTCCCTTTTCTCTACGGTCCTTCATTTCGTTCTCATTTTGTCTGGAAAAGCGAAACCTTTCACTATTCAATCCTTTCAAGCGAAACCTTTCACTATTCAATCCTTTCAAGCGAAACCTTTCACTATTAATCCTTTTCTAGAGAGATCCTCGCCCGCGTCTCATGTCTCGGCATGCATTCATGTCTCTCCGAAGCCAGGATGTCTGGTAAAAGCTACATTCTCAATCTCGATCCGAAAGATGCCAGACGCACATGCTATCTCCATGGACCCATCTCGCCTTCCCAACGCTCGTGTTTACTCCCAACTATCGGAATCCCTGCCCGTAAGGATTTTGTTGCTGACCCATATACCCCATCTGCCCGTTGAAATCTGTCGTCCGCGGCATCATGCCACCACCCGAATTCATCCCCATCATCCCGTTCGGTTGCTGCATCCCATTGGGTTGTTGCATCATGCCGGTCTGCTGTGGCATCATTCCTGGTGCGCCGTTGTATCCTGTTCATGGTCAGCTTGATCTCTCCAACTGTATACGGTGACGCTCACCTGTGGCCAATGGTCGAAGGGCATCATATTTGTCTGTCCCTTGTCAGCGCATGGCCGGGAGTGTGGACTCACTGGAGTCCTGTGGTCGCTGCTCCTCCGGCTTGGTGAAATCTTGCTTCTTCATCGCGGCGAAGATATTTGACGGAGCGAACTTATCTGGGTTCTCCTGTTGTTGCGGCGGTGGCAAGCTGGCGATAGCATTGAATGCGGTCTGTTGCGGTTGCTGTTGCTGGAAGCCGCCCTGGTAGCCTGTAAAGTCTGGTCCCGCACTCGATCAGCTCTCCTCCAGATGATTTATGGGTTGCACGGAGAACCAACTCGGTTGCATCTGTTGATAGCCCTGCTGGAAGCCAGCGGCGTACCCAGTGGGCTGCATCATCATGGCCTGTTGTTGCTGCTGCCATCCGGTCTGTTGCGGCATCATGCCTTGTTGCGGCTGCTGACCTCCCCGAGTCGGCACGAAACCGGTCTGAGCGGGCTGGAGGGGATTGAGCAACCCTTCGTTTCTCGGCACCGGTGCGAGGGGACCTCGTTGCCCGTTTGCTTGGCCCATCATCGAAGACATTGCCTGATTGGTATTATGTGCACCGAGTCCGTATCCGGAGGCTCCCGAGAAGCCGCTGGACCCCGTCTGCATAGGTTGCATCGACCCAGACGGAGCGTTGGGCTGCCCAACGAATTGAGAAACACGGTCGAAACTTCCTCCGGTTTTATTCGCGGAGATGCCGGTATTGGCTGGCCGAAGGCTGTGAATCTGCTGGAGGAGCGACTCGGTGGTGTTGGCCGGGGGAGGGGACGCGGCCCTAATCGCTGGTTGTGGCGGGGCGGCCGGAGCGGGAGGAGCTGAAGAAGTGGGCTTCGGCGTGCTGGGCTTGATAGTCCACGCATCGTCATCGAAGCCGCTGATGAGGGGCTGAGGCTTCTCTCCAGGTGGCGGTGAGGCGGCGAGCAGTGGCGGGGGAGAAGGGCTTGTAACAGACACCCTGGACAGCTGATCGGAAACGGCAGCGATGGCTGAAGCGTCGACAGAGTCCGGTCCCGTGCTCTTGTTATCTGGTCGACCTCGTCGTGTATTGTTCGTAAGCTTCCCATCGGGGTTTGTGAACAGTCCGGGCGGGGGTTGCGGTACTGGACCCTTAGATCCGCTATTCTCATGCTCCTGCAGCTGACGAGCGTATTCTTCGTCCAATTTGATTTGCGCCTGCTGCTCGGGCGTCTTCTTGGCGAACCGAGTATTGATCTCCTTTCTGACTCGTATCACATCCCCTTCTCTCAGGCCCAACGAGCGGAGAGTTCCCGCTTCCAGATCGGGCAGGATAGCTTCATCGATCCGGTCACGGTTGAAGGCCGCGGCGTAGCGAGTACAGTCGTCCATATCGCATCCTGCCTCGAGGAAGAACGCAAACCAGTCGAATCGCGGTTTGCGAGGCTTGGGCATCTCCAAAGCTGCAGCGGGGATCGGCGGAGATTCCGCTCGAACTTGACTCTCCACCGAGCGGGACGGCTGGGATGTCGAATGACGGTTTGTGCTGCGTCCGAGGGGTACGTCGTCATCGTCTATCTGGGCTGCTCGTGCCTTTCTCGCTTCGTGCCGCTTGATCATCTGCACGTCATCCGGTGATATCTTATCGATTGGCACCTCGATAATCACGCCGTTGAGCTTGTGCAGGCGGATTTTATTGCCGTGCAGACCGAGATACTCCGCTTCAACCTTGAACTGGCCTGTCTTGTCACTCCAAACCCTAGTACGACCGGTGTGAGGCTCTGCGATACTCGTCAGATCTTGCTACCTGCCATATCAAGGTATACTTACTCGGCCGATTGTTCTCAGGTGGCCGCTCAGGAGCAGCTCGTCCCTTGCTGCTCGGCAAGCTTGCGGCGGCAGCTGTGACGTTTTGCGCAGACGGTCGCTTGCTAATCTTCGGTGGCTCCAGACCCCTTGCAGCTTCTCGCCTTGAAGGTTGTTAGCTCGACCAGTAGCTACAGCCAATGTTGCGCTCACCTCTTCTCTGCTTCGGCTTCTCTTTGCGCCCTTGCCTCCTCTTGCCTCCGCCTCTCCCTTCTCTCCACCTTACCCCTCTCTTTCTCTTCGACCTCCAGAGCGTATTGCCGATCCTCCTCTTCCTGCCGTTGTTTGTCACGAGCGGCCTTCTCTATAGCTCGCCTCTCGTCGGCCTTGCGCTCGCGCTCCTTCTGTCGGTCGGACTGGAGGGTAGCAGCGGCAGCTGCCTCCTCTTCCGCGTGCCGATGCTCATCGTCACTGTCCACGCCATTCCCGGCCACGACGGGCGCAGGCGCCGATCCGTCGTTCAGCTGAATGTACTGCGCCGGTACGACGCCTTCTTGCCCGGAAGCACTCCTGACAGACCACCACTCGTCATCTGTCCTATCGATGATCGTCACAATCTCGTGCTCCTTCACGGACAGCTCGTCCTCGCCCTGAGCGTCAAAGTCGTATTGTGCGGTGGCGGTTTCGGCAATCGCAGTCGGCGTTGTGGGCGATGATGCCCAACGTACTGCCTTTGCGGCAGAAGTCTCGTAGTCGTCATGCTCTTCTCCGGAGTCCGCGCCGACCTGCGTCTCCTCAGCACCGGCCATCTCCAGCGCTTCGCCGGCAGCTGCTTTGCTGGATTCGAGCTTGGCGATGATGGCGCTGGCAGTACTGGAATCTCCGCAATGGAAAAGAAGGGGCTCGGCAAGGGTACCGAAGCTGAGCTCGAGGTTCTTCGATGATGGCTGCGAGACGACGCCAAGCTCCGTGATCGGATATTGCTTGACCGGTGTCATCTGGACGGTCACTCAGCCCAATTCACCACATGATATGAGCTACGCACCTTGTCTGTATCCGATGCAAAGAAGACGGCACCATTCCCGACTCCAAGTGTCCCCTTCTTCTTCTTCTTCCCATCCATTTCCGCGATACCCCAAGTCTCAACTTTGTCCTTCAGTTTCAACTGCCTCTGCCTCTCTGCCACCTCCCGGTGCTGCGCAACCTCCGCCTCCTGCTGTCTCTGAGCTTCGACTTCCGCTTCTCCATCGGCTGCATCGGCGACCCCGACCTCAGCCGATTCGTCTAAAGCTTCGCAGTGGTTTTTGGGGACGAAGCCAAGTTGGGGAGCTCCAGAATCAACACGTACGAGCAGCCAATCCTCCTCGATCGAGTAGACATGGAGAATGGCATCTTCAGCCATGCTAAGCTCTTCGGGAGAGGTGGATTCGTAGGCGAAGATGGCGCGAGTTTGATTTACGGGGGGCATCTGCATCGGGTCAGTACAGCTTCGACGAAAGGTGGGGATCGACTTGCTTCTTCGACATATGTCGCCGGGATGAGCCCCACAGGCCCCTCCTGAGCTCCGGAATCATCTTTGAGCTTCGCTTTCCACCAACTGCGATGGGCAAACGGATCGACCATGAAGGTAGACGGGGATAAGCCACATGTCAGCAATCGCTCTTGGTGATGAAAGGCTGTTGAGAGCCAGCGACAGCAGCTTGAACAGCCCTTCAGACTCACTCTGCATCCTCTTTGTCGATGACATACACGATCTGATCCTCACTGAACGAGAGCTCGGTCTCTGGATCCTGTGCGGCGTAATCGTAGAGCGCCTTTGCGACCGCAACGTACGCCATCCTTTTGGATGAGGAGTGATCGTCCCCGCAACGCTCTCGGGGGTGAAAAGTGATCGTTTATGCTGGGGAGCTGATGATGATTGGCAGAGTCGTTTGAATGGAATTGATCCAGGAGAATGGACTTGACTCTACGGGGAGGAGCAAAGTGGTGGACCGTCCATGAAGCTTCAGGGTCTCAATCCGGGGCTAGGCTATGAAATAGTTTAGTGACTATACGGTTGGCTTGTCTAGGGTTCTGTATCCCATCTCTTTTCAAGCCAGCTTCCTCTTGGGCAGGATGTCTAGACCGAACAGTGGACCGTCTAGGCCATTGGGGACAGTACCGAAGCCCCAACCGGCTTCGACTGCCAAGCCGGGAGGTGCAATCTCTGCACAAATCCCTCGCCGCAGTGCAGGAGCCGTCCCAGGTCAGAAATCGTTCATTTCTCGTTTTGGCCGGCTGCCTAACCATGCCCATAGGTATCGCACGCACAGCGTCTTCGCTTCGACAATCTTTTCCTCTCGCCCCGTCCTCGTCAAATCTAGCATCCCTGCCCGCTCATCTCCGCAATCTCTCCACCCCGCGAATCCCATCTCCCCTTGGTAAGGGCACTCCGGCTCGCGGTGTCAAGCAATCTCTCCCGGTCCGAACGTCCAAGACGACCGAACGACATGTCTTCCTTCCCGAAGATCCCCAGCTCGCACCGCTGCCCGTTTCTCCGAGAAGCAGTCAAATCGACCTGGTACCCCCACCTCGACCCATACCCGGACCTTCGCGAGGTCATACACAAGATGAGAGGTCAGACGCGGAGAAGATGACGAAGCGAGAAAGAGAGGAGAACAGGATTCCTCGTCTGACAGCATACGCTACTGCCGAAGCGTATCGATTGAAGTTCCTGCAAGCGTTTTTGAAGCGGGAACACGGGGTTGGCGTTGTTCGTGTATTTGACGATTGTCTCTATGCTGTGGGTCACATAATCACCGCCGTTGCGTAGTGCTAACGATACCCAGGTGTATAATCTTCCCCTCCTCCCTGGGTACGGCGCAAGTACAAAGATCCGGTCATCCCCTCTAGTCAAATCACCAGGTGGCGTCTCGCTTCTCGAGCGGATGACCATCGCTGAAGACCTCGGGTACAACGACTCGTACTTTCCGTCCAATAATGACGATCCCGATCCGTCCGACTATATCCTCAGTCATTCTCCTCCATCACCCATGTCACCGATGAATTTGATATCCTCAATAGACGTTCCAGCCGGTCACCCGGACGAGCGGGAGCAGGTCATCGAGGAAGTTCAAGAACGCCTCGAATCCGGCGATGGGCTAGATGACACACCGGACTTGAGGGCGGAGGACGAAGTGGGCGTGAAGGCGGCCCTGAAGATCAACTTGCAGCTGGGAACACATACGTCGCCAGGACACTCGGGAAACCTCGAACATACTCCCTCTTCCGCGCTGGAACCCTCCGATCTCCGGCAATCGCGACTCTATACGTCGAATGGAATGGCTCATCCACGATACCCCTCGCAGATGCGTCCCGCGCCTAAACTTGGCCGGAAATCGACCCACTTCAGCGACAGAGTGGCCGAAGCGGTGTTCTTTTCCTACGGTGTAAGCGTCTTCTTCGGCTTCCAAGCGAACGAGGAGCGGATGATCATGGAGGATTGCGAGGCGGCGGGAGTCTGGGTCAGGGGTCAGGACGAGGACGATTGGGAGGTAGAAGAGTTTCATTACGTTGTGAGCTACCTTCCACTGTTTCTTGGGGATTCGCGCTGATGAGATCAGTACGATCCGAAAGCGGAATACCCTCGGATCTACAACGATATGTTCAGTTCGTCTTCGTCGTCCAGATGTTTGTTGCCTGCCTGACTCGATTCGCAGCCTTCAAATCGCATTCGCATCTTTTCAAGCTATCCCTCGGTCACGCCATCGCCCAGTCCACCAAGCTCTCGATCTACGAAGCTGGCATGCAGGAATCTCTCGCTCTTACATCTTCGTTCCCCAAGGAATTGTCAATGACGGGGCACCTGGAGCTGAGTAGGCGGGACGCATTGAAGATGACCGGGAGGTTGTTCAAGCTGAGGATGGATGTGAACCTTATCGGGGGTATTTTAGGTCCGTCCAGGCTCCATGGCTGATCCGTTTGGATCACTGTTCCAACAGGGTCAATACTGACGTTGAATCAGATACACCCGAGCTGTTCTGGTCGGAAGCTTCGCTCTATCCCCTCTATGAAGCTATCCGGGAATACCTCGAGATAGGCCCACGAGTACAGGTGCTCAATGACCGTCTCTCCGTTGCTGGTGATCTCGTGAGTCCTGATATCCCAATACATGGCGGTCATGCTGATTGCCGACTGGTATAGCTCGAGATCATTCACGAATACATCGAAGAACGAGGTACACATCGCATCACATGGATCATCATTTGGCTCATCGTCGTCGCGTGTCTCGTGGAGGTTGTCCGTCGTTTCCTCTTTCCCCAGGAGTCCAGCTGACTGTCTGCAGGGCGAAGTCATCGCACGACTCGTCTTCCACGCTATCCCGAGGAACAAGGGGGAGTTCCTATTGGTCAAGGGCGGGAAAATGTTGCTCGGCAGTGCAGCGGCGAGTGGGCTTTGATGCAACTTTTGGCGCTTCATGCTGTTTCTGCTTCATGCGGTTCTTGATGGACATATCAAAAGAGGGAAGCATGTGATGGTCTATTGGCATATGACGGATTATAAAGCTCGTATTATGTTCTTCCCTGTCTCGACGTGCCGCACTATCCTCTAGTCTCCCCAACGATCGTGAACAGAGGTGTAGCCTTGGAGCGATCCACTACTCGGCATACAGGGTACTCTTGTGAATACCGTACCTGCCCCTCGCGATGAAGGTAATGGTGATCAGGAAGGCCAGGGTGAGAGTGAGGAAGATTCTGCAAAGCAATCCATATCAGCCCGGGAAAAACTCGAATATCCTCCAGATAGCAGGGTTGCTGCAAGCGAGATGCTTGGTCGGAGCTACACTCACGTATCTATCCACGAGACCACGACGAGTCCCTTGACAATCCCACAACGACTAAACGTCTCGTCCTTCTTGCCACAATCAATCTTGTCGGTGAGCGCGGTGAGCGAGGCGGTACCGATGACGAATAGGATCCATCCGATGGTGATAGGTACCTGATCCACTTTCAGTCAATATCTATCCAGATTGACTGAAAGAGATCTCTTACTAAGTGGGCGAGGACTCCGAAAGCGAGATGATTGCCCATGACTTGGAAGCCGACGGTCAAGACAACTGTTCTACCATCAATATATACACCCAGGATAAGTGGAAAGAAGGGACGTACTGCCAAAAACGACTGTCCAGACCGAAGCGACGAGAAGGATCCGAATCCGCTCCTTGTACGCGGTAGTATGGTACATGGGGTAACCATCACCGTTATAGTGTGAGACGAGGGAGGCGGAGATGGCGAGCGTGATGATGGACGCTATGAGGATGAGGGCGAACAACACAGTGTGAGAGGTCCGGATACCGCGTTCGGAGACCATGGTGACAGCGAGTGAAGTGGCGAGGAGTGGTTTTTTGTGATGGTGCGAAAGGATGGGAATCGAACCAAATTGATGGCAACCTGTCCCTTAAGCTTGAAATCTGAAACCGGAATCTGACCGGGAATGGCAATTGATTTCTTTTCCTCCTTTGTCAACGCTTTTCCGGGGTGGCGCGTCAAGTGTAACTGACATCGTCGAGATCTCTGGGAGGCGAATCCCGGTTGTCAGGCTCGTCGAACAAAGTCACGCGTTTCGCTGTGTTGCCGAGAGGCACAGCTTTTGAATCGCTGGTTACGATTTCTCTTTCCTTCCCCCATTTCAGCTCGAGAAGTGTGAGCATAGTTCCCGTTCCAGGTGGTGGAGTACTTGGAGCGAGCATCTGCATTGGGCAACAAGTCACGAGTAATCACGATCGACACGATCGGACGACCGCCGAATTAGATATCATCGCGCCTATCATCCACCCCCGAATCTCTGCCCAGCATCCGCGCTTCCCCATATCACCATGACTTCCGGCCCATCCCGACCCCGTCAAACATCCCGAACGTCCCGATCCACCCTCCTTCATGTTCTTGGTTTGGCTGCACTTGCCGCGGTACCGATACATGCCCAGCTCGCCAACACCATCCAATATGTCGGTCTTTCCGGGGTCTCGGCACAACAGATGTTCCTAGGTCGACCCGGAAAGGTATATATAATTGACAAAACGGGTGAGTGAAAAGAGTCGACGCCTTGTCGTGCTAAAGCTGAGACGTCGGATCAGAGAATAATAACGCGACTGTGGCCGGACATCCTGCGTGGGCGACGGAGTATGATCTCGCTACAAACACCTTTCGGACGATGGACGTCTTATCCAACTCGTTCTGCGCTGGTGGGACCGTTCTGGGTAACGGCACATGGTTGAATGTTGGCGGGAATCAGGCGATCACGTATGGTGGCGTCGCGATGAAGAAAGCGGAGCAGGACGGACAGAGTCCATTCGGAGATTGGGATGGTGGAAAGGCGGTCCGACTGCTTGATCCGTGTGACGACGAGAATTGCAATTGGGTCGACAACCCAGCCTTGTATATGACCAGCAGGAGATGGTACCCTACTGTGGAGACATTGGAGGATGGGTCGGCGATGATCCTTGGAGGGTGCGAGAATGGCGGATATGTCAACAATGGTGTCGAGAACCAGAACAACCCAACCATCGAGGTGAGCATAGACTGTGCTGTCTCGGGCACGTCCACTGACTTTCGTAGTACTTTCCATCCAAAGGCTCGCCCTTCACCCTCAATTTCCTTCTCAAGACCATGCCGGTCAATCTCTTCCCCCTCACCTGGCTTCTTCCCTCCGGTAATCTCCTCATCCAAGCTGAGTTTCAAGCCGAGATCTTCGACTACAAGAACAACATCGAATACCCCATCGCCGATATCCCTGATTGCGTACGCGTCTATCCCGCTTCGGCCGGTACCGCCGTCTTCCCGATGACACCGACAAACAACTGGACCGCGACCATCATCTTCTGCGGCGGCACTTTCTTGGAGGCCGATCAATGGATGGCATCTTGGCCTATCTCCCAATATGCGGCGAATGAAAGTTGTGTGACGATCTCGCCTGATGTGGACCTGAATTGGCATCAGACCGACCAGCTGGAATCGGGGCGGTCGATGGGCAACGTGAGTGGATTCACGGGGTCATCAGACAATACTGACGCTTTCCGTCAGATGATCAATTTGCCAGACGGACGGATATTTTACGTGAATGGCGCAGGGACGGGTACGGCCGGATACGGCAACAACTCGTGAGACCAAATAAGAGGGAGTGCGGACAAGAGCTGATGCTTGGTGTCTAGCTGGGCCGTTGGACAGTCCTATGCGGACAACCCGCAGCATCAGTCTTGGTGAGGGACCATCATCATATCTCTTGACCATTCTCATGCATTCCATAGGTACTTCGATCCCATTCAACCCGCTGGCTCTCGCTGGGCGAAAGCTGCGACTTCGACGATACCGCGAATGTACCATTCCTCTGCATCTCTACTTGTTGATGGATCCGTCATCATCTCCGGTAGCAATCCTAATGCCGATTGTAAGTGCCGAGACTGTTCACTATTCTTAACGCTGACAGCCTACAGTCATCGATCACACCTATGTCCCCACTCCAACCTATGTCACCCAGTATCAGGTCGAGGTCTTCTACCCTGACTAGTGAGACTTCTCGATCATCCTTAGCTTTTGCAACCTGACAGATGCGCAGCTGGGATAAGGCTCGTCCCAATCCCATCGGCATGCCAACCGCGATCAGATGTGCGTGGGACACCTCTTCATTCATATCCATATCCATACAGATTCTGACACCAAGCAGATGGCGGAGATTACTTCAATGTCTCACTCTCCCTCGTCGACCTCGACAACAACGCATTAAACATCAACAAGACCAAAGCCGTCATCATCCGCACCGGGTTCTCCACACATACAATGAATATGGGTCAACGGCATGTCGAGCTTGAGACCGCCTTCACGAGCAATGACGACGGAAGTGCAATCCTTCATATCGCCCAGATGGAGCCGAACCCAGCGATACTTGGTGAGTCTCGCCTCGATCAGCGTGATCGTTGGCTGACACCTGCTTTAGCCCCTGGACCGGCTCTGTTTTTCATTGTCGTCAATGGAGTCCCGTCCTCCAACTCCTCGTTTATCATGGTCGGTAATGGCCAGATTGGCCAACAGCCGCTGAACGCGAGATCGGTATTGCCGATCTCAACAATCTCAGCTCAGCTTGTCCACCAGTATGGCGGATAGCGGAGATTGCGGCTCGGTATCGCTGGGAAGGGAGTATGGCAATCATGACAGACTGGCGGATCAGTTTCGGCTTGGACATTGTTTTGCAGTTTTCAGCATCATCGTACCTCCCTTCGTTCAGTTTGAGGACATTTGCTACGTCTCACGACATATGGATGCATTCACGATTTGCCTGTAAATCATGAAGCGGGTACCCTGAGATGACTCCTTCCGCGCGGTCTCATCTGTTTGCCACCAGGAAGAGTCGCTTCTTGTATTGGTGCCTGTCCCGGCTCCGATTATTATTCATCACCTTCCCACCGGGCTGACAGATGATGGACGTTCTTACACTGATTGACCATCTTCCTTAGCATCCTGGTTGGGAGAAGCAAGACTTTTTCGCAAGATGATGGCTCTCAAGATCGTCCTCACAGTGGCCTCCGCTCTGCTCATCCCACTCACCTCCGCTCGCTCGACCCCCTCAACTGGAGCAGGACTGGTGGTATCCCATCCTCCCCAAAGTCATGATACTCTCGTCAGTCCTCTCTCCGAACTCCTTCCATGATCAAATGCTCACGAGCATCACTTAGGATGTTCACCCCCGAACACGTCTGGACCACGAGTCTGAAACTTGATCAGAACATCACTCTTCCCGGGCTATCCCCGCTGTTCCCTAACCGTGACTTGTTATAGCGCGGGGAGCGTCTGTCAGATGACGACCGAGGAGGCGGAGATCAACGCTGCTTTGTTCGGTATTCGGTGCGTCCTCACGTCAACCCAAGTCTTCATCGCTAATGGAGACTTGGCGTTGCTCTTGTCCTCGGACTTTGATTTCACCAAATCTTACTTGTAACTTCCTATTCCAATTCCGAGAGAGTATTGAGACTGACGGGACCAGCTTCATCGGCGGGATCGCGGGCATCAACCCCTTCATCGTTACCCTCGGCTCCGTCGGATTCGCCCGCTTCGCCGTCCAGGTCGTCAGTCCTCTCCCACCTCTTTCAGCGTTTCATTGACTGATGCAGTGGCAGGTACGAGATCGACGCTCGACAGATCCCGTCGAATTGGACGACCGGGTTTTTTCTCCTAGGTGATACCCAGCCTGGCCAGGGGCCGTCCGAGATCTACGGGACCGAGGCGCTCGAGGTGAGCCAATCCCTCGTCTGTGTTGAGTGTGAGAATGAACTGGCTGACTGAATGAGGTAGCTGAACACCAATCTGAGGGATACGGTCGTGGCGTATACTCATGGGGTCGAGCTCAATGGAAGTTCGGCCTCTGCGGCTTACCGGTATGTGCACCCGTTTCAATGAACGGGGCAGGAGGTGATGGTGATTGCGGAGAGCGAACTACGACTAACCATCTGCCAATCAGCCGCCAGCGATCGTTTGTGGCGACGTCGCTACCTCTGACGTCTACTTCGCCTCCCTCCTCCTCGGTGAGTCCCCTAATCCCACCTTGGACCTCACCATTTTCCGCCACAACGCTAATCTCTGCTCCTCTCGGCTGTTGCATACCGGCTAGACAGCATGCTGTCGACTGCCCAGACGAGGCATTCGGCAACATCACCCAACTCTGGACGAACAACACCGGCGTCTACTCTCTCACCGCGCAAGAGGACAACGCGAGCTTCGAAGCGATGATCCGGGCTGACAAGGCTGGGCTCATGGATTTCTCGAGGGTGATCTTGATGCGGCGGACGGCTAGTGATTTCGATTGGGCTCCACCGGATCAGGGGACGTGAGTTTCTTTCTCACTCTTGAGCCTCTTTGGCCTCGGCGGGATGGAGGGAGCTGACGTGGGCCTGGGTAGGGTCCAGTCGTTCGAGATTGATCAGGGGGGTTTCGGTCCGTCGATCGCGAATATCCTGATCGTCGGGGATACCTATCATCGAAGTGAGCTCTCGAGCGTATTTGGTAAATCAGGTTGATGATGTTGCGGGTTAGGGCATCCTGAGTGATTGGGAACAGAAGTTCTCTGGCGTCGAGCCGCAGAAAAGTTGGTTGTACAACTCCGACGACTGCACACCCTTACCGAGCCGAGGAGGAGGGAGGTCAGGGACTTCCACGCTGCGAGGAGGACGGCAGCCAGGCGCAGGTGATTATGAGACAAAAGTCTCTCTTACACCGACACGAACCGAAGCTAGAAGTCTGAAAATGGTGGATTTAGGCAGATGCATATCTAACATCTATGAACATCCACCCGAGCAATACCCACCTCCCCCGATGCCGCACCCGAAACAGCTCACCGCGCCGTACCCCGCACTCGTCAATGTGAGCGTGACAATACTGATCACACCTTCTCCTAGGACGAAGCCGGAAGCCGTGACGATCGCAAGCAAGGGCGTCTCGCCAGTCCCGCTGGCTTTAGCCGTCCGGTATGCGATGTAGCCTCCAATGAGACGGGCGAGACTGAAGGATGGCGAGTTGAGGAAGCCGACAGCAAAAGCTATGCCGGATGGTAGGTAGCTGACGACCTTCTCCGTGGTTGGCGATGGCATGAGGTACATGCGGAAGGCTTTGACTGCTGCGATCAGGGCGAACAGCGAGCCGAAGGCGAGCATGAAGGGGACGACGTGCGAGGGGAGGGAACCGTTGTTCAGCAATCGAGCGAGGTTGAGCCTGCACAATGTCGGTGCAGAACGAGCAACCCGGGTGAGACGCTCACCATATCCCTGCTGATGGAACCGCGAATTGGGGTCCCGGAATGGTGTAGACAAAGGTGTAGAACTTGTACCCAGCGGTCGAGACGAACACGCTCGCGAGACTGCCGATCATTTGACCATAGAATTGGGATCGAGGGGATGCACGAAGGAGGTGGCCGGTTTTGAGATCCTGCATCAAATCACCGGCTCTGTCCCGGATTAGCACGCGCTTCTATAGTCTATACAACAGGCGGCCCACTGTTGCGCTCCAGCCTGTCAAGCAAGATGAGCTCTGGAAGACTGCAATCCGGAGGTCACTGACCTCCGCTACGCCCCCCGCGATGATGTTTGCCACAACATTACCGGGTTGCAAGACGGCGAACAGCAGCTGGCTGATCTTGCCTATCCCGGACACCTGTTTGTCATTCAACATCAGCAGCAATGCTCCCTGCATAATCCGCAAGCATACAGGGTTCAAGTCTGTCTCTCCCAGTGCTCTCACTCCGATCAAGCTCAAAACACTCGCCAGTACCAGTCCAACTGCCGTCGCCCAAGGATGTATCCCATCCACCCCAAATACGATCCACACCAAAACCACGCCCAAGACTGCACTCAATGCCAGACCCCACCAAACCCATAGCATGGGCACAAGGCGTTCTGGCGGCTCCGTCTCCGGGTCGTCATCATCGTCGGGTGGCTCGAAATAGTCATCCTCAGTAAGATTGGATTCGCGAGGGAAGAAGCTTGAGTGAAAGACTTTGGGCCCGGCCGATCGTTGGCGACGATGTCGGACGAAAGTAGTGATGTAGGAGATCATGATGGGAAGAAGGGAGATAATGGATTCTGCGATCATGATAGCGAGTGCGATCCAAAGCTGAGCAGTGTTAGCCGATTCTCTCACGGACAATATGCTCAGAGCTCACGATCCATCCTCGGCCACCTGTAGTCGTGGAGGAGACCGGTCCAGGTGCCCAGCCCATATGCTTCGAGATGGGCGAGAGCACAGCCCATCCTACTAGCATTCCAACATTCATGGAGACGGTCACGGGAAGCCCCATGATGATTCCTGAAGGGGATCAGCCAGAACCCATCTTTTCGCCATGACCTACCTTGTCCGACGTATGATAGCGACGGTGTGAACCTGCCGGATCTGGTCAGGACTGCCAACTGCCTGCCAGGCAGCACTCACCACCACAACCAATTCGCAGCCAAACTCGTCTCGAACGGCAGGCCGAGAACGTCGAAGACCGGTATCGCAAAGATGATAGGAAACAGGAAGCTGATAAACTGGACTCGAATGTCAGGATTAAGCACATCTAAGGGAAATCTTATCCACCGTCAAGCCGCCGCTTGCAGCGAAGCTCCAACCCAGGGCCCACCAGCCAGACCCCACCATCACCTCGCTATCCTTCTCCCGCCCATTTGCCCGTGAGGCAGGTGCGACGTCAATGCCCATGTTTCGTGGAGGAGAGACGGAGCGGGAAGAACGGGGAATGCGTCTGTATGCGGTTGAGTTGGTAGGGTTGAGGGATTGGGCTGGAGGTGGGGCTTTGTGCAAGAGAGCGATGAGCTGGGCGGTCGCAGCTGATGTCATGAGCATAGGGAATGGGTAAAAAAGAGTTCACGTACTGCCCGAAGGGAAGACGAGCTTCTCGTTGACGATCTTGCAGGACGTCAGCGAGTCATACTGTGTTCAGCAGGAGAACTGACCACTTGTCGTCGCAAAGGCGCGGCAAGGAAAACTCTGAGCAGTCACATCAGGTCAGCAAGACAAAACAAGCTGGCCCTCCTGCTTCCGCTCACCCGAAGAAAGCCACCGCCAAGCACCACATCACCAAACCCCCATATCCCAATATCACCGGTCCCCGTCCATCCTCTTGCACCGTCATCATCCCTAGCGCGGGGATAATGCCTACCAGCCCAGCCGCGAGTGGCATCGTCCCGGTAGCCACCGCGACTGTTTGGAGGATGACGTTCTCTTGAGGTGTGAAGGTTGAGGGGAAGAGACGGGGCAGGGAACGGAAGATTGCGAAGCCTAGGAGGGCGGATTGGAGGGACATCATCGATACCCATCCTGAAAGTTTTCAATCAGCAGAAACTGAGTATGCGGATGAATAAGCAGACCTGTTTGAAGGCCGAAGTAGATGTTGGTCATACAAAGGACGACCCTGCCTAGCTGTCAAGATCGGCGGTACGGACACAGCAGAAACTCTACACACCCGACCAACAGGCCAACAAGTACAGCTCGCAGGGTGAAGTCGCCTTCGAGTACCTCCTCTTCGGGTATCAGAACATCGTAGTCCTCGTCCTGCTCGGCTAGTGTATGGCTCAAATCTCCTTGAGGGGGTAGGGAGGATCTGGTAGGTATATCACGAGCCATACGACCAAGAATGAAGGCTGTGTTAGCTCTGCTTACATGGGGTTCATTGCGAATGACGCAACGCTCGGCCAGTTTGATGGAGACTCTACCGACTGGCAAATTACGAGACGGGATATTGAACCGAGCTTGAGGTCATAGGTGTGACGCAGAATGATACAAGCACAAAGGTTCGATATCTCATTCAAAGCGGACATGTCCGGCCCGAAATCGTGATGTTTGAAATCGGTTTAACTGGAATGGAGAATGAGTTATCCTGCTCTTTGAGATACTGAATCTTCCCGCTGCTATCATGTACAGATCGGAGACCTCCGCTACATGACCATCACCCTCTTCCCCGTCCGTCCCTCCTCATACACACTATCCACCATCTTCTCGTGCTCCTCCATCCTGAAGCACTTCGCATCGCTCTTGATCCCATGCTTCACACACAAAATCCACCGTCTCCGCCAAATCCTTTTCATTCCCGCGAAGTGATCCGACCACGGTAAGGTCCTTGAATATGAAGTCGACGAAAGTGAACGTCAGCTTCGGTGGTTGGGCAACGAGGACGAAGATCCCATGAAGGCGGACGACGTCGATGGCGTATCCCAGGGCGGGCTCGGCGTCGGCGGTGAAAATGACGGCTAGATTCGGATAGTCAGAGCATACCTCAGTGGGAGCTAGACCGACCATCCGCGCCATCCCACCCTGCGTAACCTGATGGTCGGAGTTTGATGACCTCTTTGACCGCTTCGGCGGCAGTGGTTGTGCTCGCATCGATGAGGACGTCTGGAGCTAATTCGAGTTTCCGAGTCATGACGATAGGTTCAGGACGAGCGTCTATGCCCACGACTTTGAGACCCTGGAACCCCATTCAGCATGAAAGTGGACGGATGAGAAGGGGTGGACCATCGCTTTTCCCATCTGAACACCGAGATGTCCAAGCGCGCCGAGTCCGCTCATCGCGAGTATCTCTCGCATCCACTCTTGAGCGGCTTTAGTAGCAGAATGAGTCGTACTTACCTGTCCAGGCTTGAGGTTCGCCCGCTTGATAGCAGTATATATGGTCACACCCGCGCAAGTCATCGGGGCAGCCTAGACATTCGGACCACCATATCAGCACACCCACACCCATAGCGTATGTCGCACCTGCTCAAAGTTCATCTCGTCTGGGATAGGTAGGACGAGTCGGGAATCGAGGAGCTGGTAGTCTGCAAAAGCGCCATCCGTGGTGATTCCAGTTTATTTCGAGTTCGGGCAGTACCTTAGCCCTACATCTGGGTACAGTCAGGGCATTCATCTGCCAAGCCGCTCTCAGCCTTGTGTCACATGAACGAAAATGCACCCACGACAAATACCAGCATGCAACAACCCTGCCCCCCTCATCCCAACCTTGACCTTCCCACCCAAAGCCACAATCGTCCCTGCAGGCTCATGACTCCCCGTAACAGGGTATTTCACGCCGAAATCATCCGCCCACGCTCCATCCAATACCATCACCTCGGTATGGCATAGGCCAGCTGCTCCGACCTTGATGACGCATTCGTACGCTCTCGGGGGTAGGTGTCGGGATGGTCACGAGCGAGTATTGCGCGCTATCGGACGTTTAGGTACGCAGATCAGTGGAGCGGAAGGAGGGCACTCACGAGCCTTCCTTCAGGACTCGGGCTGCACGCATGTCCTTCGGAATGGTCTGGGACATCTTGACGTGGTGTCGATCAAGAGATCCGATTAATCGAGTCAGTGGGAAACGACGAGCTTCAGCTTGGACCGATTCATGCACATGTCATACATGTCTCCCATATATCTCAAACTTTTCGCCCCGGCGACTAAACCTCCAGATGCATTCATACAGCAAGACAGCTCCGCCAAGCTGCTCGCATCCCACAACCAGGCGTTGTATCGTCTTGATATCATTCTACTACGATGCAGTGCATGATCACTAACTCGATCTCAAAAGCGCCAACATCCCCCACCCCGCCGCCCAGATCACACAAACCCCCACCGATCCGCCCTCAATTCCCCGTCGAACCCGCCTCTTCCACGCCTCCTCCCTCCTTCCCATACCCTCCTCCTCATAGTCCTCCTCGTCGTCGCTGTTCAGCTCGTACTCCCTGAAGATGTTGATTCGCGGATGGTTCGAGAGGGTCGCTCGCATGGGTCGTTGAGTCGGGGTTGGGTCAAGTCGAGATGAATACGACGCAAGGAGGGCACGGAGGAGATGCGAACCGTCGGTGTGAGGGAGGGGGAGGAGGTTGAAGAGGAATAGAGAGAAGGCGAGGGTCGAAACGTATCTTCACCCATGTCAACTTCTGTACTAGCTTGAAGAAGAGATACTCACTCCAGAAGCATCGTACCCCACTGCGCGCCTCCCCGCCAGACCCTCGCATCATGCTTCCCCACCCTAACGCCATGAAGCACAGTCGTCCGTCTCCCGAACCAAATCATTACCTCCTCTCCAAACTTGCCGGTACTCGACGCTATCCGCAATGCGCGCTCGATGGCCAATGGGTGAACGCAAATCGAGTCGGTATCATCACACGGACAACGAGTGACCCAGGCACCTGATAGTGGACTGGACGGTACACAGCGGCCTGCGGTCGTCGAGGCCACATTGGGATCGATTGGTACGAGGGTGACTTCGCCAGCATTTTCATCGCAAGGCGCCTCGGGGTAGTCTCCGAACCTCCATTAGCGTCCTCCTTTAAGATGGAGGTACTGGAAGCAGGCGTACGGGTGTAGTAATCCTTGTGGACGCACAAACCCTGACCGTCGTCTAGGACTTCGTCGGAGGAGAGGTAGGATGTCCAAAGATCGTTTGGCCCGCCGAGGAACACGTCATCGAGGTGCGTGATCAGGTCACCAGGTCGAAAACGATCGAACAGTGGCGAAGCCTTGATGGGGCAGATCAAATTGCGTTTCGACGTGTGATCGGAACTCACGGGGTAGACCGACTGCACGACCACGCCGCGCGCGCCTTCGTCCCGCCAGAAGAGTTTGCCCATCCCGCTGAAAGCGAGGGACCATAGCAGACCGTAGGTGAGAAGATTATGCAGTGGTCCCGCGGCAATCAGCCGCATGTTCGCGGCTCTGCACCTGATCAGCATGGTCTCGCAAAACTAGTGAGGTCGCACGGAGGTAGATAATCGATGGAAGAGGGAAAGGTGACCGTCATGCTCGGCAGCAGGAAATAGAGATCAAAGCTGAGCCTCGATGGAACTACGTCATCGCTATTTCTGTCAGGAAGGCGTAGCATGACAGGTGGTAGACGAACAGAGCGCCCGCGAGAGCGTGTCCTAGCTCGTGGATGAGCTCGTTGATCAGAAGGCTTAACAGGAGAGTTGGGAGGTGTGAGAACGGCACGGTGACGCCTGGGATCTGGCTCGATGTCAGAGTTGGGTACAAGCAAGACGATCTGACTCACCAAGGGCTGCAGGCCGGCACCACTCGTCGAGGCCGCCCCTTCAGTAGACGACCCAAGCCTGTCCACAGCGCGCTTGAGGATCTGGCCCACCCCGCTGCTTTCGTCCGGTACGTCGCCCGCATGCACCTTCACTTCATCCCACACAGCCACCCAAACCATCCCAGCAGCCCATATCGCTCCTCCCATTCCCGCCGCGGCCCCAAGCAGGCCTACCGCAATGCCAGAGTTGTACAGCTTTCTCAACCTCGCCGATCCCTTCTCACCCCATCTCACGAGCAGTAACCTCGGTACAGGGTTCAAAGCGGTCGTATAGATCGAGAGAGACCATCGCGACCATTCTACTGTCCAGTCCGGCTCGACTTCAACCCGTCGTGATAAGCGGTGTACGGGGAGTGAATGCCGTGTCGGGTGAGTCGGGTTCGAGAGGGATGTAAGGAGTCGGCGGAAGAGGAGGATGAGGAGAATGAAGAGAATGACGGGGAGGTAGAAGTCGAGCATCCGCGAGGGAGGCTTGGTCATCCCTCTTCTGAGTACATACTGACCCAAAAGAACGGCGTTCACAAAAGGAGACTTAGGTTGCGATTTCAAGTGGGACTATCCGTCGGAACTTGGAGGTATGAAATGGTGTGGGACCGGTTTCATGGTGTTTTCATCTCCTGCACGCGGGACCACACACCTAGGAGGCCGAGATGGACACTGATGATCTTCTGGGTACCGACACCGACCCCCTCGAGAACACCGTAAATCTGGAATCCACGTTCGTCCGCTGATTTCACATCTTCCCGTCTCGAGCATCTGACCCAAGCTGATGTGCCTTCGGCTGCAGTTTCAACGCCCAAGGCTACACCTCCGGCCACGACCACGGCCGCCTGCACGGCCTCTTCGAGGGCCGAGCCCTAGGTTCCGAGAAGGCCTTCGAGATTTGGGAAGAGGTGGCGTACTATGAGGGCTGGGCGGAGTTTTGGATTGGGATGCTGGAAAGGGAGGGGAAGGAGGGGAGGTGAGCTGTCTGTTTCCCCTGAATTCCCATGCAGATATGCGACGGCTGGAGGGAGTACAGCTGAATGGAGTCAGGGTATTTTGGCATGCGAAGCATCTGCTTGAGCTCATCTCGTCATTCCCGACGACGAATCCTTCGCCTTCCGACAACCCAGCGGGCCCCCCTCAGCCGGGAATTGATAGCGCAACCTCCTCGACCTCACCGGATCTCCCGACTCTCCTGTCCCAGATCAGAGCACGATACCGCCTGCTCTGCTCCTCTCTCGGCGTCCGTCCTCGACTCGTGGCGAGCAAGGATGGAACAGCTGCTGCCGGCGCGAGCGAGCAGAATGGAACGGAAGGCGGGGTTGTTGAGCGGATTGAAGGACGGATGAAAGGCGTCGATACAAAGAAGCTGCTGTTCTGAGGCCCGACATTCGTCAGAACTCGCCACAGCCAGCTGGCTTGAGCAGAGACTAGATCTAAGCTCCGGAGGCGCGAGACCTTAGGTCTGCAGATTCCAACGGGAGCTGAGCGAAGCACTAGGCATCGCTCCGCGGCGGTCGACCGCGCGGGAGGATCGAGGCATTGATGCTAGGGGATAACACGCTGCGAGCATCGAAAGCCGGTTAAGCCGGTCTCAGATTTGGTCATAAACGGGTTCATAGAATATCGTAGCGTGATCTATTGGTACAAGCATAAAATGGCTTTTCGTGTCTGCGACATCGGTGGTCTCCGACGCTCCGGCCAGTGGCATACCTCACCGCGCCACCTCGGCTGTCGGCGCGTTCTGTAGACACAAGTCAGCGATACTTAAGCGGTCGATAGCCTGCTCGGCTCTAGCGGAAGGTCCGCTCACATGATTCTCCTCTACCGGCGCAGAGTCTACGAAGTCTGGCAGGGCGGTAGCGTCCTGGAGGTATGATGGTGTCTCGCCTTCCGCTATCGGCTCATCGTCGAGACCTAAAGCGTCGAGCTCTGTGTGAGATTCTGTCAGCATATGTCACTCGCTTATCATCCGTGTTTCGGATGAACGATGCCGGACATGCCGACTCACCCGCTTGAAGATCTGCCTCATCCACCTCGTCAGGTACACCATAACTCCGCCCCAGTGATCCCTGGATCTCGTTCGCCTGCTCGATCAGGTCCTCCATATCGTAGTGGATACTCTGGCGATGAAGTCAGCTTGTCGAACCCTTCCTCTCCTCGATTCACACGATGAGGCAACAGGGCGAAAATGATAGCTCACCTCGATCTTATCGATATCAATCCCTTTATACTGCTTCTTCATCTCCTTATTTGCCACCTTCATCGCATCCACCGTTGCCATCTTTCTCCCCCAGTCAGACTCTGCTGCTCTGAAGGGAAGAAGGGAAGCTTACGGTATTCCTAAGATTCTCCGTCGTCATCGCCGCCTGCTCCATATTCCACGTCTGTTGTTGTAGCTGCATCAGCTGACCCTCGTACATCCGCTTCTGCTTCAATGTCCGTAGAGCGCGCTGTTGAATCGCAGCCTAAGTGATGTATCCTGATCAGCAATCAAACTCATTGCTCAGCAAGACACAGAAGAAGGCGCAAGGATATATTGGGAGGGAGGAGGGAGAAGCACACTTTTCCGGGACCTTCTCGCAGCTTGGCCATTTGAGCCTTGAACGCCGACAGCTCCGCATCCAGCTTTTTGATCTTCACTTCGACCGAGCCAACACGGGAGTCGGTCTAAGCGAGTCTGCATCAGCTCACTGTATGTTGTATAGATGTCGGAGTCGTAAGTGCTACGAAGGACGCAAAGCACCGAGGTAGCTATGAGACTCACTGAGGTGATAGCATCCGTAAGATTGGGTTTGGGCTTGGCCTTGTTGGTGCCGAATATCTGGTAGAAGGGGTGGTCGTGAGTCATGGCCTCGAGTGGGATAGGCGCGAGTGGGATAGGCGCGACGTATACCGAGAAGAGACAGGACGTACCCGATTCATGATATAGGGAGACAGTACTGCTTCGACTGCCCTTCCAACTCGGTTTTAGGGAAATCGACTCGATGAATATAGGTTTCTGGGGGGAACGAGGAGGCGAGAAGGTCCAAGAGGTAAGCGAGCAATCAAGGTAGACGAGGGAAGAGGTCGAGGGACGAGCTAGGATATTCTCCCTCGTTGTGTTGGAAGTGCACTCGGTAAGGCCAGAAGTCCAGGGAGGTAGCTTGACGACGATGACTCCTCGAAGAGTACAAGTCAAGAGACTTCGAGTTTCCGGAGAAAGGTCACGTGTTTCTCGAGGTGGAGGAAAGTACAAAGGAGCTTCTGAATCCCTATCAACAATGACTTCTCCGTGAGGAGATCAATATCTCAAGTGGGAAAGGTACCGACAATGAGATGATCACAACGCCATCCAAGGAATTTCTCGTCCTCGCTGTCACGCTACTCGATGCCCTTCCTTCATCTGGCTCAGGTGAGCCAAGCGACGCTGTTCGGAGGAAGTCGAAATTGAGACCGCGGATTGCTGACAGCTTTCCTCTATGTGTTAGCGCCAGATGCAGCGTTACTGCAGCTTCAAATAGTCTTCGGACCGATGCTCATGTCGGCACTCCAGCTTATTGACCGGCGAGAAGGTGGATTCTCGGTCCTTTGCGCTGCACATTGCTGATATCAATAAAATTCAAGTTGTCAAGGTAGCACTGCCGAATGCGCGCTCGGTCTACCAAGTACGCCTTGCAGCATATCATTTGATCACGTCTTCAGCACCCGGTGGCTTGAGCTGACGTAGGATCCGAATAGGTCACTTCGGCGACTGGAAACCCGTATACCCTATACTTTGACCTTCCCGACCGACCAACAGAAATTCCCTCCGCACCTGTCAGCATAGCTCCTACGCCGCTCCCCGAGGACACGCTGGACTCTCCATTCACAAGGTCAAGCCGACTCTCATCCGGACTACCAGGAGAAACCCAACCCACGGAGGTGCCTGACGAGAAACCGAAGATCCGTGTGGCCGACGCGTCAAGGCGGAAGCGACTCCTCAGTGAAGCACGGGCACTCGAAGGGCTCTACTGTCCTTGCGCAGGCTTTGCATACAACTCGTTATCTGGAGATCGAAACGTGCTAGTCAGTCTTGCCAGCATTCGCCCCTGTACCAGGGGACTACTTTCCGCTGCTCCGCGGATGTGATGGCTGACAGGGTGGAATTGTGAGCAGTGCAAGCACTTGTTAGCTGTTCTGATCGCGCATAAGCTAGGGAAGGAGGTGAAGACGAGTGTTGGGCTGCAAGGGGTGGTAGGGCTGTTGGCGCTGAATGATGGTCGGGGTCAGGCAGGCGAGGGATACTGTGCATAATAGGGACCAGTCCTGCTACTCCTGTAGGTAAAAGTTATACCTTCGTGACCTCGTATAGCTCCCTCGTACTCCTAGTGGTTGTGGAAAGTCGACATGTCGTTCTTAGCGAGGCCATTCCAGCATTCACCACAGATGAAGAGGAATGTGGCGCCTAAACCCACGGGATGGGCGACGAGACCCAACAAAGGGCTGGAAATATCCTCATCGGGGAATTCCTGAACCTGGCTGTCGACTCTCGCCATTCTTAGCCTGAGAGACCTTCGTCACCTTCCTCTCCGTTGGAGGGCTTCCATCATACTCCCTCACATCAGTGCTTCTTCCATTCACATTCAATCTTCGTTCGTCGCATATCATCTTCGGGACTTTGTGGGGATACATAGACCTTTCAGAGCAAGTTTCGCGGTTGCTTGTGTTGTTTGTACAAACCTATTCGGGCTCTCTTCTCGGCTCTCCAGCATTCAGACAGTCACGGGTTTAGGTCACGGCATCACACAACAACGCCGCGTTATCACTCGGGAGCCCTGCAACGAATGATCTAGGCCACTCGCCACCATGGATATTTCGAAGACCAGATCCCCTATCGAGCCCTCGCCCGCACTCACCCATGCGACCGTCCAATCCACATCATCCGACAACAGCCTTAACCTCGACTTGACATTGGCCAGCGCCGTCGATGCTCTGGTCCAACACCTCGTCGGCCCCCTCGCTACTCAAGGTCCACACCTCACCATCCTCGACCTACGCGAGCACCTCGTTCGAGACCTTACCGAGCTCTTCGAAGCGAGTTGGGACGAACAGCACCCACAGATCGGCTCAGGATTCCGCTCCTTAATCTGTACAGAGCAACTCGGCCTTCCCCGAGTCCTGCGGGATGCAGCGGCGAACGTAGGTGTCGACGAAGAGATATGGAGGAGAGCCCTGAGCGTACAGCGAACCGGCATTGAGGGTGAGGAGAGGATCAAGGAGGAGTGGGAAGTATGGTGCGATCCTGGCACGGTGGTTTGGCGCTCTGGCGGATGGGAGTGGGAGGATGTGGGGTATGAGTTGCTAAAGATTGCTCGAAGTGAGTGCCTCGACACAGTTGCCCAGTAATCCCGCTTGTCCAGCTGCGTCTCTCTGGTGCGGTTCTTTCGATGCAGAGCTGATCCGCGTCTTCCCCCGCAGAGCCTTTCCGAACCATCTGGCAGGCCACACCAACCGTCAATCCCGATGCGACCACGACGGCACCAGCTCCAGCCATTACACCCGCCCGTCCTTCTTACGCTATACCCATCCGCGCTCCCGCCGTCTTCCAGATCCCGCCGACTCCCGCTGCTGCCGTATCCACCGAAGACACCTTCACCATGCATGATCCACCTCGCGCTCCCTCCCCTTCCCTCCTCCCATCAGCCTTCACCATCCACTCCCGCTCTTCGTCGGCGGATCTCAGCGTGCGAACCCCTTCTCCCGTATCTTCGGAATATTCAAACGATGCAAGCGATGCGGAATCGATGAAAAATCACTCGCGCGCCAGTTCGAATCCTTCGTCGTTTTCGGCGACGCTCACCAAACCGGCGACACGTGGCTCTCACAGGTCGACGAGCTCGACGGCGTCTTCCGTCTCAGAAACGAACTCGGGCCATACCCAGCTGCTCACGCCTGCTTCGAGACCTGGATCTGCGGACCCGTTCGTCATGCCAGCGTTTCCGGGTAGAGAAGGTCGAAAGGGTCACACCCCGAATCCTGCTGTGACTCGAGGACGCACTCCTTCCCCGGATAGTCCTCGAGATTCCGTGACTCCCAGCACGGTCACCTCGGTCACGCCCACAGTGACGCCTTACGACGGTGGCAACGTCACTGTCCTAGGGGGCGGAGTCAAGCTGGGTGGTTCTTCCCGCCCATCATCGGTCATGTCGACCTCGCGGATGCCGCTCGATCGCTCCCGCTCGCCATCCGTCTCCATCGCTTCCCGTGCACTCAGTACCGCGATCGGCCCAAACTCCATCCCAAACTCGACCGGAGCCCCACCGAGCTCGCCTAGAAAAGCTCGAACCAGGCGACGAATCATGCCGACCTACCTCGGTCATCTTGGTCAGCCTGGCGTAGGTGGACCAATCATGGGCGTCTTCAGCCAATTTGTGGGCAAAGGACAGTCAGGGTACGGTCCGTCGTCGGGCCAGGCTTGGGGCCACAACCAACCTGGTGTAGGAGTGGGGATGGCCCCACCGCAGATGGTGGGCGGGGTGGGGATGAGACAGTTGGTCCCTCGCATCGGTTGAGGTGGTATCTACTCCGTATATCCCTATTCCGTATCTTGATTTCCTCATCGTCTTCGTTTCGTCTGCGTTCTCAACTTCCTTCCCTGCGCAGATACACCTTCCTTCGGTTTTGACTCGATTCATTGGCTTTCTGGCATGAGTTTCTTACGGTACATGATGTTCACACTAGGCATGCATAGCTCAAATCATATCGTGGTACTGTGAAGTCGGAAGCACATCGGGCATATGGTGAAGGGCAACGAATATCACGTATACAGAGACGAAGCGATACGAAGTCTGACGGATGGTGAGTTCGGAAATTGAGAGGAAAGGATGATAGGCCGACCATCGAACGCGATACGGGCATTATGGAGCCGATTACGGTGGAAACGGGCTGGATGAGGAATAGGTGCGATGTGAGCTTACTCGAGCCTTCAGCTACAACCCGTATTGGTGTGCGCAAGCGCTTACAAGTTGACGGCCGAGTCCCGCTCAAAGATCATTCTCCCTTCCCAGCCCCGTCGGATCGCCTCCTTCCCAGTACTTCGGCCACTCTTCCGGCCATAAATCTGTTGGGGGCCATTCGAAGAAATCCTCCCCGCAGGCCGAGCAGATACCCCTGAGTTCCATTGTAGTACCGCAGATCGAACAGATTTCACCTTCTACGGAGCCGGAAGAGCAGAAGTCGACGGACTCGCTACTGGAACCTGTAGGATCGCTCACACCTGTCGGAGTGCCATGGTCGGTAGCATCAGCAGCGAGTGGGACCTGAGACGAGGGTAGCGGCCTCCTGGGGATGGCAGCGGATGAAGCGATTGGGCCAATCGGACCAGGGTTCGTGCCGGCTTTGCGCATGGTGATGGACCTCCCCCTGCGGGCAGCAGAGGACTCCGTCGCAGAATTTGGTACAGTCCAGGTCCGAGGATCGACTGCGAGTGGCTGCCTGAGTCCAGCCAAGAGGCGCTCCATCTTCGCCATTTTTCCTGATAGTGATTCATTTATGGCGCCAGCTCGAGCCCTCGAGTCATGAGACTCCGCCGGCAGGTGCTCCCTTTGCTTCCCGAGGTTGCTGATTTTGTGACGAGTGCTCGGGACCTCCCCGTTGATAAAGCGAATGCTATCGTTGAGGACCTGGTGAAGTTTGTCGGACAGACCATTTGGGCTCGACCTCGCGTGCTTGGGCACGTGTGACTTCGTGCGAGTAATGTTGACAGCATGGTTGGCCGTAGCATCAGTGGCGGCGACTGGACCCTTGAGTATTGCCATCACCGCGCTCTGACGAGAAGCATCAATTTCGGTACTGGTCCTAGCCCTCTGATCCGAGATGGCAGCGAATGCTTCGGTCTTGGAGGTGCTGATCGCGTCGATGCAGCTCTTGGACTCCTCCGTCGCCTTACATATGGTGTCTGCAAGCGCCTGTTGGGTGATATCCGCCTGTGACCATGCCATTGCCAGCTCGCCAGCGATATTCTGCGCATCGTGACAGATGTCTTCAGCTTTGCCGTAGGAGTCTTTGAGTGAAGCCTGGCATCGTCCAATGGCGGTATCCAGCTCTTCGAAGCGCGCTGATTTCTCCCTCACGGCGGCATCGACATCGTCGAAAATGCCATAGCGGACGTAAATGATTGTCGCCGTGAGATCAGCCAGGATTCTTGCACTCTCCTTGACTCTGCTGATCTCTGCTTCGACGTGTCTCGAGACCGTCGACCTGGCAGTATCGACGATCGAAGCCATAGCGGCTTGGAACTCCTCCTTCTTCTTCGCCATCGACCCGCTGAGGGCGAGATCGGCAGTCTTGACCTTCTTGTCAATATCCTCTGTAACATCCGCTAGCATCGTCTCCTTCGCCTTTTCGAGCACCTCTTCGGACCTCATCTTCTCTTCGTGCAACGCAGTCCCCACCTCTTTCTTCAGTTCCGCCTTCATCGCTTGCACCTTCGCCTCAACTGCCCCGACTATGAGAGCGCTCATTTCCCTGTGCGGAGATCTCGAGTTTGCGCTCATATGCATTCCATTCTCTTGGGGTAGTCCTTCGTTCGGCGATCCCTTCGTAATGAGCTCCTCGGGGAAATGCTTGCGCATTTCGGTCTGGTCTGCATACAGATTCGACATAAGGATGTCGAGTTGATCGAGGGTCTTCGCGGTCCCGGACGCGTCTCTTTTCAGTCTGATGAGCCTGGTGTTCATGATCGACTCGACGTCGGGCTGCAGAGTCTCTAGATCGGTCCGGATATGCGAGATCTGGTCGGTAAGGGAGCCGAGCTCATCGTCCCGTTCCACGTTGTCCTGTTTCAGCTCTGAGTAGTCGCGCTGCCGCCAGGTGAATTCGCTGTCGAGCTGATTTGAGTCGTGACAGCAAGCTTGACCGCAGGGAGCTCCGCTGCGGGGTCGAGGAGTCAGCATGGTCTGTTTCATATACCTGGAAGAGGAAGAGGGGCACGGACTGGTTGCAAAAGACCTTGTCCGCCAGTGCATGACTACGCCACCTCTCTTCAGCATCGAAAGCTGACATTTTCACATTATTGAGTATAGAGAAGATGGGTTAACGCGAGAAAGCGGAAATGATCCGAAATGAAGGGGCCACAACCCCAATCCTGTGTTAGATCTACCGAAGGACCCCCTCGAACCAAGCGCACGGATCGCCTGCCTCTTCCGGCATGATTCCTGATGGTACCTTGTGGAGCAGGGGCCGCTAGTACCGCTGATCAGTTTCACGGGCAGCACCAAGGTTTGATCCGATATCATCTGGTGCAGGGTATGACACTGAGGGATCGTGAGCTACACAAGGCCATTTTCGACGTACGGATCATTATGAGAGTACACCCAAGCCCTTCCACTCCGCGACCACAGGCTTGACTGTCTCCCTAGCCTTGTCCACGTTCCCGCCTAATCCACTTCCGCCAGACTCCATCACCCCAGCCCATACGACCTCCCGATCTCGCCACGCATCATCTATAGCAAGCCTGATATTCCGATGGAGATTGATGACCGTTGCTTGTAGCGACTTTCCCAGTTCCCGATGATCCGGCGAAGCGAGCAGGAGATGACGGAGGAGTACAGTGGCTTCCTCTGATACCGTATCAGCCCCGCTCACAAGTAGGAATCAGCTCCGAATGCCTACCACTCTTTCCATCCAATCGAGTAACGAGCCGCGCGATACTCGAAAGGAGATACTCGTACTCATCCACCGTCCCCTTCCTACCCGTTGCCCGCTTCTTCGACGGCTTATGCTTCGACTTCGCACTTTGCCTTACCTCTACATCAGCGTGCTCCCCGACTTAGCGAAAGTATCCCTTACCCGGTGATCTTCGTCGTCCGGGAGAATGCAGTGGTAGGCGCAACAGTGTAACGGGTGAAAGCGCTCGCAACAGTCGTGGCATTAGTCGCCACATCGACGCCCTCCAGAGCCGGCATATTGTCGACAATGTAGAATGTATCTGAACCACAGCTGTGGTCAGCGGTTTGCCGCGTTTCGAAGCCGTAATATCGGCTGGAAAGAAGCTCCTCGACTGACCTGGATCATCTTCCCGCACCTTTCGCAGCTCTACAAGCCGATTGCTCTCCTTGTCCAGCTGTCCCTCCATCTCCTCGAAGACTCCTATCAGACTTTCCTGTGCGGTCTCCAGGCCAGGATGGATGACGCCTTCGACCAGATCTGAACGACCATGCCAGGATGCCTTCATACTGTCAGCATCCACTACTCCACCGAGGACGAAGAAGGACTTACCATTCGGTAAGCCTCGGAGAACTCGGTCCCTCGGCAGAGCACGTCCACTGCAGCGTTTACATCCTGCGCATAATCAAGGAAAACCCGAGCTGCCTCAAGGTGCTTTCCACTCGATGCGAGGTGATCTACACATCATTGAGATTGGCATACACCAGTGCTTATTCACCTGTGACTCGTTCGCACAGCTCTGCAATCGCTTGTTTAGGCATCTTCTGCTGAAGAGCCAGGGTGAACAGCTCCCGCCAAGCATGAGCCTTCTCATATGCTTTCAATGTCTTCTCAGGCTGCGCCGCAAGAGTGTAAGCTGGATCGTCGTCAGTGCTGTCACATAGATGAATGTAAGCCCAACTCACCCAGAGCAGCCTCCGTGCAGTCCCGTCGATCATACAAGTAATCTCCGTATAGGTCATAGATCGCCTAGAGTACAATAAGCCTCGCCTCCAGAAGTACAAAGGGACTGACCGGTAGTCGCTCATGATCATCTGCGTACACCTTGAAAGCTTCATCGTACAGCTCGTATCTCGCGAGGTATGAGGAGGCATCCTCGAAGCGCGATGGGCCTGGACAGTATCGTCAGATGGATGTAAAAGAACGTGACGAAGCTCATACCTGCATGCTGCAGATTTCGCAGCGCACTCGCTCGTCGGCCAAGATGATCATCGATACGAAACCTCTGCTCCCATTTGTCCAGCGCTCTCAGCTCCCGCAGAAAAGGTAGGTACTCCTTGGGATCCTACTAGGATTTCAGTACACGCAGCCTATTTCGGCAAGGATGATCACCTTTTGGGAATACTGCGCAATCATGAGAACAAGCTGGAAGCTGTACATCCCAAGGGCAACGTCGTACAGCCGTTCCGCATCAGACAAGAAGATGATGTACTTGATCGCATCTTCCACGATGTCCTGGTGCTCCGCTGCACGTCACCATGTCAGCATGAGCAGCAAGAATGGATGATGAAACAAGCCTTGCAGCTTCAGAAGCACACGCAAGCCAGCCTCATAGTCCGGTGGCTGCTTGCTGACGTGTGTGGTGAGGATTGTCTCGACGTATTTGACGAGATCTATCTCGAGCAGATCGCGGAGAGAGTCGCAGAGGGAGTTGACCTTGTTAAGTGATGACCCGCTGCTGATTGTCAGTCGGATGCTGGTCAAGGGGCTAGCTACTCACCTCGCCATTGTGTCTGCTTTCGACCTGTAAAACAGTGTCCGGCTCGAGTCCGCCTCACTGTGCCAACCATTCAGACATGCTTTTAGTATAGTACAACCAGGAGAGCTGACCTCAGAGAGGAGACAAAAAGGTTCAGATGATCGACCTCAGGAATCTGCTCAACAAAGCTAGGCAAGCTTGCCATGAATTTCACCGGGTCGAGGTCGTAGAGGATATTCAGGTCCAGCCGATGCTTTCGACACGTGATGAAAGCTGAGCGGTATTTGCCACTTCCTGACTATCAGCTGTTTGCCAGACACTGAACGCAATACGGCACACGCTAGCACGTCTCGACGGACGACGGCGAGCACCAAAGGCCGCGGGTATATCGTCTCCAAGTTCCCCCTTGGCATCTGCAGTACCAGACTCATCGAGCTCGGGCATGCCACCACGCACAGTGCTCCTCGCTCAACGCGACGGCCATCCCAGTCCTTTTCGAACGCCGTTTTATCGTCGCCGTCTGCGATCCGAATCAGGTCGGACAACGGGACGTATTGCGAATTCTGGGATGATGTGGTGTATATGAGGAAATCGGTGGTGAGTGTGAAGGAGGAGACAGAGGATGCGAGGATGTTCGAGTCTTGCGACGTATTTAAGGACATTGAGGCGAAGTGAAGTTTGCCACTCGATGACAAAGCGAAGACGAGAGAGGAGTCATCGGACAATGCGAGAGCTCGGGGATGAGGGCAGAGCGCTACTCCTTCGCCGTCATTTGCGTCGACTGATTCGAGATTAGCAATCCTCCTTAGGGAATCATTGAGCTCACTTGGTCTTAGGGTTCCGCTGGCATCAAGAGAAAGCCAGCCTTTATGACTCCACAGCAGGCGTTCGACGTCACCCGTCAGGCTAATGTTCTTACACTTCCTCTTCGAATCCGCCTCGACGACCATCCCCGCTGCATGTGGTCCATCGGTCCAGAAGAGAACCGCTACCTGTCCGTCCCGCCCCAAGGCCACTTGCTTCGCTACTGATGACGCTGTTGGAGCAAGATTAAGCTCCCAGCGTAGCTCCGGCTTCGCCACCCTCCCGCCGCCCCTGAAGCGTGATCCAGCCTTCGGATCTGGCAAGCGGGTATCTAGATACCAAACCCGCACCAATCCATTGGAGGAGACGACTGCAATCGAGTCGTCCACAGAGGAGAAACTGGCGTGAATGGGGGTAGACGTTTGACGGAGAGTGTACGACGCCATCGATGCGGGGGTGTTCTGTGTTCGGAAGGGCGTGATCAGGACGCGATCTAGCGTGAGTCCCGATGTCAGTCATGCAGCAAACGACGCCGACAACGATCACGACAGACTGACCGCCGTCAACGACCGCAACAGATGCCGTATCATGCGGCATCGGCAAACGAGCAGCATACGTGTCCCATGCGAAGCTTCTGATCTGAACATAATCTGATGAGGAAGTCAACCTCCTTCCGGGAAAAATGAGAGCGGTACTGCTTACTTTCGCCCAGTAGGTATATCGTCAGCGGCTGCTCCGGATGCCACCGGAAACCCTGGAATCGCCTCCTGCCCTGCTTGTGGGAGAAGATTTCCTGCTTGAGGTAGTAGCGGTAATTCTTCATGGACCACAGCTGGACTAAGGGGGGTTGATCAGCTCGCCTGCTTATATTCTTCGATGACACAGGACTCACTGACATCCTCATCTTGCCTTTGAAACCAAATTGCCAGTACTTCCGAGTCCGCATTCCACGCCATCTCTCCGCACCTTGCCTTCTTCCATTCCTCCTTCTTCTCTCGCAGCTCGAACCCGCCATGTCGTAAGCCATTCCGTTCGAGCATCGCCACCTCCCATCTGCCCTCGTTTCCTTCCCCACCGCCTTTATACCCGTACCTCACCAAGCTAGAAAGGACATTCCCACTCGGTCGCCAGGCTATGGGAGGCTCAAGGCCAGGCAATGACTCCGATGTCGCAGATAGGCGTGGTCCGTCGCGTGAGTAGATCCGGATCTGTCGCCGAGCATGGCTTGTTGAGGAGCAGTAGGGGTCGAGTGAGGAAACGGCGAAGAAGGCCGCGTCGCCTCGAAAGGTGATGCGCGGAAGCCCATCGTCGGAGCTATGCGAAAGGGATTTGGGTATTGTCGAAGAGGTACCTGATGAGGAAGCCTGGGCGGCTGCTTTGCCGATGGATCCATGGAACTGGGTGGACTTCGAGCCCCATCCGACATTGATGAACTGATCTAGGTCCGGGGAAATCAGTCCTGATGCTTCCAGAGCATACAACACCCACCTTCGCCAAAGTCATCGGTCCGGAGCGGCTCCTCGTGAATCGTGTCAAATATCCTGGTCATACAAACCAGTTTATCCTCACCTGTCCCCTTAGTGTCGGTCCGAGTACTACGGCTACGGCCTCACCGGTTATCAGGACGAGCACCTCCTCGTCAGGTGACCAAGTAGCTGCTTTGATCCCGCTGTCCACGCTGCCTACCACCTCGATCTGTACGGCGTTGATCAGCCGCCAGCTCCCAGGTGTAAGCCATACGTACAGAGGCACCGTTAGCTGCTTCGAGTTGAAGGGTAGCGATGTCCCCTCCGGCGAGGAGGATGACCAGACTTCGATCATCGGGAAAGTAATGCAGGTCGACGGTCTTTGAAGCACGTGATGAGAGTGGGAAGGGGGCCAAGGCGGGAGACGAGAAGGAGCCGATGACCTGTTCAATGTAAGTCGTGTTCCAGTATAAGATTCTATGGACCGGATTCTCACCTCTGGGGAAGAAAGAGACGCTGAATCTGGGTTGATACGGACGATTTCCACCTCTAGACCTCCCTCATCCACCAACGTTTCAACAGCAATGTACACGCCACCCGACTCTGCGTCCACAGCGACTGCAGCTGCATGACCAGGGCTATCCAGACCGGCTAGAGATGCCACTTTGAGTTTTGTAGGTGTTAGGCTCCTCATGTTGTGGGCTTGAACTCGGATAGTTACCGAGAACCATACGACCGAGAGAGGATATTAGGCCATCAACAAATTTCTGGAATTTCGCAAACACCCACGTGCAGTTGGGCGATTTGCCTCCGCTGCTCACGCCTCGCTTGCTTTCTCCTGATGACTCTGCATCCTAAAATTAGCAAGATGCCGGTGAAGGCGGAGTGAGAAACCATCTCTTCGTAAGAGGGAAAGCGCTTGGCTGATTCGCTTACAGGCAGGACCTCTACTTGGACCCGGCCATTCGGGTACGTATACCTCGACTTGGAGATTGACCAGACGTACTGACACATCTCCCGTAGGACTGGGTCCTCATCCCCATCACGCTCATCATGGTCTGTCTCCGTTGTTCACGCCGAAATTAGGACTGAAATACCTCACCGCAGATCCTTGTTGGCATCCTGCGACACTACGTCACGCTCCTCCTAAATTCTCCTCCCAAGAAGCAACCCGCCGAAGCTGTGCGCGAGCAGTGCGTCTGAGCGTCTCTCATCAAGTCTATCATCTTACTCATGATGGTAACCAGACGAGCTCTCGGCCGCGCCGTCCTCCTCCGCTCCTCAGCCTCGCTCTCTCCCCTTCCACCATCCACCTACCGCGCCCTCTCCAACACCTTCGCCGCTGCTCTCAGCTCAGGTGAGTACCTGAAGACCAAGCCGAAGTCGAAGGAAGGGGAGGAGACCGCGCAGAACCCTTTTGAGGCGGCGAATATGGATGGCGCGATGGAGGGGATGAAGAAGCAGGCTGTCATGATGTGCGTTTTCATCCTCTACCCAGCCATCAGAAAATGGTCGACTGACGGGGACGGGATACAGGATCCCGAATATGGTGATCATGCAGTACATCTCGGTATTCTTCTCGAGCTTCGTCCTCAGTGCGTCGATACTTTCTTTAACCTGAGTAAAATGCTGATGCGTGAATAGTCAAGCTCCCCTTCCCGCTCACCCTGGGATTCAAGTCCCTCCTTGCTCGTGACCTTGCGATGCCAGATCTCGACGTCCGATGGGTCTCGTGAGTCCTCGCATTACTCTTCAGGGCATCATCGCTCATTCTTGGGGACAGTGCGCTCTCGTGGTACTTCCTGAACCTCTTCGGCCTAAATGGGGTGTTCAAGCTCATCCTCGGCTCAGACAATGGTTCGTTCTTGCTTTCTCCTCAAGCGCAATTCAAGCTCAATGGCAAGTGCAGCCGCGGTGGACACCCGCGATCTTTCATCTACAGCAATGCTTTCCGGTGCTGGAAACGTGCCCACCTCAGGTCCAGGAGCGCCCGATATGGAGAAGGTATTCAAGGGTGAGGTGGAGAACCTGGCTCTCGCCGAGGGGATGTACAAATGGGTGGGTGAGGGGATCGAGGATCGTGTCCTGCGACAATGGGGGAAATTGGCATGACAATATCGGAGGCATATATGAGATGTCTGCGACAGGACCAAAGAGAGGAAAGTGGATCAAGAATCTTGACCGTAGAAGTAGTTGATGAACGGTTTGAGGCGGTATAGAAGGATGTTGAAGACCGGAGCTGTGGGGTTCTGCTAGATGTTGGTGTGATCCAGGCGAATCTATGGGAGACCTACCACCCGATTCGGCAGACCCCCGACGAGAATCTCTTCCTCATCCCTCTCCTCCCAACCAAGTGCATTCGCCCAAACTTCCTTCCGAACAGTCTGCCGTTCCTCCTCGGACTTCCACCCGCCCTCGGGCTTCGTCGCTTTGATCGCAGGAAAGCCTTTGGACGGGTCGAAGCTCGATCGATTAGCGGTGACCAGCTTGGGCGAATGGACGATATGGTGTTGAGCGATTGAGAGGCCGGACAGGTTGTTGCAGGTGTGATACAGGTCGGGTCGCCTGGAACGTAGTCAATCAGAGTAGATACCAGAAATTCGACGACTCACTTTCCAGGCTTATCCCGCAGACCTCCGTTGGACCCTGCTTGCCGCTGTGCGGCGACGAGAACATACTCTTGTAGTGCAACTGAGAGAACGGTCAGCATGAGATCACACATCATGGCAGACAGGCTAGCTCACCCCGGTTGAACAGTGGCGGAGCAGATGCTTCCAGCTCTTCGTCCGCACTCGTGCCTCGCTTCACCGCGGTCTCCCTTCTCGCCAGTTCCTCCAGCACCGGGAAGCCTCCTCCTACCCACCAGGAATAACATCCGTCGACGAGCTTATTGCTCCTCCCCCTGAATCCTCCAGCCTCAATAGCTTCTCCCTGCATGAGCGCCGACCATCTTATAGCGGCACCGACGTTAATTTCGCTCGGGAAGTCGTACCCTAGTGACGAGTCCTGTGACTGAGGTTTGGGCGAGGATAGCAGGAAGTATGCAAGTAGACAGCACGAGGAGAATCCGCCGTGCGCCTCGGCCATGGCGGCCCGAGACGATTCGAATGGGAAGGTCGAGCATGCGAAGCCTCCCTCGTAGGTTTGACATGCGGCGATGAACTTATCGACATTATGGAGTAGCTCAGGAGTGAGGAGGTCGAGCAATGTCGCGACCACAAGCAGGCAATATGTCCCACTGTTTTCCATCAGCCAGATTCGAGAGACACCTCGACTCACCGAACATCCACTTCCCCACCTTCGCTCACCACAAACCCCCCATCAGGGCGCTTACACCGCATGAAGAAGTCGTACGTCGCTTGCCGGTTCGCGGCGAGTTCCGCCCATCCTCCGCCTGGGCTGGCGTTGCCCGTGATGGCGAGGGAGCAGACCGAGGAATATGTCGGGAGGAGGTGAGGGAGCTGTGTGTTGGCAGGACCGCCTCCGAAGCCGCCTAAAGGGGATTGGAAACAGAGGAGGGTGGAAACGGCTCTGAACCTGGATCAGTATGGGTCCTCCATCCCCATAACGCGATGATTGCTGCGAGAGCAGGTGCGACGAAGATGTGGAGGTGGACATTGACGTACCGATTCTTGGTCTCCTGATCCAGCGCAATCCCCAGGATATCCATGCTATGGACGGTCCAATACACCAGCCACGTCCGGCTGGCGTCCAGGAATACGTATCCTCCTGGAAGGCGGAAAAGCGTAGATGCAAGGAAGACATTATGCTCTTGTCTTCGGAGTATGGTTGCCGATGCCTTAATGTTCTCGGCCGTACTCGAGGAAGCGTCCTCCGTCTTATGCAGAGCTGTGAGGGCGAGCAGCTCCGAGATGAGCTCCTCGGTCTCCGATTGCTCGGTAACGGTAGCGGTGACCCGGGAGTTGGTAGGAAGAGGGGTTTGAGGGAGGGTGAAGATTGACGGGCAAAGGGTGTGAGACATGATGGATGGCGACGGATGATAAGGGCAAAGGATGGAGAAGATCTGCTGTCGTGTATCTAAAGAATAGTCGGGGTAAAGCATCCTTCAGCTGCTCAGCCTCTTCATTCAAGGGCCGGAACCAGCGGAGCTCTATTGTTTTGAAGAAAACCTGAAACAAAAGTCCGGCTTACCTCCACTTTCAAAGCCTACAACATCACGTAAGAGGCATGTCTGTCTCTCTGCAGTTCGACTGATTCCGGCTCAGACAACGCCCGTCATGACCGTTGTCGGACGGAGATCCATTCCTGTCAGCACGCCTCTCCAAGTGTCGAAAGATTTTATCATGGCAATACTGACGACCAATATTTCCTCCTCAATCTGTGGTCTCCCTCACTTTCCTCCCACAGCTTACCTCGACCTTCCTCTCCTCGTGCCGAGCTGTCCTCTCCCAGCTTCTCGACTCGTCAACTCCTCTCGTTCCATTCATCCCCAAACCCAGTATGTCCTTCGCCCCGAACCCCATGATATTGGTGCTGATCCCCTTGTCCCAGTGAAACTCCTCTTCCTCCTCATCATCCTCGCCAACGCCCCCTCATTCCCCTTCCTCTGGCATCTCCGAGTCTGGTACACCCCCCTGAAAGCTTACTTTCTCGTCTATACGCGAGGTCGCAGCCGATACCTCGATGAATGGAAGCGGGATAATGCTCGTAAAGGAGGCGTAAAGGTGGTCACCCGACTGAGACGGATCGCATGGCTCGATGATTGTGATTATAATCTGCACCTCTCCAACTCGTACGTGCCACTCCTGACCGATCCTCCGGCCCCGATTCAGAGTCTGGACTGACGAGTTCTCGTCTCAGTGCCTACGCGAAGAGCCTCGATTCGACGCGCATGGACTGGTGCATCGAGGCGTTCTCACCCTTCTTCACCCCCGGCAGCCACATGGCGCTCGGTGCATCGCACTACGTCTTCCTCAAGGAGATACCCATGGGTATGGAGTACATCATGGAGTCTCGAGCTGCGGGCTGGGGCGAGAAATGGTAAGTCAACTCTTTCTCATCTTCCTCAATTGGTGTTCAGGCAGAGCTGGTTGATGGCTATCAGGTTCTACCTTGTGACGGAGTTCATCATCTACCCGAAGAAGTCGGCGGCGAGACCCAAGAACGCTGGGAAGAGCAAGGACATCGCCATGCCCAGCCTCGCCGTCCCTGACCTCTCTACCGACCCTTCCTCTGGTACCTCTACCCCACCCACTACCGTCGAGGAGATCAAGGTGTCCGCACTGCGGGCTCGTCCCCCTCGCGAGGACGGGGGTCTCGTTTGCTGCTTGGCTATCAGCGAGTACTGCTTCAAGATGGGTCGTGTCACTATTCCTCCGGTACATGCTCTCGCTCCTTCACGACAAGACGTCCCGCTGATGAACTGTCATTTCAGCGAGTCGCAATTCAATTCGGCTTGCTCTCCCCGACCCAGGACGGACAAGATCGGGCGAGGAAGCAGATTATGACGACCAAGGATTTCGGAGAGAGCTGGTTGAAGGGTGGATGGAAGGACGAGCCGGACGCCGACGCCCTCGGGACCGACATTGAGATCGACGGAGGTACCGAGCTCATCGTCAGGAAGATAGAGGCGATGGAGAGGATATCTGACAGTCTTGCGGTGGTGTTCTAGATGTGCTTAGAGGTTATCGCGGGCGAGCTTCTCGGCCTAGCATGCGGAATATGTACAAAATAGAGGATGTAATCTAATTTGTGCATTGGATGACCGGGAATGAGGGACAATGATCAGTGTACAGAAACACGGAGGCACGCACCGGCAGCTCACACCTCAATAGCCCTCTACTGTTCCTCGTTTGAGCCGATGTCTTCCTCAATTCCCCCAGATCTCGTCCATGACTCGCTCAACCGCCAATCGCCGCCAACGCTTTCCGCAACTCCGACCTCGCAGTCTCGATATCATCGAAGTCCAGTGCGGAAATGGCCCACTTCGCATGCTTCTGCGTTTGATCTATCTGTTTCTGCGTCGGTGCGGTCGGTGCGGACTGAGGGTGAGGCGAAGTGAGGCCGCGGCCATAGGGTTGAGCGACGGGTGGCGGGTGAGACGGGTAGGAGACGAGGGATGGAGGTGGGGGAGGCGGGACGGCGACGGACGGCGGGATGTGCGGGATGGCGACTCCGTTGCTTCTCGAAGCAGCGTCTCCTCCGGGTCGGTTGGCATGGTTGGTCCCATTGGTACGACCGCGATTGCTCGGCGGAGCAAGACCGTGGGATCCTGATCGGCCATCACCGTTGGATGGTGGTCTGGTCGCATCGAGCGAAGACGAGCTATTCCCCGCAGATCTAGTCTCTTTTGGCGGTGGAATCGGCTTGGCCGGGACTGGAGAAGAGCCGAAGGTAGAGGAAGGAGGAGCAGGCGGTGCGTCATACGAGTCGACAGAGATGTGTGTTGTGGCGGGCGAAAGTGGTGCACCGTCGGGTCCCATGAAGCGCACATTCTTTCGATCGGCGCTCATAGATCGTGTGATTGGCGGTGTCAGGGGTGGTGCAGATGGACCCAGGTCGAAATGCTGCTCCTCATCGTCATTGTCCGCTAGGCCGGGCGTGGCGACGGTACTCCATGCTCCGCTACCGAACGATTGGTTTCTCGGTGGGGTATGCAGAGAATCGTGGGATGAAGTATCGATGTTCGAGAGGTTGTTGCGTGGCCGTTTCGGGGGCGAAAGACCGGGCGAAACGACCGGAGTCGTCTGACTGGGTGAACCAGGACCATCGAAGGTAGGCCTAACTGAGGAGAAGGAGCCGCGCTGAAGTGGGGTAAGATTCAGCTGGTTAGATGGGTTCGAAGGCGAGCTAGGTGGGAGTTCGGGGAAGGGATTGATCTCGCTTTCAGGCATAGCTGTGGGAACAGATCAATCCGGCTGAAATCTATTCCGTCAAGGGCACGTACGAGGTCCTGAAGCGGGTGCCCGACCTTCACGGAGAGCCTTAGCTCCATCGGCTGCCTTCCATCGCGCATACTGGAGCTTCTGCTCCATCTTCAACAACTCAGCTCTGACATCTCGATGCGAAGTGGGAGCATGCCAACCTCTTCTGTCATGCCATTCTCGAAACACCTGAGCACCTCGACAAACTGCCCGGCAACCACGAATTTGCGTATCGTAGCTCTGGAGACGAGTCAGCCTCACGGGCGGAGAATCACCTTGACCTGAGTCGGGTGACAGTACCATGAAGCAGACTCACTTCCCGGTGTTCCCATTGCGGTCATCGTTATCCGCCGACATGAAAACCTTCAACGCAAAGTTCTCGACATGTGCTGCGCCCGCGGCTTCGTTGCTGACCGCCTCATTGCCAGCGAGGATGGCTTTCATCTGTGAAAGGAATGTCAGACCGCCTGTTGGCATGATAGGAGAATCCAACGATGTAGATGGGGATTTGTCACTGACGTTCTCCAGGGCGTCAAGCAGCGACATGAGCCATATTGTCCCCTCCTTCGACCGGTTCGGGACCTTCAGAGCCCTCTGAGCAGTCGCAAAGCAGCCTAGTGAGGGATCACGCATCAGCAGTAGTCCCGCACAGCCAATCAGCCAAGGAGAGATGGACGTTTACACCAATATGCTACTACAGGTTCCGCCTTCTTCAATTCCTTGGCCCTCTTCAGCGTTTGCTCGCAGGGCCCTTTGAGCTCGTCCGGCACATTCTCTGACGGGATGACTACACCGTCCATCGCTTAGGATCCGATATGTAGTCAGAGTGGCAGTGGCGATTCAGTTTCATAACTTTGTTGACAAAGAGGTGGAGGCAATTGCTTTTGAGGGAATAGATCCTCGGAGCGAAAAACGGGAATGAAAGGCGTGCAGAAGTGGGTCACCGTATCCGGATGGGCGTGCAAAGGCAGAGGACTGCTAGTATGCCTTCATATACTATGCCATGATCTTCGGCATGCCATCCTCGCCTAACAGACTGTCCTTTGACTCCAATATTCGCGGTCCGTCCCCCACTCTCGTATGGATGAGACTCTTCACAGCTCCCTTCTCCCATCCTCCAGCTCGGATCACACCCGCCTCAAACCCCTTCGGCATCGGCACCTCCATCGTCGCCATCCCAAAAGGGTCGTCAAATGGTTGCTTGGTGGGGAAGAACCAGTTGACAGCAGAGATTACTGTCGGCATATTCTTCTCCAAAGCGTAGATTACCGCGTTCGGTCCGGCGTCAAAGGTGTATGCCGCGACGTATCCCTCTCCAGCCGCAATGGACGCTCGGTTGATCTCCTCGACCAGCACGATGATCGACCGACTCACGTCGTTGAGGTAAAATATGGGCGGAGCTGTGTCCAAACACACCGCATGGAATTGGTTCGAGTCCGCCATCGTTATCCTCGCGAAGGTGTCAAAATCTCTCGCCTGAATCGCCCCCTCAATCTCCTTCATCCGTCCGGGCACCAATGTCAGTCGATGTTGGAGTAGTGGGCTCGTCCCAACGGTATTTTGCATCCCGGAGGTCGAGCTCATCCCTTTCTTCGCGTCCGAGACCACGCAGATGAGGGTGTGCATCTCCGGCCAATGATCTCTCGGTGCGACCTCTTCAGCGGTAGAGTCAGAACCATCGGGCGAAACACCTTCTCGCCAGGCCACAAAGCCGCCGAAGAGGGAGCGACAGGCGGATCCAGAGCCTCGGCGGGCAATGCGGGATAATCGGGATGGTGATTGAGGCAAGGCGTATAAATTGGCTATCGAAAACACGAGTGCGGCGAGTCCAGCGGCGGACGAAGCGAGGCCAGCAGCTGTGGGAAAATTGTTCTGCGATGCTATTCGGAGGGGATATGCCGAGAGCTAGTCGGACTTCCATCAGTTTCTCGCATATTGCACGACAAGCGAATAAATTCGCCTTGGGTAGATCTGGATCCTTGCTCTCCACCACCTCTCTCAGACCTCTCAGCTCTGTGATGCACACTGATGTTCTTTCTCCTGGCTTGATGGTCTCCTCATGGCCGTTGACCCATAATCTGTCTCCCCGTTCGAAAATATCGTCACATCGTGAGGTCGTAGTCGAGCGGAGATGGTCTTGGTCGAGTGTGACGGATAGTGATGAGTTGTTCGGCAAGACGAGAGCAGTATCGCGTTTGCCCCAGTACCTTCATGTGACGTCAGCGAGTCGAAGCGGAGGGTAGGGCCCAATACAGACTTGATGCAGGCTATGTTGACAGGTGCGGAAACTGTCGCTTCGAACACCATGCCAAGGAACGGCTTCTCAAGCTCACTCGTTGTGGCGTAACTTGGCGGAAGGGCTGGGAGCGGAGTAGGTGGAGCTTGAGCTGGGTGTAGAGCGCCTCTATCCAGCTACTATCGTGAGGAGAAGAGGTTCTTTACTGTAAAATCAGACCACGTGACTGGAATTTGCTGAATCTTCGGCGCGAATGATTTTCAGATGCTTCCCTTCGTCCTGACCCTCTTGGACCCCTCAGACGCATACTCGGAAGCCCGACGGTCTAAGCATGGCCTCTACAGAACCGATAAGTGATCGAATGAAGTCTCAGACCTATAAGTTGGATCGGCGGACCGCGGTGGTCCTTTGGTCACCTCGCTCGTTCCTTCCTTCCTCTCATAGGAGATCTAAGGACGGTATCGAGGTGAGCTTCGCTACATCGCGATCCAATCTTCTCGCCGGCTCAACATTGACGAGAAGGCTTGCAGGATTCTACCGGAATTTCGCAAAATCCTTCTTCCAATTCCCCCTTTCCCGACCCTTCACTCGATGACAAGCTGTTTCACCTCCTTTTGCATCCTGCCCCCTCCCTTCCGATGGTCCCTCATTCAGACATAGCTGCTTTCGTGCCTTGGGAAGAGGACGAAGATGACGCCACATACGCCGGAGACCGGCGCGATCGCCATGAGTTCGGGGGACCGCATCCGGAGGGATCAGTCCATGTGCGCAACCGCGAGGTTCAGGACGACGTCTTCGGCCCCTCGATCGATGAGGAAGATCAACACGACAACCCGAGCGTAACGCAATGGAGAGTCGGAAAGACACCAGGTCATCAAGGATCTCATGCTAGGACGCACAAGACGACTTCCAGCTCGGAATGTCTCTCGCCGACGAGCATCGGGGAGAAGCGATCCTTGAGCCAAGTGAGTCGATCCATCTACCTCTTCTACCCCAACGAGACGCGTTTGTCGATCGCTGTACCAGCTCATATGACACGTTCAGAGCATCACAGACTCCGCCGAGCGCGTCCTCAAGAAACCATTCCGTCTGCCTGCGGCTGCCCGCGCCCGCATCGTCCTTCCCAAAGCCAGTCCAAAAGATACCTCATCTTCACCTCAAAGATCCCTGACATCTTCTCACCTCCTGACACCGAAATCATCCCCTTCGTATGCAGATCGCGCCACATCTCCTTCCAGCAACCCTTCGACTCGGACCTCTGCGTCCGACCTGGATCCCTCCTTCCCCATCTTCAAGTCTGCGCCCAAGCCAATACGACCAGCATTCATCGCTCGAGCTGCACCCAGCCTGCGCAAGCCTTTCAAGACTCCAGTCAAGTACGATCGTTCCGGTGCGCCTTCGCCTGCAAGTGTCTCAAGCCGGACAAGTCGACCTAGCGGAGGTGGCGGATTGACGCTATCCCGAGCAAATCCAAATACGGGCAAGAATGTCAATCCTACCGACTCCGACAGGCCGCAAATCGCCAATCTCGAAAGCAAAGTTCGCAAGCTCAACCAAGCACTGACCTACATCGAGAATCCAGAGAAGGTAGCTGAGCTGCAAGACCTCGTCGACGTCTGGCGTGCAGGCGGACGGGAGATCGTCGAACGCCTCTTTCACATTGTCCCTAGGCCTGAAGAATTCTCGTCCGCCTTACGACATGGCCAAACGAGCTCGACGTCCTTCCAGTGGAGCGACGATGTAAAAAGACCCTCGATGATGACCCAAGAGCAACGCGACTATCTCGCTCACGCACCGACTGACGATGATGGGGATCCGATCGATTCAGAGGGGAACTCACTGTTGCCGGACATGATGAGTCAGGATGAGCTGATGCGTGCCATCGAGGCGGAGGCGAATTTAGGGGAGAGAAGGCTAGGGACGGGAGCTTATCTGCCGACCAGCTTCGTCAAGTGAGTGCTTATCGAAATCTGAGGTTGCTCCGCCGTACTAGGCAGAAGTTGTCTTTCAGTCGAGCATGCCTGATGTTGATCCAGGAGACACGGCCAAGCGGACGACGAGAGCTTCGAGATGAACGGAAGTGACCTGTGTGTAGACCAGTCATGCATCTGGGACAAAGACGCTGACAATCTCCTATAGGACAACAGCGAAGCCCTTGGTTCCTTGGTCCTGGAACTACGGAACGATGATGGAGCGGTTCCAAGTCGAGCCGGGCTTGCTGGGATGGAGCGCAGAAGAGGAGGATTGGGTTGATGAGTAAAGGGCGTTATTCGAGAGATCAGGCGGACGTCTACAGTAGTCGCTTCCCATGTATATACGTGCTTTCTTCGTTGCGATTTTTGAGATAACAATGCAGATCATGACCAATGCATAGGCGATAAAGCTACAACTCCCTCCTCACGGCACAACTTCCTCCGACCCGTCCTACAGACACAGTGTTCCCCATCCACTCAGCACCAGCCGAGGCTCGCTGCTGAATTCTTCTTCTTGCCCTTAGCCTTCACAACCTTGAACCCTGCATCACTCGCCGGCGTTTTTGGCTGTGTCTGGACCACATCCGCCAGACTCGAAATCTTTGCCATCGGCTTCACCCCGGTCCGTGTGGCATCTGCCTTCCGGCGCGTATAGAACTCCTGGGCGAATCGCCGGCCATCTAGTGTGGAGCTGTTGGGATAGACGCTGTCCGAGATGATCTCGAGGACCTCTGGTCGAGAGGCAGCGGGTGGATCGATAGGGAAAGTGAGCAGCATCTGGATAAAGTCGTCGACTGATTGAGAAGTATCAGCATCCAGGAGAATGCGATATATGGCCAGACTTACCATTCACGGTGAGACCAGTCAGAGCCTGCTTGGTCCACCGGATGAATTCGACAGAAGGCGCAGCGAAGTCTTCGGCGTTGCCATTGGTTTTCACTAGTTTCGCTACAGTGGTGGGGATTGTAGGTAGAGTGGAAATGGGCTTTGCGGGAATGGTGGAAGCGGGTTTGGCAGGGATGGGTGCGCGGGCTGGAGCGGGTGGAGCGGTTGTCGAAACGGGAGTAGATTTGCCGCTGGACCCAACTGTAGTCCAGCCGGCACCGATTGATGGCTGGTAACTCTCGTCAGTGAAGTATTCGACGAGTATCTTCAGGAGCACTCACTGTAGTCGTTGCGGCAAGATCTGCGTAGCCTCGCTTGGACCCAGCTGCAGCTCCAGCAGTAGCCTGCACAGCACGTGCTTGCGCTGCCACTCTGACTTTGCGCTTCTCCTCCTCATCCTGGATCTGGGTAAGGGTCTTCTTCGGCCCAGCTTCGCCACCGCCCCATACGGGCCCGGAAGGAGGCGAGGCTGCAGCTGGTGATGTTACTGTCGCTGTGTTTTGACCCTGCGACGGCAGACCCCAGGTCATATTCTGAGGCATCTCATCGAGATCTGGTGTCTGTGTAGGTGACCCTGTCGCAGCACGAGCCTCCGCGACAGCCCGCTTTCGTGCCGCCGTCTGCTTGGCTTGCCCTTCCTGGATATCTCTGAGGGAGGGACCAGCAATGCTAATCCGCCGCTCTTTGTCGTCTTTGCCCATTCCAGTGGTCCAGGGCGCTGGCCGAGCCGTTGTCGAGGTATTCTCGGGAGTCTGGGGGCCCATAGGTTTGACATCGATCACGGACCCTTGTCTCGCTGCAACTGGCTTGGGGGGAAGAGAAGCGGGTGCCGGAGGAAGCTTGGTCGCCGGTGCATTAGTGCCAGAGGAGGACGGGGGCAGGGGGAGTTGGGCTGAGGCGGGCGCAACCAGAGACAATTTCCGGCTTGGAGGAGCGGAAGGGGTTTTAACAGAAGGAGAGGATTCTTGACCCCAGACAGACTCGACGGTAGGGGCGGCTTTCGGAGCGAGAACGGCTTCGGGCAATTGAGGTGGTGGTGAGCCGGGCTCCACAGGGGTCTCTACCGCTGGCTCAGAGATAGAGGATCCCAGCTCCTCCTCTCCCATATCTGGTTGCTCCTCCGCTTCGGTCTCAAGGCGAACCTCCTCGTCCATCCCCGAATGCATCGGATTTTGACTGGAGATGTCATCGTACATTGACGTATGATAAGGAGCCTCCTGCCTTTGCTGTGGCCAGGTTTCGCGAGCAGGTCCGGATGGCTGCCAAGGCGGTAAAGGCGAGACTTGCTGTTGTTGCAAGTGCTGCCGATTTTGTGGGTGTTGAGAAAGCGGCGGGACAGCCCACGGGGATACAGGATTTGCGCTGATACTGATTGGAGGAGAGACAAAGCTGTTTTCAGGTGAATCGCGGTAAGCGGCACCTCCCGTGCCTGGAGAATGAAGAGCGGGGAGTTGTTCGTGCGGTGTCGTCGCGGAACCAATAGGTGTGGGCATGCCGACCGAACCATATCCGCCGTTGAGACGAGAAGCGATACTGGACGATGCCCATCCTTGTGCGGGTGAAGTGGCATACGATGCCGCAGGAGACGAAAGCTGATGATCGAAGCTGGTCTGAGGGGTAAAGGGATTGGGGGAGATTGCTGTGTTGCGGTCGGGGACGTAGCCGTGCTGGTAAGCCTGCTGGAATTGCTGGCGAGGTTGATCAGGATTGATGCGAGTATTGGATGGCGCTGAAGCGGTAGGAGGGCTATGCGCGCCGAGCCGTCCAAAGGGGTCCACCATATCGCTCGAAACAGGTGACCCGATGGCTGCTTGTAAAACAGAAAGTGGTATGGGTAGGTTGGGCGGGGGATTGCGTGGACGGACGGAGGAGAGGAAGGGTTGCACGACATTGCCGGTAGAGGCTTTAAGCTGGGCAAGGGAGTGAAAATTGCTTTCGGAAAGTCGTCGTAAGGGGAGATCGTCGGTGAAGTACATATGTGTGTACCAGTCGTGCATCTGGCTTCCAGTGAAAGGACCTATGATGATTCAGCTTACACTCGAAGAATAACGAGAAGTGACCGACCTTGTTCACGCCCGTCTGGGTCTCGGTAAAGCCACTGCACGCGACCCAGATCCTCCCTCTCTTCGGTGACCGGGTCTTGAGGCGTCGGTATCGATCGCTCATTTTCGCCTGACCGAAGCCCGATTCCAGGTGCAGAGGTACCCTCGAGAGCCGCATCGCGCTCAGGTACAGGTGTCCCGGAAGCAGTAGCCATTACAGACTCAGAGACGCTTTCGGCCATCGTCATAGGGATGTTGAGCGTGTGCATGGTCTGAAAGAGACGATGAGTGCCAATGATTTTCCGTAGAGGCTGTGTCACCCACCTTGTCCCCTGCTTCTGGCGCTGCTAGCCCAGCTGCTAGTCTCCATTTCTTCTGCCCAGCGCCCCATCCCGGTCCACCGCCAGTCCCGAAGGCTCGCAGTTCCGGCTCCCTATCCCTTCCTTGCTCTGCCTTTTCACGCTGGCCCTCGGCAACTCTCTCCTTCCAGTGACTATCGAGCGCTGAGCTGGAATTTGCCTCGAAGGCAGCGGACGAGCTGGGCATTTCGGGGATTCCGGAAGCTGACGCATGAGGAGGAGCCGCAGAGTTCCCGAATCCAAGTACACCCTCGAAGCTGCCAGAAAGCGTTCTTGTTGGTCGCCACACAGGCGCGGCCCCAGATCGAGAAGGATCTGGAATAGTAGAGTCAGAATCAGTCTGAAAGGAGCATGATGGTAAAGCAGTGTACCTATAGCATCATTACTCTCCGTCCTTCCCCTGCTTACTACTCTCTTCCCTACTCCCGCGAATCCTCCACTCATCGGGCCGGGCATTCTCGAGTCCACATTACCCGGGCTCAAGACTCCCCCGCCGTTTGCCCCCATTCTCCCTCCGACACCTGCTCCTAACGCTCCGCCTTCTCCGCGGCCAAAGCCTCCAAAGCCCGTTGAACGCCCATTCATCTGCTGGGTCGCTTCTTTGCCTGATCCAGGAGGCCCGGGGGGACGACGAGTGGCGAAGCCGTTCGCAGCCGGAGGATCGGTTGTACCGCTTGGATTGATGGACATCTGACGACGGGGAGGAAGTGTAGGATGGATGGAGGTAGCCAAGAGCTATCGGAGGAAGTTCATCAATCCTGTTGTTCTTGCGATCTCGCGAAGCATTGCAGCGGAAAGGTCGAAAGCTGACATACCTTCTTTTCCACCTCGGACAATTCCCGTAATCCCACTGGCCGCTCGACGCTCTTGCTGACAAGAACGTCTCCTACATCAAGCATCTCCACCAGCTCGATAGGCGTCTCCTTGACCTTGTCCTCGTCCCACAGCGCCAGTATTTGCTCGCGACTGTATCGGAAGGGATGATGATTTGGGTCGACCTTCCCGTTCGTCTCGCCATTTGAGAAGTACGAGCCATCTGCAGAGGTATTTGGTGACATGGTAGTATGCGTAGCACGCGAATAGGAGAGCACATGTTCCCTTGCACCTGTCGAGGATACCGGGGAAGCGGAGAATTGGCCTTGTGACAGCGCGGGGAAGGGGACGTTTGGAGTGTTGGCAAGGGTGTTGACTGGTTTGATGGGAACAGGACTATTGTCGGATGTGGGAGTGGGTGATGTACCGGTAGGCTTGATCGGCTTGAGCCATCGGGGAGCAAAATGGATCGACATCTGGCGGCAAAGGCAGGAAGATCAGTTGATATTCTGTAAATCCTTCGCGGTATGCAGGCAATGCTCGTGGGTTGAGTGGAGGAGTCCCCCGCTTTGTCACATGATGGAAGCCATTGAGAGGGAGATGTGCAGCCAGCGGGATGCTTCAGTGCCCGCTGACAAGTAGACCTCGCTCAACGACGAGTCACGAACGGTGATAGCTCCTGACCTTTAAAGCTGCTCACCTTTGGCGCTTGCTTGATTATTCGATACGGCCGGATTGAGTGTGAGGGAAACGGGTTTGACAAGGTATTGAGGAGATTGAGCTGGGGAAGATCAGTTGATGAAGTGTAGAACGTGGAGAGGCAATGGTCGTCTGCACTTTTCAAAACTCGAACATGATGTCGGAGTTACGTGGAGTTTGTAATCGTTATCAGAGACGGTGGCGGAAATCTGGGATGTCCCGTGCCTTGGCTAGATATCTTCTGCCTCGACAATTCCAATCGACCAGTTTTCTTATTTGCATTTGAGGATTTTCTGAGCTATCCGACAAGATCAACATTCTACCATCCTTGCAACTGTCGTCCTTGATGTCGAAGTAAAGAGCATCGAAGCTACATCTCGCCGTATGATATACAGCTCGATGTCTTGCTCGATCTGAACAAGGTGAGCTTTCGTTGGGACACAATGTTCTGGCAACCATTATCAAGGCGACATGACTGATCAAGCGGATTTAGTTAGACTCATATACCTCGATGAGCTCTTCCCTAGACAGGCAATGCGTTTCCATGTCGTCAGTCACCTTTCATCTCCCTCGATCGATGCTGATATCGTTGTCTTTCCCTTGGGTTACGCCGACAGCTCGGTATCGGCTCCATCGGCACCCTCATATCCCACCATCTCCGCCTCGCTGTACCCACTTCCCCCATTTCCCTCATCGTCAAGCGCGCGGCCAAATTCTCATCTACCCGACTTTACCCATTTGGCAAATCTGGCGATCTGCCGATCACGCTCACCGTTGAGCGAGATGGTCAGACCAGTACGAGCACCGGCTTCGAGCTCGAAGTATGGCATGACGGACGGGCAGAGCGGATCGTCCGGTCTAAGGGGGTTGGTACACAGGAGGGAGTCATATCGCCACCAAATGGTCCGATCAACTCCCTCGTCGTATGTCTCAAGACCTCAGCTACCGTGTCGGCACTGCAGACTCTTCAAAGTCGACTCTCGCCGTCGTCGGTCGTCACGCTCGTTCAAAATGGGATGGGAGTGTACGACGAGCTCTGCTCTTCAATCTGGCCCGATCCCAAAACTCGACCTTTCTTCGTCATCGGAACGACAACACACGGTGCTACGCCGGACAAGACGGGCGGGATGGTGCATCACAGATCGAAGCCTGGAGAGGGGGATTTCAAGTGGGGGGTTGTGTCCGATCCCAGGAAGGAGGTGGACCTGGAAACCTGGCTTTGGGGAAAGACAGTATCGAATACCCCGATCCTCGCACCTCCATCATCCCCCTCGCTTCCCCTCAGACCGACTCCACCATGTACAACCGATCTCGAACCTCTCTCAGAAACCATTACCGCTCTCCTTTCTATATCGCAGCTGTCCCCCTCCCTTCTCCCTGTGCCACACCTCCACCATCAGCTCCTCCTCAAACTCGCTCTCAACTCCGTCATCAATCCTCTTACAGCCATTATTGGCGCCGGTTCCCTCCCAAACGGCGCGTTAGCTAACTCATCGCCATCTTACCGACTGATCCGCGATCTTTGCCGCGAGACGAGCAGTGTCCTCACAGCCTACCTCCACAGTCTTTCAGCACCTCACACTCCGCCATTCGACGTCATCCGCCTGTTCTCATGGGAAGGACTCGAGCGGCGGATCCTCGCCCTCATCCATGCAACCGCCGAGAACATGTCTTCCATGGCTGTCGATGTGAGCAAAGGTCGGACAACCGAAATCGAGCATATCAACGGGTACATCGTCGCCCTGGGTAAACGGCTAAGCGTTGAGACACCTTGTCACCGGATCGTTCGTGAGATGGTCAAGTTCACAGCCGAGGTGAATGGTCTCAAGCCGGCTTTTGCAGAGACAAGCGACCTCGTCGCGGACCGACGCGCGGGCATTCAAGGGAAGCTCGGCAGAGGACGTCAGCTGTCATCTCGACAGATGGATATAGAAGAGAAGAGGCTAGAGTTGGAGGAGAGAAGGCTGTATCTCGCCGAGGAACAGATGCTGGAGAACAAGCGAGCTAGGCGACGGATAGCGAGGTCCGCGAAGGAGATTCACAGTGCTCGGAATGACATGGCAGTTCGGAGAGACCTCATGGAGTCTGCGTTGAATCGGGGGATCGTGCCGGACTCGAAAGAGGACGTCGCAGACGTTACGGCCGCCGAGAACCCCGAGCATAGTATTGACACGCCTTCCGCGAATCACGAAGTGCAGGCGGCTCCCAAAGCAACGGCGGGTCCGGCTCAGACCCGTACTGCAGCGACGAACGAGCCGAGGGCGACTCCTCCGCAAATCGTGACGGACGCTGGCGACACAGCACCACCTCGTTCCAGTCCACAAAACGGCTCATACTACTATTCTCGCGATGATGCGCCACGCAATCAACAGTCGTTATCCGCGAGTGCTAAATGATTGGACCTCGGCGCCTGGAATACCGCCGATATTACTGCAAATGCAACTAGGCCTACCGTGTGGCCGTTTAGACCACCCCTTCGCTTATCGATAGTTGGCACGATTCGATCGCCGACCTCTCGTTTTATGCTCTTGCGATGAGGTTTCCGCCACTCAACAAGGCTTTGTCGTGCTACCTTGCGACGGGTTGTTCTCTACTATTGATCGAATCCGGATTTCCATCATGATTGCGCCGTTAACGCCACAACCCAGGATCTCGCAGAGAGAGCTGGGGGAAGCGATGGAGGCAGGAAGGTTTGCGAGGAGATGGGAGGCGCCGAAGGACGAACTGCGACATCTCGAGCACAGTCAAGCTCGGAGTATCAGATATTGTCAGTTTTGCAGTTCCTTAGATGCATACAAAGCATTCCTGCATACGCCGCATATCATCCCGTGTCCTGACTAGTGAAGAAGCTCGATGCTACCGTATGAACTCGTGCATCTTGAATTCCTGACTCGTGAACCCACTCAGCCCATCATGCCCTAGCTCTAGCAATCTCTGGCCGGAGCCGACTCCGTTTCGGGGTGTGGACGTGTCGCTTCGTTGCGATGATAGTGGGGAAGGCTCGGGACTGGTCAACCATTTCAGCCGGGTTCCATCACTCGAGAAAGCGGAAATAGGAAGGGGAGCAATGCGGAGAGGAGTATGAGGGAGACAAGACGGAAGGGGTGACAAGCACCGACCCAATCGCGCCAAATATCCGTAGCCCCCTCACATGGGTATCCTTCCCATTCAGGTGATTCGCCAAAAACAATATCCGCAGATGATGGCACGGTATCGGTGGTCTATCCCCCATCAGCTCTTTCTCTTCCCCAAGGCGAACTGAGTTTCGAGACGTACCCCTCGACAAGCTCGCCTTCTTCGCCAGAGTCCATGGGCCGGAGGGCGATGTGCATCCATCCATCCGGTTTCTGGAAGTCGACGTATCGGACCTGTCCCCGTCCTCAGCATCGGGCCAAGCCAGACCAGAGTGGAGTGCGAAGGATGGGTACCTCTTGGAGATCGTGTATGCCTGTGCCAGCTCGGATCGAGATCTTCGACGGGGTATAGGAATCATCTCGCGGGTGTGATGTGTGGACTGATATCGCCTACCCCCTGGCTATCAACCCTGAATGCCTCTTTGGGGAAGAGAATGAACCGAGACGAATACTCGTTTGGGGAAGGAGAGGTCGATGATATGCGGTTGAGGGCCTTCGGACCTTTACGAACCCCCCGGCTTTTCAGCTTGATCTTGATGACCGAGAGGTTGAAGAGATTGGCGAGAGACCCACTGCCAGAAGGTATTCTCGTTACTATCTCGGAGGTTGTCCACCCCGAACCCGTATTTGTGGCTCGAGACGGACCATTGGGCGAGATGGCCTAGCTCGGGTCGGTCCGCTGGGCGAGTAGGGGATCAGCTGGGCTTTGTGGTGAGTAATTGCTCTCGGAAACACACCTTGAACAGCAGGATCATTGTATTCGATGGCCTCGCCCTCAACTTGCTCCCGAGGTGGCGTAGTGGACATGGTATTCATAGCTTGACACTCAGCGCACAGGATTGCTTGACACTCAGCGCACAGGATTGATGGAGGCGTCTCTCCAATTGGCGGCGACCGCCGAGGCTGGTTGCCAAAGCCCACAACATTATGCATCGGGCAAGAGGACAAGTAGACAAGTACGATGGCTGTCTGCAGTACAGCCTTCTCAAGCAGCAACGTGCTACTTTTGCTCCTCCTCAACTTGCTCGGCTCTCTTCTGCCCGTGCTCGGCTGATGCCGCCAACTCCCTTGATGCCTTCTTGCAGTACCCACAGTGGTGCCTCTCGCAGTATTGCAGCTTCCCGCAAACCAGGTGCCGCTTGGAATCCTTGCAGGCCTCCGAGAGCCTCCTAGGTAAACAGACTGGGTAGGGACAGTGAATGACGGCGTAGGGATCCACTGGAGCTATGGGTGAGGCGCCAGGAGCTTGGTGAGCCATGATGAAGCCGTGGCAGGTGTTACTGGTAGCGGACATGTTGACAGAGGCTGACAAGCGGATTATTGGTGTTTGATGATGGGATCAGGGAACGAATGATTTCTGAAATGGGTTGTGGTCGTGTATGAGAATGCTGGATGCTTTAAGTATGTTGCTGAGTGTTCGAGGATGATAATGGAAGGACATGCAGACGCAGGAAGGGTGAAAGGACGGTCGAAACGCGTCGGACTGGATGGTAGGGAGTGAGTGATGATACCAAGGAGGTTCAGTCCGACTTCGACAGTCGTTCGAACAGCGATGGCCGAGCGGCGAAGCGAGCGAACTCGAGCGGGGTGGATGTGTTCGGGTCTCGGAGACCGTTTAGAAGCTCAAGAAACTCGACCACATCGAGGTGAATGGTGTCGACATGCTTGTCGTATGGGTCCCCCTTGATGTCTCGAGGTCCTCTTGGAAAGACAATGTAGCGTTGCAGAGAGGCTCTGGCGGGTGCTTGCAGTCCCTTTGAGTCGATGTCAAGCAGCAGGCCGCCCATGACCTCTATCATGTGACCAATATCCGACCTGAGCGGCAAGGATCCGGGCGCAAATGCCACTTCGAACCCTTCCAGGCAGCTCGACGAGCATCTGCTGAGCTCGCTGAGAAGCAGCCGTATGATCAGCGATGCAACCTCTTTGGCCGGGTTTATGACCTGAGTTGAATTTTGGGGCGTCCTACCCATCTCGGCCCTGGGGGGCAGCTCGTTTGAGGGATCGGCGCAGAGTATTTGCCCGGAGGAAACCGGAATCAGATCGGCATCTGTGTGGAGTTGTCTGTCGGTGTCGTCGTCCGTAGTCGAGGCTGTCGCCGAGGTTTGATCATCGAGGAAAGTTTCGCCCCCATCTGCTAGCGGAAAGCTGCCGAGTGGAATGGACGGCGTTTGAGGCAATGATCCGAAATCGACATTCAAGTGAGCTGGAATTGATCCTGAAGCCTCTTTGAAACGAAGACCACTCGTATCCGCATTCAAGTTCGTCGCATTTTCGATTGATGGTCGGGCAGTGCCGCTGATGCTATGTTGGGCCAATGCGAATGGAGGACGCAACGACGCTCCGGGGACGCGCTTGTCGGCCGAATGTGAGATGTGCCTGTGATTATGAAGTTCGGTCCCAGAAACAATGTCCTCCACGGTATGACCATTGTCCGACGCAGATCGCGAGGCATTCAGTGCGGAATTCAGGGCTGGTACTCCAGTGACTGCATCAACGGCCGCAGCGCCAAGCACGTTCGAGGCGACCGGGAGCATTCGTTGAGCAAGCGGAACGAGTGGAAGCAGCTCAGGGCTTTCGCTTGCCAGTGGGTTTCTCCATCCTGGTTGACCGGCTTCGAGGATGGGGATTGCCGCATTTGGTCCCTCTCCGAATGGACGATTCGGCAAGCTTGAGAGCGCGCCGAATCTTGTTGCGAGAGGAGCCTTGACCGGCGCTAAGATCGATGGCATTGGCTGCGAGGCTGCAATTCCGGGTCGAAGCCTTTCCGCCAGCGCCTTTGCCGGAGCGGTCGTCCGGACGTCTTCGGGCTTCGAAATCGACATTCGCTCCGACAACGATGCGTGCTCGGCTGGGAGACTGGACGTCGCTGCTGGGACGTTTGGCGGCTGAAGGCGAAACAGTAGCGGTAGCGGAGCCCCGGTCGAGTCGGACTTCGATCCTAGACGACTTGCTAGGGCAATGCTGGACGCTTCCATGTGGGGCGTAGGACTCGGCAAACGGGCGTTGTTGGCGTCTGATGATTCGGCATATGACTTGTCTATCTTACTCGTGATGGGAGTGGGAGGGTCCGACGTCGGCTTGACTGGATCGTCCGCTGCAGGACATCGCCGCCAGGGTTTCGATAGCACGCTTCGCGATGGCATCCCAAAGTCCGTGTCTCGGGCCGAGGTCTTGCATTGGTCGGAGCTGCCCTCCGTTGAGAGCGGTGTGGGAGGTTTTCCAATCAGGTCTGGCGGATCTCTCAGAAGGGTGTCGGAGATTTCCAATGTGGAAAGCGAGCTTTGAGGTATCTCGTCAGCCTTGATTGGTCTTTCTTTGACGTCCATCGCATGTGGGCTTGCCGGAGTCGAGGGCTCCCGTGAAGCTGAGCGAGGCGGTTGGACTATTATCTACCACTTCAGCATCCGTAAAGCCGATGGATTCATACTGGTACGCACGAAGTGTACTTGAGCTCGTCTCGGATGGGAGCGGCTCTTCCTGAAGATCGTGTGCCGTCTCATCGCATGGACCCGCCAGGGCATCCAGAAAGCCCACGACCCCGTCTGCCTCCCTATCAAAATCTATCAGGTCGTCCTCGAGAGGGTCGGAGGAAGCTGCAGCCAGATTGGGGGAGTTGTGTCCCGAGATCTCCTGGCTTATGGCCTCTCGTGACTCGATATTATCCGCGATCCGCGATGGCGAGCTCCCAGCTGAGATCCAGGACGCCAATTTGAGCTTGATCGCGGATGGGGAAGGGAAGTCGAAACAAAGAGATGGACTGGTCTCGATGACTATATCGCCTTTCAAAGGTCCACTGGAGTGCTCACCCGTAACCTGCGGCTTTGGCGAGATGGGAGAAGGTAGGTCAGGATCCGAGTTGGTCTCAGGAGTTGCAGCAGGAGGGGTTGGCAGACGGGAGTGAACTCTGGACTGGCGGACTATCCGGCGCGCACAGTGTTCATCGCGCTCATCTCGGGCCGCAGGGAGATTGATAGGCTCGGGACTTGGGCTACGCGAAGGGCCATCTGATGAGCCAGAGGCCCGCTCGATTTCGAGCGACGAGTCTTCTTCGACGTCTGCCGTGCTGGCGTTTGAGGATCCCGAGTCAGCAACATCGAAAATGATCGCTTCGGATACGGTAACACCTTGCCGCTCTTGAGGACGGGGACTGGCAGCTGGAGTCGGTGGTGATCGGTTGAGCGGGTCAGTCCTTCGTCGATTTGCCGAGCGTGCCTCAGCCGTCGCCAGTGGGGATCGACTTCCGCGGGAGTCCCGCTGTACGGTACTATATTGGGAGAAAGATCGCTTCGGATCGCCTGTGACTGTTGGTGATCGGCTTGCCGAAGATTCACGCTGATCGGAACAGTACTGAGACCATGATGGTCTCACGTGTCTCCAATCGATGACGGGCTTGGGGGACTGGCTTCTTTGCGAGTCAAGCTGTGCGATATGGTGATGTGACAGTAATTGTAACGGAACTGGTGATTTCCGCTGTCTGCCGCTTGAGCTCGAAGGGCGGTATACATCAAGTTGCCGGACAGGACCGGAATGGGTGGCGCGTGCCAACTCTCCTTTGGCGAATGGACGACGGACAGGACTGCGAGACCGGGGTCGACGTGGCAGGGAAGGATCCTGCCGGCTTGCTAGTGACGCGACCACAGGCTCGTAGGTAAGCAATGGCTCGTGACGTGTTTTCAGGCCAAGGTAGGTGAAGTACCACGTATACTCTCCCGTCTGAAGGCAGTCACCTAAGATCTTCGATCAGTATCGCCCACAAGTTCCATCCAGACACTCACGCCAGATCACCTCGGCACTCGACCCCTTAGGCAGCTCTTCCGGACATCTGGATTCTCCAAGGTATCTCCGCAGTCTGAGGTACTCCCTATCAAGCCTAGAGGAATCATATCTTTAGCCAGAAAGACTCGATGTTTTGAAAGGACAGACCATCTCAGTCTATGGGTCACAGGGCAAGAGGACTCGTTCCAGAAACTTTTCCCGAATGGGCGTCCTCGATCATCCCGTTCGACCCATCCAGACTTGATCATCCAGTCCATCCACGCCGTCCTGTCGAGGATCCTCAAGCAGAGCTCCCGCTCATACCGACCCTCGTTGTCGTCTGACCTCTGGCCAGGCGGTGGGAAGAAGATCTTCTGGTACGTCGAAGATCGCGACAAGATCTCAACGAGGCGGTTGGTTTCGGGATTGGTCCAGCTGTATCTCACATCAATCAAGCTAGAGACGGGGGGTATGCGCTCACTCATGAGTCGGCGGATCAGTGTGGATAGGGATGCGAGGTGTGCTATACAAAGGCGAGATACTGGGGCGAGACATATCACATTGATCACGGAGCATCGTGTCGTCTGATCGATCGCAGGGGAGCCCGAAAGGAACGATCAGCTTATGGCATAGAAGCAAAGCCAAGCGATGAATGATACGGGAGTTCAAGAGATGGATGATATATACATGGACGGGGAAAACCGATGATGGCGGGAATGCGGAGAGGAAAAGGGTGATTGGTGATGTAAAGACAGTTTCGAATTTCTGCGAAATCTCTCAAGAGATTTTTCTCAAAAGATTTCGCAGGGACCCGGCTGGAACAGGGCCGGGATCCCCTGCGGGGTACGATACCGGCCGTATGGCAGCGCCGGCCTTTGCATCTGCGCGATCCTTTCGGAAAGGAATTGAATATGTGGTAGGAGCGAGGCGGCTAAACGCTATGGCATATTGATAATCGCGCGCAAATGGCGATGCGAATCACTCGTCCCCTTCGTCCTCTTCCCCCTCCACAGCCATCTGCGCCAGAGCCTCGCTGTACCGATCAACACGTAATCTTCAGTGCGAGAAGCCGCTCACCGATACGCCTTTCGACATGCCATTTTCAGATGCGCGGTCCTGAACCCCTTCGACTTGCTCTTCTCGCTCTTCTCCTTGCCCTACACCTCGTTAGCGCCGCTCTTATCCGAATGTGGTCCACATACGGCAAGGTAAGTCTCGTCCACCTCTAGCACTTCATCAGCTTCGTCCATCTTCATGGGGTGAGTGACGGACCGTCATTCTCTCCGAGCATATCCAGTCGCGATATGGGAATCCATCCGAAGCTAGCTTGCGTGTCGAAGAAGCGAACCAGCCAAGTCCTTCCCCCTCGCGCCATATTTTGCGCTTCAGACGCACTGCGATTTTCAAAGACAGCGGAAGGGATGTCCTCGGGGTCGACATTAGGATCGATGATCTCGGCGGGGAAATAAGGAAAAGAGAAGACTAAGACCGTCAGCGACATGACATTACATGAGCAGTGGCAATACCAACGTTTTGCCCAGACTAATGGGGAGCTGTGAGCCAGATGTCTCCAGTCATAAGAAGGTGGACTTACCCAGAGTACCAGCTGGATATGGATCCCCCTCATCTTCCGCTCGATCCTGAACACCGTGACTGTCCTTCGGTCCGAACCTCGGCGTGACAGCGATGATCTCGTCACTCGTTGGTATCGGCGTCAGCATCTCATCTCCATCCTCCTCATCCTTCACCGCCTCTCCACGCAGCGTCTTCCTATCTAACGTCCTCGGAGTATTGACTCTTGACTCTGAGAAAGGCGTCATCTCTTCATCCTCATCAATCTCAGCTTTCGCTCGTCTGGCCCCTCGCGTTGGAGTCCCACCCATATTGGCTTCCGCTTCGATTTTTCGCTTCCGGTTCGCAGGCTGTGATAGAGACCAGGTTTGCGCGTTGAGTCCGTTCGAGCGACCGGATGCCCGTGAGAGCCCGGGGTTGAACCGTCTTTTGCCTTTGCCTTCCGCGTTGGACATCGGTAGGCCATTCGCTTCGTCAGATGGCGGAGGCGTGAGCGAACTGGCAGAGTGTGAGCTCGGATGCGCAGACGACGTAGAAGGCAGCACGACGTCTTTGGTGATAGAGGCCGCGGATGTCCGGCGAGCTTTCGATGATCGCGCTGACGGTGGTTTTTGAGCTGTACAAAGGTAAGCAAGGACCTTTGCGGACGATTCCGAACCTCACATATCAGCGGCATGGACGGTCCCGGTGCCGGCGGCCGTTCCGATCTTCTCCTCTTCGATCCCTCAGGTAATACCCAACCGACATTGAACCTCTTGAATTGATCCTGGGAGTCCACCTGCTCTGTCAAGATGTCCATCCTCCTCTCCAAGTCCCTCCGTTCCTTGTCCGAAAGCACCGCCACGGCCTCGACTCCAGCTACGCCCCTTTGGGGCTTAGACTGCCGCCGGACACTGCTCTCTGATTCCTCTTCTGCCACGGTCGATGGAGCATCATCCCGCATGTTCGCTCGAATCTTTCTCGCTTCACGGCGGGAAGGGGAATGTCGAGCTCGAATGGATGGACCAGGGAGTTCGATGTCTGACGAAGGTTGTACCCCCGCTTCTTCGGCAAATGCCTTGGCCATAGCCTTCACAGCCCGAGTCGATCGACCAGCTACCGCCCGCTCCTTGGCAGCCGCCTCCTTCGAATCCCAGCGCTCCTTCCTCTCTGCTGCAGACACATACTTGTGAGCTCGGGGTTCAGGTGGAGTCGGCGGAGGCGGGGTAGGAGGCCTCGGCTTTCTGAGCTCGAAGGCAAATACCGAGGAGAGGTGATCGCGATCGGTCTCATCGCGTGGAGCTTCGAGTAGTGCCCTCAGGAGAAGCGACGATGGCTCAAGATCGCCGGCAACGTCCTCGATGGCGCCGGATGGTGACGCGGACGCCTCGTCATAGGTCGGCATTGCGAAGTGCGATCGCGCAGTGATGGCATCCAACTCATCTAGAAGAGCCTGGGCATGGCCGTGGATCCGCTTCGCAGTCCGATGGAAGCGGCTGTCGCTTTTGTTATACAGCATGGCATTGGTCAGAACGAGATTGATGTTTCGCTGCACAGGTTGCCATCAGCTTGGACATGCTGTATGCTGATCAACCTACTTTAAAATCGCCCACTTCAAGATAATCGTTCTTCTCCAGCTTCTCGTCAATGAATAGCCAGCACATAGGTTCTTTGACGACCTCGAAATAGTCGGGTACTTCTGTCTTGTTCACCGGGTGAAGGAAGAGCTCCTCGCGATCCATCCTATTCTCCTCAGTAGCGTTCAAGGCAATGATAGAGACGCACGCGGATATCTTTTCCAAAGTCAAGCGGAGCTTGCCATAGTGCGGAAAGATGAAGGTATCCACGAGGTCTTTAATGACCTGAGACTGCCGAAGCTTCTCCTTTTCGCGCTTGCGGACAAGCTCGGCGAGCATCCGGACCTTCTCGAGGTCATTTCGCAGAAGCACCAGGAACTGCCAAACGTCAGTGGCATCGCATTTCCGCTAATAGTCGTATTCACCTGAAGTTTCTTCGCTTTCTCCGCCTCGCTCTGCTGACGAACCGCATTTGATGCCGTCCAAGGCTAAGACGTGGTCAGCCTATCTCGAGAAGATGACTATTGATTAGTCTCACCTCAAGATGTAGCCTTTTTAGGAGAGGTGCACCCCTTCTTGCCTCTCTTTTCAAGCTCCAATACCGACAAAGCCTCTCAACGAACGGCTGCCGTTTCCGGATTGAGATTTTAGCCACATACTCCAAAAGCTTCCGGATGACGACATTGGGTACAATAGGTGGACCGGGTCGGTACGACTTGGCGTGAGCACGCGCAGATTTCGTCGTGACCGGGGCGTTGAGCGTATGTGATCCCTGTCGCCCGCGGGCTCGCCCTGGACCAGGAGAGAAGTTGGAGGAGGTCTCGCTGTCGCGCTCACTCCTGGAGCTTGCCTACCGAGAGACGTAAGCCTCGAATGGAAGGGAGAAAGAGGAACCTTACTGGAATGTGCTTGTCGCAGAATGCCCCAAGCGATCCGTCGGTTCCCACCGATTTCATGCTCATCAACAGTCCCATCTGCCTCGCGCAGGTCACGTGAAAGGCGGTGAAGCAGTTCCGATTGTCGCACTGAATGCACGCGCCAATTCGCTCCCGACATAATGCGCAGTTCTAAGCGATTCTTGAGCAGATGCTCCGAAAACATTTTACGCAAGAAGGACACACTTACCAGCTTCCATCGATTCTTCGGTACAGCCTCGACACCCTCCACGGGTTCCATGTAGATAGCGTTGCCGACCGTCAACTCGGGGATCCAGATGGCACACAGGAGGTGCGCCCAGTGTCCAGTCGACGTCTGCTTGAATGCGCCCCCTTCGCTGGGACAGAAAAGACAGGACTACGGGATGGAGCATGAGTGTAAACTTCGAAATCGCTTGGCGAGCCACTCACCACCGGGTTCTCCGGTGATACAGTGCATTTCCGACAGAGCCATTGACCTTCTGGGATGTACGGGACGCCATAGCAATCTACGCAGATGATGGCGGTCAGCTCAATAAAAAGAAATCGTCACGTCGCGCACGTTTTCCTCACGTCGGAACAAGCTGAATACGAAATCTCACCTTGATGGACAGCTAGATTACATCCGTCGCAGAAGACAATCGCGTTCGAATTCTCTCCTTCGCCATCATCACAGATCGAACACTTTGAATCCTCGACAGGCAGATGGGAAGCTGGCTGTGGTATCTGTTTGATCTAAGCTGCCCATGAGTCCCGAGACGTCCGAAGGTAGGGGATTTTGAGGAGGGCGGAACAACTGACTTACAAGGTTGAACCACTCCTTCTCCAGCTTGTCCATGATGATCTCAAAGACTTCGTACGAAATGGGTCCAGACTGGTCTTTCTTCCGCTCGGCGTTTAGGGTATCCAGCCATTCCTGATCTTATAGTCCATAAGCGTCTAGCCATACCAACAGCGAATTTGTGCTCGGTCTCGAAGCTCACCTTGCTCGTCCATATCATATTCCACTTGCACTGCCAGCTCGCTTTCTATCGGTTCTATCGTTCATACCTTGTGAGCGCCGCGGTGCTTCAGGTAACCTTGTCGGTTAAGCGAGATCCGCGAGAGCTCACCGATATGCCTGATGTAATGATCCGGCCGCTCGAAGTCAGAGAAGTCGTTGTCTGGCGACCAATACTGTCAACACATCGTGCTTGCTCGTATGAAGCCAGCCCTTACATCCATATGACCGGCTTTGCTCCTGCAGATTTCCATAGTATCAGCATGATACGGTGACTTCGATGATGGGGACCAACCGAGTGCACCCCAGCCGGGATGAGCAACGACTTGTCATCATTGATGACCCGGAACGAGACCTTCGGCAGGCCATGAGCATATTTCTGGTCCACCAAAGTCTCGAGCACGGGCATGATGTCGTCTTGGACAGCCGTGCTTTTTGGGTGGATGGTGAAGAGAAGAGAAGAGAAGAGGGACTGCTTTCAGGCCGGGGAATGACAAAAGCGGGGTCCCCTGCCGGATTGAGAAATCAGAATTGAGCATCCACCTTCCAATGCGGTGACCACAACTTCGCTTGGGTACAATGCCCTCAAAAAGGGCCTCGAAGACTCCGAATCCGTCTAAGCGGGTAAGAGTCGCTCCAGCTGCGCCCAGCGAAGTCGTCGCAGCAGTGATTTCCTCACCTCTTTCGTCTCCTCCCTCTTAACCTCGCCAACCCTTACAACCCGCACCAAACATGTCTTTCACAAAGCCTCGATCAGCAGTCCAGTCCAAAAATCCCGGCAATCCTGGCAAGGTACGCCCCGACAAAGCCTTTCCTACCTTCACATCCACCCCGCCGGTCAAAACATCGCCAACTACCGTCCCTTTGGCCGCATCATCAGCAACCCTCGTCGGGTCGAGTCAGAATGGCCGCAAAAGAAAAAGGCTGCAGTTCTCGGAGACTAGTGATACCTCGACTAGTGACACCGAGGATGAAGAACCGCTTTTCGATATCGATGAGGCTATGGAGCGGGTCCTCGGGGGAGAGTATGACCCTTTCCCGAAGGAAGATGGAGCGGATCACGAGGCGGAGGAAGACGTGCCGGTATTAAGACCGACGCAATTACCTGCTGGGTCAGTGACATAGGCCTGATGTATCAACGCACTGATGAGATCGGCAGCGTCGAGATAGGATACTCAGTCCTCGTGAAGAGGGCTTACAATTTCTTCCCCGGTTTCCTCGTCGATTTCTTCCCCGCCCAATCAGCCAAAGAGCGGAAACGAAACAAGGGCGATCGGTATCGAGTTCACATCCACGGAGAAGGGGAGAAGAGTAAAGGGAGGAGCGATATCATCTTCATGGTCGACGATTCGATCGCGGATTGCTCTGTGAATCTGGATATTCTCAGCTTATACTTCATAAGAGACTGATCTTGTTTTCGGCAGGTCGGTCTTATTCACGTCTCTGCCGAAACGATCATTTCCGACGCCGCCACCCGATCCGTCACACCGCCTGTAGACGCATCTGCTGCCGGCCCATCTCGGCCCCCCTCGCCTTCTTCCTTCTCGAGACTATCTCGGCGCGAGCAGCTTTTACAGCTTCGTCCACATTTCGCATCGATCATCTCCGAGAACTACGCCCCAGCTCAATGGCGTAACGACGAGTACTTTGCTGGCCACCAAGCAAGGAACGGCTTGGGGAATTACGTGAAGTATGGAGATATCCGAGAAGAAGAGGTTGGCGTAATCATCATACCGGAGCTGGAACGGTGGGCTCTCAGGGGAGAGAGGTGGGAAGGATACGACGATCATCATGTGAGCTGACAACAAAATCTGATGTACGAACTAAGACAACTCGATCTGGTCAGAACCGACCAGCTGAACCGTTTCGTACCATCGGCTCACAACGCTACGAGTCCCTGACCATCCCCCTCCGGCGGCGGTACATCGCCGACGTCCTCCTCCCCGAAGCAATCATCCAACTCTGCATTCTCTCGGAAGGCTTTCCCGATCCTTCCTCTCAGGAGGCATACGACGCAGCTCGCAAGAGGCTCGATCAGCTATCATCGGACAGTATCGAGATGGACTGGCAGATCCGCTACCACGAACTCCGGGATGCCAGAGCTAGGATGAGGAAGAGATTGAATTTACCTAAAGAGGGGATGACGGAGGAGGAGAAGAAGCAGGCGAGGTTGAAAGCTGGGGAGATGGAGAGTTTCTTCACCGGAAGGGTTCGGAAGAGGATGCATAATGAGCTCGGGTGAGTGTGGGGGACGGATATCGGATAGGCTTCGTTTGAGCGCGATTTGAATGGGGATTGGACCTAGAATGGGGATGGGACCTAGATGCGGAGACCTTGGCGGGCAACCCACGCGATGCAAATGTCTCAGTACACTCATCCTGATACAAGGAGCTCATGACGGTGCGCTCCAGTGTCCTTTGATCGCCGGCCCCTTCGGCTCGCAATCATCCTTTCGCCATCTTCCTGATGAGCTCATCATATATTATATTAATGACACTATTGCTGAACTGACATCAATAGCCTTCCAGTCGGAGCATGTGGCCATGTTCCTCAAGCGCGAGCCATGACTCCCTCGCAAATCCGCCTACCCTCCCCGACCGATCGGACGGCAAAGCGAAGGACCGAGACTCATTTCGCCACCGCGTCAGGAAAGCCTGGCAGGAGATCCTTGCCTTTGCGCTCTTCGCAACCGGTCTCGTTCTCATCTTTGTCAGCAATTTCTCGAAAGCCGGTATGTCTAGTTGCTCAGCCTTCGGTCCAAACTACTAAGCTGACGTTACGGACAGACCTTGACTCGCTATCCACCTTTGGTATCAAGGACGCCTACGATTGTCGTTGGGCGGGTATCGCTTCAGTCGGTGCTGGGGTCTTCTGGGGTACAATACTGATGGATTGTCCACTTTGTGGGCAACAAGTCGTCGGTCTCCTTCTGCTGTACAGTGTGATCGTTTATGCCCTTCGGAGTGATAAAGGATATTCGGAACGATGCATTGGTTTCACCCGCAAAACCAGAGTCGACCATATCCTCCTCCGTATCTCGTCTAGGCGTTGAAATCAGCCACATGCGACTCGATGACACTCTTCATCTCCGTCTCAATCTCCTTCGTCAGCACGCCTCCCGACATCTTCTCAAGAAGAGAGTGGTTCTGGCTCTTCAGCTGCTCGGTACTGGAGGGGTCGTCATTCACTACGCGCAGAGGAGCCCGGCCTGAACGTACAATGACCGCTCCCATGCAGTGATCTTGTCAACGGGGATCTTATCGAGCATACCGTTGACACCAGCGTAGATGAGAGGGGCCATGATTTCGGTAGGCATGCTAGAACGGATGAGCAGAAAAAGCAGTCAGGGTTGAAAGACTGACGGAGTGAATTGGGGCTGTTTGAGGAGCTCAGTGAGACGAGAACCACGGTTCAGGAGGTATCGGGTGGAGGCATCGCTATTGAGCTGTGTCAGCTCTGATTTCGAATGATCGCCATGTGCACCCACAGGTCAGAGCCAAATTGAGCAAAGGCAGCGACCTCGCGGTACTGGGCGAGATAAAGCTTGAGCGATCCAGCAACCGACTTCATGAGTTTGGTCTGTGCTGCCGAGCCGACACGAGACACAGACACTGAGAGAAATCAGAGGGTGCAGGTCACGAGTAAATTGGTCAGACTCACAGCCGACGTTGATGGCAGGGCGGACACCCTTGAAGAATAGCTCGGACTCCAGGAAAATCTGGCCGTCTAAACAAGCGAATCAACGATTGAGGCACATGCGCTCCAGTCAGGACATACCGGTGATGGAGATGACGTTGGTGGGAATGTAGGCGGAGACATCGCCACCCTGGGTCTCAATGATCGGTAGAGCAGTAAGGGATCCACCTCCGTACTTGTCGTTCATTTTGGCGGCACGCTCGAGTAGACGGGAGTGAAGGTAGAAGACCTGCACAAGCTTCAAGTCAGCAAGAGCAAATTCTCGAGAGCTGCAAAGACACCCACGTCACCTGGGTACGCCTCTCGACCAGGGGGTCGACGGAGCAAGAGAGACATCTGACGGTAGGCGACGGCCTGCTTGGACAAGTCATCGTAGATGATGAGGGCGTGTCTGCCGTTGTCGCGGAACCACTCGCCCATGGCGCAGCCGGAGAAGGGAGCAAGGTATTGAAGGGGAGCGGCTTCGGAAGCAGTGGCAGCGACAATGATTGTATACTTCATTGCGTCGTTCTCCTCAAGCGTCTTGACAAGCTGAGCGACGTTCGAACGCTTCTGGCCAACAGCAACGTACACGCAGTACAGCTTTTTCTTCTCATCGGCACCGTCGTTCCACTTCTTCTGGTTAAGGATGGCGTCGACAGCGACCGCGGACTTGCCGGTTTGTCGGTCGCCGATGATGAGCTCACGCTGACCGCGACCGATCTGCGAAGGCATCAGTTTGCAAGATCATCCGCATCCTCATTCACGTACCGGGACAAGCGAGTCAACACTCTTCAGCCCGGTCTGCATGGGCTCATTCACACTTCGCCTCGGCAGAATACCCGGGGCCTTGAGCTGAGCCTTGGTTCGACCTTCGGATTTGATCGGGCCCTTCCCATCGATGGGGTTACCGAGCGCGTCGACGACACGACCGAGAAGACCGGGACCAACGGGAACGTCGACAATCTGACCGGTGCGCTTGACGGTGTCGCCCTCCTTGATGAGACGATCGTTACCGAAGATGGTGACACCGACGTTGTCCGCCTCGAGATTGAGACACATGCCTCGGACACCGGATGAGAACTCCACCATCTCCTCGGCTTGCACATTGCGAAGACCGTATACTCGAGCGATTCCGTCACCAATGGCTGATGAAGCGTCAGATCGGTCAAGCAAGTTGTCGTGAGGGCGGGCATTACGGCAAGCCTACGGCTAAGGCGTAGAGGATTGAACCACTCACTCAAGACACGACCAGTCTCCTGGACATCACCGCCAGTGGAAGCACCCGCGATCCGGCCCTCGAGGATGGAAGACACCTCAGAAGCGGCTGCAGGAGAGTGGCCGGGATGGCATGGGAAGGGAGTGGAGGTGAGTCAGATGCACATCGCGCCGATAGCAGAAGATTGGGATAGGAAATGAGGCAGAAGCCGTGATGGAGCAGAAAAGCAATACGTGAGCTCTCCTCCCAGCTCCATGAAGAGAAACAACGCACCTGGCTTGGCGGTGGCATAAGTCCTGACAGCGTTGCAAAGGACTGGCGAGAATCGGGTGCGGGCCTGCAGTATTTTGGTCAGCTTCGGCTCCCCGATTGTGATTGTGGATCCACGAGACGGCAAGGCAGGCCCATGAGCGAAAGCGACCTCAAGAAAACCGCTTCGCAAATCTCGACCAAGAGACACCCCATACTCTCTCGCAACATTCCTCGAAACTCGGACTCACATTCTGCGCTACCGCTGCTCGGCTTGCTGTCCGGAAGGACCGGATGGCGGACTGCATGATGATTCGAGTGGTAAAGAGGAGCTCTACAGGTTTTTGAGCCGAAGAAGCCGGGATGAGGGGATGATGGCAGGGGGTTTTGAAGACGAGGCTCAGGGCTTCGGAGTGATCTCCGGCGATTTTCGGCGATTCATTCTCGATATTCGGGATGTCGGGCTGAGGCACCGGCCGAGGTCGCCTCTGATAGCGAAGTCTGTCCTTTCTACAACAGAACCAAAATGTCTAAGCAGCGTCCATCATGGGAGAAGGTACAAGACAAGGACTCGCGTGACTATTGGTCTACCAGAGGCTATCGCGACTCGTTGCGTCTCAATGTCCAATATTGGCTCTCCCAGAGACGAAACCCGTACTTTGTACCACCAGATGTGGACCTCTCGACCCCAGGCCTCAAGGTCGCTGATCTCGGTTGCGGTACTGCCGCCTTCCTCCTCGAACTTGAAGATCAGACCGAGCTATCACCCACGGCCAAGCTAGTCGGATTCGATATCAACCCGAAACTCTTCCCACCGCCCGAGTTTCTGCCGAAACGAGTTGTACTTCATAAGTTCGACATCCTCGACCCAGACTCTGTCCCGCCCGAGTACGTCGGGGCCTTTGACGTAGTCAACGCCCGCCTCCTCGTGACGGTTTTCAAGGGAGGGGACCCGAGCCCGTTCCTGCGAATCGCGTCGAAGATGCTGAAGCCCCGAGGGTGGTTGAGGTGGACCGACTGCAAGAGCCTGAGTTCCGAGTTCAACGCCGTCACGCTCGATCCGAATCGAAAGAGAGAAGCGTCGGACGAGGTTATGGCGAGGCTGAAAGCCTTCTACACGCATCTCGAAATGAAACCCGAGAGGTTCCAGGATTGGGAATCGACGTACGGCTTGCGAATCGTTTCGGATACCAAGCAGCAATCAAGTCCGGCATTTTGGAAGGCTGCGACGGATCCTACTTTGCAGCTCTTGGAAGAGCTCAGGGACCGGCTTCCCGAGGTCGCCGAGGAATCCGAGCAGGGGGGGTACGTGCTTCCAACTTCATGCAATGACGATCTTGCTGAAGCTTTTCGAATTCCAGGTCCCCTTTTGCTGGCATGTCTAGGGGCAAATTTACGCGTTTGTTGGCGGAGACGGTACAGGAATGTGATAATGGAGTGGCAGTGGTCTTGACGTCCACTTTTGAGCTTCTCGCCCAGAAGCTTGGCTAGATTGCTGGAGCGTAGAATATAGTATAGAGAGACCTATCTGATTGGTCACGTGACGTTTCTCAGAACTTCTCTTGCGCTTATGTCCTGGCCCTAATTCGCGAAGAATCTCAGTACTACAGGTCCTCGGCAAAGGGTCAAGGGGTCTTTATTAACCATGCCGCCTCGAACAGCAATCTCCAGCTGTAAGTATCCAGAAATTCTCTCGAGCTACACTGCAAATCCGCACGCCAAGGATTGTTCAGACTGACTGATGTGCCCTGTTATCTTCAGATTTGGTGGCTCGATACTCCCAACCCTTCCGATCCCTCCAAACTACCCCTCCGTCACCACTACCCACTTACCTTCTCCCCCCCTCCTTATCCGCCTCGACCTCCTCTCTCCCCTCATCCCCACCCCCGCTTGCCCAACTCCCACCCCACCTCCCCGCTCTCCACCCTTCGACATCTCCCCTCTCCCTCCCGTCCACCACCACCTCCGCCCTCTCCCTCATCCGTTCCCAGTCCACCTCTTCCACAGGTATCTACCTCCTCGCCCGACTCCACGCGCGCACCTACCTCCTTCACCCACGCGACATCCTCACCCTTCCAACACTCCGACCCCTCCAACCTCCCGGAACCACACTCGCTCTCACCCGTATCCTCGAAGTCGGTTCTCGGGACTACGCCATCCGTGCCCCAGCTGCTGAGGCGAAGGAAGTGCGGAAGGAGTTGGATTTCGATTTCGACGAGGTGAAGAAGTTGCCGACTGTTCCTGGGTGGGTGGCGAGGTGCGAGTTGACGGTATTGGAGCATACGAGGAGCCCGATGGAGGTCATGTTGAAGAAGAAGAGGAGGAAGGGGTATCAGAGGACTATTAGAAGTAAACAGGGTTGGACGAGGTTGAGGGTGGGGGATATCATTTTGGGAGAAGGAGAGTCGACGATCGCGGCGGCAACGATGGAGGAGACAACAGCATGAGGATGCAAGACATGTAAGGCATAGTATTCAACTTGGGTATCAGATACAAGACCGCAACGCAATGTCCAAGGTGATTCTAACCACACTTAATGCTTCACTTGACGTTCTGCCGTTGCGCGCGTCCGACAACCGTACTGTTGACCTTCGTCGCGAATCTCAAGCTGCAGAGCGTCTCGCCAAGATGTGCCGCGAGGGGTGAGAGGTTGCAAAGCATGAGAGTCTTGCTCGAGCCTGATATTCCTTCATCAGCCTTACACTCCGTGCAGCGATATGTAATCAAGGTGGACATCTCGACTCACCTGACAAGCTCGTCTGCAGCAGCCTCGTCAACGTCGAGTTTCGATACGGTACGTGACCGCCTTGCTGTCCCTGACCAAGCGCGCCGATAACATCGGCAAGTGCGGAAAGCGATTTGTTGATGTTGATCGTTTCTTTCAGCCGGTCTTTGTTCTCTCCGGCTCCTGAGCTGATCAGGCGCTCACTTCCAGCCAGGTCGACTGCGCGTCTCGTCAACATGCGCCTTCAATCGAGACGGATTACGCACCGAGATTGAGCATGGCCTCGCATCTCTCCTCCGTGAGTGGGTTCACACCGCGGACTTTCAGTGTGAAGACCGAGTGTGAGCGGGAAGACCGCTCGTTCATGAGTGTTGCGGCAACGGCGCGCCGAGAGGAAGCCCGCTCAAGGAGGGTCGAGACTTGTCGTGGGTTGCTCAGCGGGACTGGGGTGCCACGCATCAACTTCGAAATCTGAGTGGGAGATGGGCAATTTGACTTACTGCTGACGGCGTCGGTCACTGTCATCTTGCCTTCTTTGTCATGCTTGATCTCATGCTTCTTCGTATCAAACTGGCCACTACCGAGCAGGTCGTTGATCTGCATAGACGATCAGTAACGGGACACGAACCGATAGCTCCACGATCGAGATACTACGAGTGACCGGGACTGACCACTTCATTGTAGACCTCCAAGAATTGGCCCTCCATCTGGTATTTCCACCCTCGATCCTTCAATTGTCCGCTGACCGCGAAGATCATATCGATCGCCCGAGGAATCATGCCCACGTCGTGTTCATCCTATAATCTCGATCAGCAAGACCTCGATCCAAGCTTTGTTACGGACCTGACCGCCTTCCATGGTCCATGACTTTCCGGAACCAGTCTGGCCGTAAGCGAAGATGCACACCTGTCGACCTGTCAGCGCCTTGGTCCCACATTGTAGAGTCCATGACAGACATTGTAGCCGTCAAGCACACTCTGTGCAAGCATCGAGATCTCCTCGAACACTTCCCGCTGTCCCGCGCGAGGGTCAAATATCTGCAAGGGCGTGTCAGTCGCAGGTCTTCACAAAATGCAGATGGAGGACTCTGTACATACCTTGTCAAAAGTGAAGTTCGTAACCTGCTCCCTCTCCTTGCCAGTAGCAGATTCCGTCTTGTTGGTCACGGTGATCTGGCTCTGTCCCGTTTCCTGCGCAGTGCGCTCATCTCCATAGGCAATATCGGCGAGAGCATCCGGGGAGTCGGACTCGTGTGCTGAGTCTCTCATGAGCGAAGATCTCTTGTCACGGAAAGAAGACTTACTCAGTGCTGGTCGGACGCGAGCGAAGACTCGAATGTTCCCTACCCACCCAATCATCAGCTGGGACTTGCCAGCTGCGATATGACGGACCCTTGAGCTCCTGCACCTGGTTGTGCAGCTTCCTCCGAATGGTCTCCGCATTCCTCAGCTCCTCCTCGACCTCGGCAATCCGACGTCCAGCATGCGCCTCCGCATCTTTCGCTCTCGTCTCCGCTTGCAGCTCAGCCTCACTCGCCTGCTGCCGTCCCACTGCAAGCTCAGCCCTCATACTGGACATGGACAAGGTCGCGCGTTCAACTTCCGCTTGCAGGGAAGATTGCTGCGCCCGTGATGCGGCGAGCTGAGCGCTGAGTGTCAAGTGCTGTGTAGACTGTTCCGCCAATGATCTCTGCAGCCCAATCAGCTTGTACTTCTCGAATTTGTCCCCATCTCACCTTGAGTTCCCGGATCGTTTCCTTCTCCCGACTCAGATCCTCTTGCCTCTCCTTCAACTCATCTTCCAGATTCCGCTTCTCTCGATCCTTCCTGCCGATCTGCCTTTCCAGGTCATCAATCTCCCGCGAATGTTTCGCTTGCAGCTCCGCAATCTCCTCGGAAGCATGGGATAGATCGCGCCGAGCTTCCCGCTCGGTATTCTGGACGTTGTTGAGGAGTGCTTGCAGATCGACCTGAGACAACTGAAGGGAGGAGACTGCGTGGAATATGAGCGCTGTACCTCTTCAGCGGATGAGACTACATACTCTTTGCTTGTCTAGGGCGACCCCGTCAATTGAGCAATCACAGAGGGGGAAAAGCGCTCACTCCCGCTCCCACATCTCCGTTAGTCCACCAACCATCTTCTCCACATTTTCAATCCGGCCATCATGAGCCTGTAATCGCTCAGTTCGCGTCTTGATCAATTCAAACGACAATGAACACACCTTGTACTGCGAGGCTCCGACCATACCACTCGCAATCCCACTACCAGAGGCGGCACCCGGACTGATACCTCTTCCTGGTCCTATACTCCGCGCGAGCCCGATGGCAGTGCGACCGCTCGATCCCGCTGTAGTGATTGGCGGTCTGCGTGTCGCAGCGATACCCGCTAGCCGCGTACGAGCAGTAGAAGCCGTCGAGGTTGAGCTAACACTTCCGGCACTGCCAGTACTCGCACTCCGCTTGCCGTTTGTAGCGAGTGATGAAGCGGGAACCGTAAGTGTGGAGGAAGGTTTTCTGGTCGTTGTCGGTACAAAACCAGATGATGGCTTTCGCTGTGACTGCCGAAGTCCAGCAGAGGTCGAGGCTGACAGCGAGTTCGGAGCGAGCCGTTTGGCAGGTGCGATAGGGGATGACGGAGTTTTGCGCTTGTTGACGTTCAACGAAGGGGCCAGGGGAGCGATGGTAGCTCCGAGTGATGGAATAGAGGATGTTGGCCTCGAGGGGGAAGCTAATCGGGGCAGCCGGGACATGCCAGGTGCCTGTATGCATGAGCATAGATCACAAACAGTCCTTCACTACACTCACCGAGTTTTCTTGCCCTTCCAACATCTTGAACAGAGATTTGAGAGGCGGTAAGCAAGGCGAGCGAGATCTGTTGGACGTTTAGAGGTCTTGTTTATCACCGGGAAAGCAGGCGCGGGTTGAGTGACAGAATACACGTGGTCTCGGTGAAGTAGCTGACGTGGGATTTTCCCTAATCTCTCTTAAGCTTATGGCGACTCGCGACTCATCTTCAGGCTATCAGCTCTCCAGAGGCAAGTTCCCGTGTTCGATTACCCACTGCTCTACTCGTCTGCCATGATCCCCCGGCTTTTCATCGCTTCAAGCGCTTCCCTCATCCGCCCTTCTTCAAGCCGAGCCTTGTCCAAAGTCTCCGGTCCTCTGCCTACCGCTCCTCGGCTGTCAAGACTGGAGACATATCGAGATTCTACTCGGAGAAAAGTCGGGAATGATGTCCGGAAGCGTGGTGTGACCAGCGCTTTTGGCATCGCCCCTCGAGATGGGGGTATGGACAGGGTGAGTCATGCAGGTCAAACAGTAGAGCCAGAGTCTCGGTTCAGCTCTGTCCCTCCGGTGGATTGTACAATATGACCAGTGCTCATGCCTAACTTAGGATACCATCATTCGTTTGTTGTACTCTCTGGGATCTCGACACGAAGTCGAAAGATATCTTCGGATCTTTACCTCTTCCTCAAAAAGCTCCGGGGAGAGCGGTGTTCTCCCTGAAGCTAAATTCGCTGTTCTCAAGTCAGTGGTACCCCTTCCATTTGCTTTGCATCAGCTGATGAATCCCGATACAGGATCGGCGGTGCCATCCTCACCAACGAGCTCGACGACCTCGCCCTTTCCCTGTCCTTTTTGAATCGCCTTGGTCTTTTCCCTGTTATTCTCCATGGTGCTGGACCTCAGCTGTTGGTCACACCGGAGCCACAGCTATCAGGCTAATGAGGCGCAGGAACGACATCTTGGAAGCGGAAGGAGTTGTCCCTGATTACGAAAATGGGATCCGGATCACCGGTCCGTCGCGTTTGTCACTCTGCGTCAGATTGATCGCTGACGTGCCACTGGTAGACTCAAGAACCCTTCAAATAGCTCGAGTACGCGATTGATCGCCTGATGTTTGTTTGTATTGACGATCTGCAGAGAGTCTTCCTACAAGAAAACCTCAAACTCACTACCGCCCTCGAACGCCTAGGGACTCGCGCCCGTCCTATCCCTACCGGAGTCTTTACCGCCGATTATCTCGACAAGCCGAAGTACGGTCTCGTAGGGAAGATCACTCGGGTCGACAAGGCGCCTGTTGAAGCAGCTATTCGTGCGGGATGCCTTCCAATCCTCACCAGCTTGGCGGAGACGGCGGAGGGCCAGATTCTGAATGTCAATGCGGACGTGGCAGCGGGTGAATTGGCGAAAGTCCTGGAGGTGAGTGGCAATCATCGCTAAGATGGACGATATGCTGATGTCCCGAACAGCCATTGAAGATCGTCTATCTCAATGAGAAGGGCGGCCTCTTCCATGGCGTGACCGGCAGAAAGATATCCGCAATCAATCTCGACGAGGAGTACGACTCGCTTATGAAGGAGTCTTGGGTCAAATTCGGCACCAAGCTCAAGATCCGGGAAATCAAAGAGCTGCTCGACACCCTCCCCCGATCGTCATCTGTCGCCATCATTTCAACCGATATGCTGCAGAAGGAGCTTTTCACCGATGCAGGCGCGGGAACCCTGATCCGACGAGGTTATAAATTATACAAGCAGGATGCTATCGAAGCCGTCGGCTCGACTCAAATCCGTCAGATCTTTACTGAACGAGATCCTGAGGTCATGTCTGGTCGAAAATCCGTCGCAGAGATATTCTCGGACTTCAAGCAGGGTCCACACACCATCTATGGTGATGAGCCGTTCGATGTCGTTGCGGTCGTCTCTCATCCCCAAGGTGACACACCGGTGATGACAAGATTTCTGCCATCTCGCAATGGCATCCTGAACAAGATCGTCGATAATGTTTTTGATGCAATCAAGAAAGACCACAAGCGGCTGTTCTGGACAGCCAAGGCGGACGACGAGAACCGAGCTTGGCATTTCGAGCGGGCGGACGGAAGCTTTACTCGAGCAGGTCGGAGCTTGTTCTGGTACGGTGTCTCCGATGTGAAGGAGGTTGAGAAAATCATCGAAGGCTTTGAAGCGAATGGAAGAATCGAGCGCGTCTTCCTTCCCGTCCGCCCCAGTACCCCTCCACACCGAGTAGCAAGCGGCAGCGCGCGGCCACTTTCGACCTCCACCACCCAGATCATTCATGCCTCGACTTCGTTTCCTCAACGGCGAAGCTACGCCACTGCTGCAGATGCCCCTCGCAAGCGTGTCGCGCTTATCGGCGCTCGCGGCTACACAGGTCAGAACCTGATCTCCCTCATCGATAGCCATCCACACCTCGACCTTACTCACGTTTCCTCTCGGGAGCTCGCTGGACTCCCATTACAAGATTACCGGAAGTCGGAGATACAATATTCGAATCTATCCGTCGAGGACGTCGCCAAGATCGAAGAGTCCGGCGAGGTCGACGCATGGGTCATGGCTCTCCCCAACGGCGTCTGTAAGCCATTCGTCGATGCGATCGATGCAGCGCGATCAAGAGGGGGAAAGGGGGTCATGGTGGATCTGAGCGCGGATTACCGATTCGAGGATGATTGGACATATGGATTGCCGGGTGAGGAGGCTGTTTCACGATGACGGGGAGCGACGGCCATATCGTCATAGATAATGTACATTGCTGAATGATGCATTTCTGTAGAATTGTACGATCGCGAACTCACCAAGAGGTCTACAAGAATATCCAATCCTGGCTGCTATGCGACCAATACTCAGATGCTCCTGGCTCCGCTGATGCCGTTTCTCGACCAGGCAAAGATGCCAACGGTGTTTGGCGTGTCAGGGTATTCTGGTGCCGGCACCAAATCCGGTGAGAAGGACGCAGAAGGACGGCCAAAGACGGTAGCAAGAGTCGTGAGTCACCTTCGTCGATCTCCATTCTTCGCTGAAAGTAGCGAAGGGTCCTGCAGATCTGGATGGCGGGATCCGACCTTACGCACTGACCGACCATATCCACGAACGCGAGGCCTCTACTCGTCTTTCCACCCTCCTTCCACCCGCCCAAGCCTCGTCATTCTCCTTGTCTTTCATACCCACCGTCGCACCCTGGTTCTCCGGAATCATCTCGATCCTCAACGCGCCCCTTGGGAAGTCCATGCGGTCGAGCGAGGTCACAGAGCTGTATGAGGAGAAGTACGGTGCGGAGAAGCTGTGTATAGTCGGGAAGGGTGTACCGGATGTGAGGGAGGTCGAGGGGAAACATGGGTGGAGGATGGGAGGGGTTCAGGTGCATAGTAGCGGGAAGAGAGTGGTGGTCGTGGTGAGTGACCCACATCGGGAAGGAGGCAATCAAGCAGGGCTGAGTCCGGTTCGCAGGGAGCATTGGATAACCTATTCAAAGGGGCAGCGACACAATGTATGCAGGTGCGTCACAACCGTATCTTAAGCTTTGGTAAGGTTGGCTGACAAGAGACAGAACCTCAACCTGGCACTGGGGTATGACGAGCTGGATGGGATTCCTCTAGATAAGCTGTAGAATTGAGACATGTTGCGATGTACATGACACCCGGTTTCGAGCGGGTGATACCCTGCTTCAGCAAAACAGGAAGAGGTGGGATCTGACATCGAGTGATACCTTGCAGTCGTAAAGGGGCGTAGATGATGGTCGGCGCTCACGCTCACGCGAGCACAGCAAGCAGTCAGCCATATCGAATATTGCGTTCAGCCTTGCTTGAAAATAATTGTCAGTCTCCAGGGCAGGAATCGAATGTCCCTTTGCAAATACATGAAGAAGAAGCAGGAATGCAATTCCCTCGCTGCTCGAAGAATGCTCAGTACTCCTCCGCGGAGTCGCTCCCGCCTGCATCATCCTCGTAATCCTCTTCGACCTGGTTATCATCTGCAGCGAGACACAACACCGTCAGTGCCCTATGATTCAGGATGTAGTCAGATGACGACTCACCCTCCTTCTCATCATCATACTTCTCGTCCTCATCGTCTTTCTCGTCCTCAAACCTCTCAAGCCCGTCAAGGTCATCGAGCTCTCCACTCTCGCACCCCAGGTTCTTGAGCACGTCGTAATTGATCCGAGTGGAAAAGTTCTTCTCGGTCGCGAAGCCCTCGATGGCGTCGCGTGCGGAGCCATATGGTGTCTTTCGGGGCTGCTTTCGTTTCCGCTTGGCCTGTAAGGCATCGTCAATACAGATTATACGCGGGGATGGGACACGCACCTCAGGCTTGGATGGGTCGATCCCGCGAGCTTTATTGTAAGCCGCTTTCCGCTCTTGCCTCTCTGAAAGGAAATCATGAGCTTTGACGAGGTATAGAGGAGAGACTTGCCCTTATTCTCGGTCAACCATTTCCCGTTCTGGCTCAACCACAATCTCGCCCTCGCCCTCACATCCGGTTCTCTCATCATGTAGTAGGCCTCCAATTCCTCATCATCGAGATCTGGGAATTCTTCTTCCACCTTCGCCTTAGCGGTCCTCTCTCGCCGCCGACGAGCCTTCTCTACAATCTCAATCTCCTTGACCACCTCCCGAGGTTCGCGGTCTTTGAGCCATGCTTTGACACGATCACGCAGTTGGCCAGCGGTGAGCTGTAGTAGTCGCTCTTCCTCCGAGAAATATTTCGTGCCAAGATAATCGATGGTTGCCTTCGAGTCGTGCCACGCATCAAACTTCACCTCGTCCTTCTCTTCCAGCACATCGGAGTCGTCATCGGAGTGGGCGAGGTTTTCCGTTTTCTCGCCGTGTCCGTCATCCTTGCCGTCATCACCGACTTCGGATACCAGTTCTTCCAGATCGCGGTCGTCGACCTCCGCGGGCTCCTTGAGATGTTGCCGGTTCTCCTTGCGGAATGCTTGCGTATCTCTTCGTAGCTCGGCAGCGACTTCTTCCGGATTATCGCGTACGCTTGTCATCTGGTTCACGTAGTCAATCGGTTCCAGCTCGTCCAGATCGCGATCGCTATCGTCTCCATCGAAAAGAGGCTGTATTGAGACTCCGTTCGAGTCATCACTCGTCGTAGCCTGTTTGCCTTTTCGCTTTTTCTTTCTCCGTGTCCGCTGCGGTCCTGCCCGTTCCTGCTCCTCTTCCGCTTGAACCAATGCCTCCTCCTCCGCCTTCCGTAGAGCCTCTATCCGAATGGCCTCTGCCTTCGCCCGCGCTTTCTTCACGACAGGCGGATCTTCCCCCGCATCTCCCGCAAGCAATTCCTTATCCGTCAAGCTCCTCCATTCCGCCATCGTCTTGCTCGCTACCTTCGTCTGCGCAAATTCCAGCAACCGCCGTCGAATCGTAGAAGGAGACACTTTGACCACCTGGGCCACTTCTTGCGGAGTCCTTAGATAGTTGCTCATCCGCGCGGCAATGATGATGCAGGCCCCGCATACTCCCGCTGGTCGCCGTCCTTGCGTCATCCAGTCCGCTTTGAATCGCCGAACGAGACGAGACGCATCCGTGGCGACCACGTTGACTTCGGATCCCAGATCGAGCTTGAGCGCAAAGCGGAGGTTGTAGATCGCAGGATCTACCTCCGGCATAGGGTTGGTGAGGTGAAGTGCTGATCGTAGCTTCAGGTATGTCGCACCAAGCTCATACACGTTGATCTATCTCCCGTCAGCCATACTCTGTCTGGAATGAAAGGAAGGAGATCGCGCACTCTGAGTCGCTCGCTGAAGTCAATGAGCATGTGCGAATCACTCTGCAACCTGCACTGGAGGTACAGGCAGCTCGCAATGATGTATTCGGTTTTACGGCCGCGATTGAACTTGTTATCGACAGCTAGACCGAAGAACCGACGAGCGCCATTCTTGATATGCACCCCAAGGCCCATATCATTGGCGAGATGATCAATCTTCAGCTGGCCTGCAGGAACACTCATCAGCATAGGTCTTGCGAACCATTGAACAAATCACCTTGCTGCTTCACCGTTTCTGAATTTGGCTGTCCACCTCGTCCTCTGAAACCAGCGATCCCAGCTGCACGTCATCAGCTAGCGTCAAGGAATGAGGGCTGGAGAGGACATACTGGAATAATGCGAGACGAAGGTTCCCTGCACATGGACTCTCCCTCCAGCACCCTCGCTGAACCCGACCTCGGAAACGAGGATCCCCTCCTCTGCAAGGCAACCGCATTGCAAGCAGCTGGACAAAGTACTCAGTGCGGGATCCAGTAAGAGACCAGAAACAGAGTAAGATCACTGACATCACATTTCCCGCTGTGTAATCCGTCTCCAGCAGACCTGATGGACCGCAATTCGGGCATAACTTCTGAGAGAGGAAGTGAGGATGGATATTCTCAGATTCTTCTCATGGAGAGAAATCACTCACACCCGGCATGCTACCAAAGTTTCACATTGCAAGATCAACGGAAACCGTCGATAAAGGGAATAAAGCGGTATCAGTTGCGACTCGAACCCACAGCTTTCCCTCCGCAGAGATAGGCATCGTTTCTTCCTCATAGTCAACCGAATAAACCGAGACGATTGTTCCATTTCTCCGGATTCTCCACGTGTCATTCTCATCTTGTTGCTGATCTTGGAGATATATTTCTGCAAATCCACCGACTTTCCCTTCTCCTCCTATCCGATCCTGTCACGCGCAATAGCTCGGCCACATAGGACAGCTTGGCCAGCTGCGTCGGAGAATCTCCACCAGCGACTCATCATGCCCCGATCCTCTCATGCTCAGGCACTACTGGGTCCAGATCTGTACCAAAGGGTCAGAGAGACACCAGTGCTCGTTGTCGGGGCTGGCGGGATCGGATGCGAACTTTGTGAGCTATTCCGGGCTTTCCCCTTACCGCCGAGCACTTCCACCACGAGTGAGACTTCCGTCTATGCCTGTATGAGCTCTCCGACAGCGGCTGATGCCATACCTTCAGTGAAGAACCTTGTCCTTGTAGGCTTTGCGAACATCGAGATGGTGAGTCCTTTGATGCGACCGCAAGCTATGCTTCGCTTCGCTACGATCTCTGTGATCACGAGACTCACACTCATTACTAGATTGACCTCGACACCATTGACCTGTCCAATCTTAATCGCCAATTTCTCTTTCGCAAACCCGATATTTCGAAACCGAAAGCTCTGGTGGCAGCAGCCAGTGCTCGGCACTTCAACCCTTCCTCCGGTATCGAGATTCATGCGAGACATGGGAATGTGAAGGAGGCGTCAAATGACCTAGAGTGGATGAAGGGTTTTGGCCTGGTCATGAACGCTTTGGACAATATGGGTCAGCTTCTGCCCTGATGACGAGATCTGCCATAGATACTGATTCGCCTCCAAACAGATGCTAGAAGACACGTGAACAGGCTTTGCCAGGCTGCAAATGTCCCTCTGATTGAATCAGGAACGTCGGGCTACCTGGGTCAAGTCACGCCTATGATGAAAGTCAGTTGACCTATCGGCCCACGGTCATTCAGTTCATCTCTTCACAGGACAGAACAGAATGCTACGACTGCGTGGCCAAGCCAACACCCAAATCATTCCCTGTATGCACCATCCGCGCAACGCCGAGCGAACCCATCCACTGCATCGTATGGGCAAAGAGCTACCTGTTCAAGTGAGTTTGCATGGCCTCTGGCTGTACCTCCATTCGGGATCGTCAGACAGAGCGATTTGAGCTGACCACTGTGCTGCTCGTAACAGCAAGCTGTTTGGGGAGGACGATGAGGTGACAGATACGGAGGAGCTGGAGAAGGCGCAAGCAGATGGCGAGAATGGTGGGTACCGTGAGGGAGAGCGTAAGGCTCGTCGGCTGAAGAGAGTCCGTTTCACTCGCAGTCCAAGAGATTGCAAACCTCAAGAAGGAGGCAGCGGCTTTTCGGGAAGTCCGCCACGATCTCGGCGAGGAGGATGGTCCGCGCCGAGTATTTGAGAAGGTAAGCTTGACGCCGAGTCTCTGGGCCACATAGCTCATCGCGTCATAAGGTGTTCGACGCGGATATTAATCGATTGCTCGCGATGGAAGACATGTGGAAAGTCCGTGGTCGGGTTCGTCCCGTTCCGCTCGACTATGGAAGCATTATGGATGGCACCTTCGTGGCTCCGCCTCTGCGCAGCGGGGCGTCCCAAGTGAACGGATCATCAAGCAGGGAAAACGGGCATCAGCCATCGAATGGGCACGCCAACGGAGACGCTAGTGGCAGTACGACACCGTTGCCGACAGGGCAGGCCAACGGAAACCATAGAATTCTGAAGGATCAGAAGGAGTTGAGTCCGAAGGAAACCCTGGAGCTGTTCATGGACAGGTGAGCATGACCTGATCTGATCACTTTTGCCGATCCTGATCCATCGCCCAGCTGCAAGCGATTATCGGCACGCTCAATCGCGCATCCCGAGATCATCCTATCCTTCGACAAAGACGACGACGATACGCTTGACTTCGTTCTCGCTACTGCCAATATTCGCGCCATTGCTTACGGTATAGCAAAGAAGACCCGCTTCCAAGTCAAAGGTATGCCGGACCATGCTAACCGCGAGCATCGCTGACCTGCCTTCAGAGATGGCCGGCAACATCATTCCCGCTATCGCCACGACGAACGCCATCATCGCCGGGCTTGTCGTCATGCAGGCCATGAACCTTCTTTCGCACAACACTTCGGCTACGAAGAATGTCTTCCTGAAGGCTGAGCCGTCGAAGCCTCTCGGCACGTACCTTCCTGCACCACCTGATCCAAAATGTGCGGTCTGCAGGGACGTCTACATCCCGTTCAAGGTCAACCTGGCAAAATGCACGTTGGGCGAGTTTGTTCTGGACGTCGTGGGGAAGTGGCTCAAAGAAGGCCTGAAAGGGGATGTGAACGGCCATGGAGACGCGGAGATGGATGAGGACGATGATGAGTTTGAGACCAGTATACTCGAAGGCGGTAGAGTCCTAGCGGACCCGGACTTTGATGACAATCATGATCGGACGCTAGCGGATCTCGGCGTGGAGCGGGGAAAGATGTTGACGGTGCTGGATGAGGCTGAGAAGTATCGGCCTTTCCATTTCTGCATCTGCGAACCGTACGTTGGGGTCCTCTCCTCCCGAGTTGCCTTGTTGAAGCTGCTCCCAGTGATCCCGAGGCGTCCAGGTCTTATGTCCTTCCGACAGAACCCCCCGTCATCCCGCATCGCCCCGCCAAACCCCCCTCCCGCGCTTCAGAATCCCCAGAACCGGAGATCATCGATTCCCTAGCAAGCCCGCCTCCTGCTCCTGCTGCCATGCCGATCAGCTCTCAACCTACCGCCAAGCGCCGCGCTGCTGACGACGGGGACGTCTCGCTTGGGAACGATGCAGCTAAGCGTCGGAAGGTTGGAGAGGAGGATCCGGTGATCATTGACGACGACGAAGACAACATCCAGCTCGTCGTGTAAGGAGGCAGTCAGTTCGAGCGACGAGGAAGTTCCGGAGAAGGTTCATATATCCATCGTACAACATTCCACCACGTCATACCATGCATTGTGTCATACATCGTACCATGCTCGGTATTGCGGACCTCAACGTCCAGTGCTCCACTCTAGCCCATCTATCCGATCCGCCGTGTCCCTCATGATCCTCATCGTGTCCTGCAGTCCAACATCTCCTCTCGAAGCGACAGCTTGGACCGGCCGACTAGGCTGCAGCTCGACGAGGTAAGGCTCGGAACTCCGCTCGTCCTCGTCCTCTTCACTCTCGGTTGAGCCAGGGGGATACGGCCGTATTCGAGTGATGGTGAGGTGTAGCATGAGTGCGGGAGTAGGGAGGGGTAGATGGAAGAGCCGTCCAGAGCGGGAATAGCTATGCGTTTGTCTAACTCAATCGCCATCAACCCATCAACCCGGCCAAGAAGGTGGATCCGAGGCACCGGAATCCAAGATCCTCCACAAACTCCTCAACCTCGGCCCTGGTACTCATCCCAGCAACGCCCACACCCACACAAGCCCTCACCGACATCTCGCTATACTCCCTAGCGCTCAACGGCTGGGAGAGGTACGTCAAACCGTACTCCCACTCGCCGCCCTCCGTCTTCTCTCCCTTTCGGGGTTTCGAGGAGCTTGGCCGTCGCCGTCGTCGAGCTCGAAGTCGGAGAGAGCGGCATTGCCCGGGTACGACGGGGTGGGTGGAGGTGTAGATCGTATCATGGATGATGAAGGGTTCGACGTGTAGGGATTGGAGGGAGAGACGGGCGGTGGTCTGGAGGTGGGAAGTAGGGGGGAGAAGGGAATAGAGGGTCGGGAGAAGTGGAGTTTGAGATGACATACGAGGGCCAAGGGACTTGGAAGTAGGCAACAGTAGTTGGGAGACCTTCGTAAGAGCGAAGAAGAGGGAGTGCGAAGATCTGGACGAGCCGGTTGAACAGCCGGAGAAAGCAGTCTCGTCTTTTGGCGGTGATTGGTCCTCGGGGGTTCATAGTAGTGAAGCTGCTAGCTTCGTATACAGTACCACAGGGTGTATATGATGCAGGTCATGCGCCAGTGACGGCGCCAGTGACGGCGCCCATTATACGATACTACCTCTGTTGGTATATCGCTACCAGATTGGCACGGACACGAATCTCAGTCATGCCTGACTGCGCCTTCTCAGCCATTGAGATCCAGTCCTTATAGAACAGGCCGCACCCGCGAGGCACCTCTCCTTCAGCTCTTGGGTTTGCTTCTTCGGCTCATGCATCTCGAAGCTGAAGATGTCTCGGCATGCCCTGTTCGATCGTGAAGGACCGACCTCAAGGCGGTCACCCCCTGATCGCCTCAAGGTTCTCATCGGCCGTGACAAGGAAAATCGCCATATCGCTATTTAATACATGATGTGAGTCAAAGGCGCTCCGGCATAGTCCTGCTTTGTCGAAGGTTTGATTCCATTGCTTTCGCTCTTGCGGTGAGGAACATAGGTACGTGGGTACGTGGGCCAGTTGAGTGAACCTTTCGTCTCCGTCTCTGTGACTGTCTCGAAGAGGAGATCGAGAGGTACTGCAAATACGTCCTCAAGGAGCTCGGGAGTTGCCGGGTCGAGTGCTGAGGTATCCTATCGTGCATGTGTGGGGTAGTGATCACGAGTGCAAGTTCTTCGGTGGGGTCCAGTAGCGGAGTGGTAAAGAAAGCTATAGCGTAGGGCCTTCTAGGTAGGCGACACTTCAGCGCTGTAGCATCCCTGGCTTCACCCTCTGCCATTTGCATATTTGTAGTCTCTAAAACAGAGATCGAGTAGGACGTGGCGAGTTATTCGATGCCGGGCTTTGGCAGGCGACCGATTATATTCGATTCTAGGACAGAGTATCTCCTGAAAGTCCGTGAGAGGCATGCGGGGAGTGAGTATTGGATTCCATGCAAAACTTCGAGCATGTCTTGTCGGTATGTCAGGCCTTGCGACAGCTGCAACACCGTTTTGCTAACGACGATTCGAAAGCCACGGGAATTGCATCTCACGATAACAAAACGCGTGCTCTCCATCGACGATTTGACCACCCTCACTCGCCAGCTCCTAAAGTCGCCTACCGCGCCTACCGCCCTTCCTCCTGGTCGAATCGCTCGGGATAGGGGTAACGTCCTCGATACGTCCGATCCTCATGCCTGCACGGGCAAGCGCTCTGAGGGCGGCCTGACCACCTGGACCAGGCTGCTTGGTGGCCGTACCGCCGGTGGCGCGGAGCTTGATGTGGAGTGCAGTGATGCCGACTTCTTTGCATTTCGCGGCGACATCCTGCGCGGCCAACATCGCGGCGTAAGGCTAAGAGGATGTATTAGCAGAAGATCCCCATGGATGGGATGAACGGGGAAGGAGGACACTGGGCAGGAGGAAGTATGTGGGGTGTATATTTCTTGGAGGAATGGAGGAGGTCATTACGCCATCACGCACGGAAGACTCATCACGATCCGCCTTGACCTTCATCCCACCCGTCACCCGCGAAATCGTCTCCTTCCCGGACAAGTCGGTGACATGGACGAAAGTGTCATTGAACCTATCTCAATTGATCAGCACAACGAGTCCACCCCATCTGATCTGAGACGGAGATCAATGAGGACTCTGACACTAACGAAGCGAAGATGTGAGCTACGCCAAAGACGTTCTCGCCCTCTGCGACCTGGGGACCGAGCGAGACGGCAGCTTGCTCTTGCGGGGCACGACCTTTCTTGGGAGGCTAGGAGCACGTCAATCGTGTTCGGACGCTGCATGAGGATGAGGACTGACCATTTTTACGAGCTTTTGTTATGGCGGTCTGCGGAAACGCTTGAGACTGGACAAGTACGGCCTCCTCGGAGTTTATCGGCGATCAGTACTTACGGAGTGTGGCGAAGTTGTTAGAAGTGCCGCCACTACCGGTAACGCCGCCTGTAACGCCGGGACGTGCTGAGATACCCTCTCTCATATGCGCTGTTAGATAGACATGCATTATACCCAGTATCAAGCTACCTCTATAATAAC
>JAABUP010000154.1_pt1 | contig 151902 bp, 157 predicted proteins | sample 5559201 | NCBI WGS metagenome assembly JAABUP01 (sample SAMN10711887, study PRJNA513373) | rock metagenome | isolation source: Antarctica rocks | place: Antarctica
TGCGGTTTCCCTTAGAAATAAGAATAAATACTTAATAGAAGAATAGAGTAATAATAATTACGACAAGCTAGAAAGCTAGTATCCCCGAGAATCGAGATATATTCTATAGTAATTAAAAGAGTTATATCGATTTCCTATCTAGAATTTAGAATAAACTAGAAAGGATAGATATTCCGTAGAATATTAAGGAAGGAAGAAAGAGAATAGAAGGAGATACGTAGTTATAGACGTTTAGCGCTTACTAGAGACGGTCCCAAGCTGTCCCGAACCTTAAACCTTAATATTTAAGTAGGCGAGTAGTTACCTAGCGCTAACTACTAATCTTTACCTTCTATCTTAATAATTTTTTATTAATAAGGGATAATTTTATACTTTCTTTAAGGGTAGATAAAGAACTATCTAGATTATTTATATATATATATAGAAATATATTCTAAGAGATATTCCTATATATATACTAAGTTAAATTCGATTAGCTAGAGGACTTTAAAGAAACTATATTAGGTTTTCTTTTATTATTAATAACTTTCTTAATACTTATCTAAATTATATAAACTCTTCAATTAATTTTTAATAAGACTCTACTCTATAAATACCTTATATAAAGTTTTAGTAGATTCTAACTATATATATTACTACTAGAGTACTTAATAGATAGATAAATAGAACTCTTTATACCTTAACAAGTTCTCTATAGTTTCTTACTAAAAATAGCTCGTTAAAAAGCTCTAAGCGAGCTCTTTACAACGATATTATTTTCTAGAAATCATATTTATTATATCTTGTAAGGAACGAGTAAGAACTAATAAGGTTATACTAGCTGCGGATTACCCGGCTCTAGCGGAATATTAAAAATTCAGCTAACTTTTAAAAATTCTAGAAAGTCGAGACTAAGCCTAATAAAGAAGGTTAGACCCTCCTTTTATAAGGCTTATAGTCCGCTTTAGAATATACTTTTTAAAAAAAAGATCGGATTAAATTTAACCCGGAAATTATTTAGCTAAAGATTTTAAATAATTCTTACCTAAATTCTTAGTAGTATATAAATAATTTCCGCGCCGAAATTATTTATCTCTAGTTATTAGTATTAACTATTATCTTCTTTCTTAGTAAGGTATATTTCTTATAAAAGTAAGTCTTTAATATTTTTATATATACTTTATAATATATCTTAGTCTTTATTTTATTAATAGTAGTTTTTTTTATAATAATAAAAAAGATATTACTAATACTCTTAGTATTAATAATATACTACTTTATATTTATCTTACTATAAATCTTAGGGATTTTAAAATACTTTTAAGGGATTATTTAAGAGCTTCTCTAGATAGTAAGATAGTATTAACTAATATATTATTATATTATTTAGATAATTCTAATAGTATTAAATACCTAGTAATAAATTAAATATATAAACCTCTATTTAAACTAATATTAGATATTCTAGTAAGTAAATTAATAAAATAAGTAATTTATAAATAATATTAGGATTTTAATATTAATAATTAATATTCTAATTATAAGTATATTAGTAGATTAATATACTTATTCTAATATATTCTTAAAACTACTAGACTAATTTTTAATAATTTTAATATAATTAAGTAGTATAAAATAGACTAGATAATATTATTTATATAAAAGATATTATAATATATTAGTATATATATAAATAAAATATAAAGAATATTAGAAATTTAATAAGTAGTTATATAAGGGTATAAAGTAAGTAATCTATTAAATAAGATATCTAAGAAATCTTTAAGACTTAGAATTCTATATATTCTATTATATTAGAAGTATTAAGAATATAAGGTGTAATAATAGTATATATATAAGAAGAGGATACTTTATTATAATAAATATAAGAGATACTATTAAGTTTAATAATAGTATATTTAATTAAGATAATAATACTTAATTATAGTATATATATATTATATTATAAATTATAATTAAAGTAAATCTAAATAAGAAGGCTATTCTTAGCTTTAATATATATAAAGAAAGATATAATACTTTTAGTATATAAAAAAGAAGATATAATACTTATTTAAGTATATATAAAAGAAGATTTAGGGTTATTTCTAGCGTATATAAATAATAATATAATACTTTATTCTAGTATATATAAAGAAAGATATAACGCTTTATTTTAGTATATATAAAGAAAGATATAATACTTTATTCTAGTATATATAAAGAATAATATAACACTTAATTTTAATATATATAAAGAATAATATAACGCTTTATTCTAGTATATATAAAGAATAATATAATACTTTATTCTAGTATATATAAAGAATAATATAACGCTTTATTCTAGTATATATAAATAATAATATAACGCTTTATTCTAATATATATAAATAATAATATAATACTTTATTCTAGTATATATAAAGAATAATATAACGCTTTATTCTAGTATATATAAAATTTTAATATAGATTAATAGTAAGTTATATAAAATATACCTTCTCTACTAACTCTTTATCTAACTTTTAACTTATAGATATTTATTACTAAGATAAACTAATTATAACTCTATTATATAATCTATAAATAGAAAAGATTATAAATTTTAAGTTTTTCTTATAAAATTTTAAAACCCTAACCCTTTATATAAGTATAAAGTAATAAGTTATAAATACTCTAAGATAAATACTACTAATACCCTTTAAGTTACTCTTTAAATACTTTATACCCTTTATCTAGTTATAATTACTTAGCTATTATTTACTAGAGGATAAGAGGAGGAATAAGATAGAATCTATATAAGATTATCTATCTAGCTTCTAGTATTCTAACTAAGCTACTTGGTAATATAAGCTTAAGAATAAAGCTAGTAATCTTTTTATAAGAGTAGGTAACTTATAAACTCTAGCTTTAAATAATACTACTATTTCTATAATTAATAATATATTAGATCTTAGACTTAATAGAGGTAAAAACCTTAATTTTAAGTATAATCTAACTAAGATTAGAAATTATATTACTACTACTTATACTACTATTATAACTAGAAAAGCTAGGGCTATTTCTCTCTCTTAGATTACTATTATAAATAATTTTATATATCCCTTATAAGTTACTACTATAAATAATTCCTTATTACCCTTATAAGTTATAGAAATTAAAGAGCTTAAGCTAGTAAGATTTAAGATATATCTAAAATTAATCCTTAAAAAAGATACTCTTAAAAATATAACTAGGAAGTAGTCTTATATATAAGATCTAAGTTATAATTAACCTCCTTTTAAAGTATAAAGGTCTAAATAAGAATATCTTATATAGCTACTCTTACTTAGTTATTTTATTAGAGTTTATCTAGTATTAATTAAGGTAATTATAAGTTATAATAAGTTACTTAAGATATATTAATATATAATTAATATCCTAGATCCTTACTAGTAGTAAAGTATAAAGTAAGAGATTTAAGACTTTTATAATAAAGGTTTTAGTAGCCTTAATATTAATATTATATTTAGATTTTATACTTAACTTATAAATAATACTTTTATAATAACTTTAGTAACTTAATAATAGCTTATTTATTATAGTAGCTATATTATAACTCCTACTTCTAGTAATCCTATAAAAGCTATTTTATAAGAGTATAAAATTAGAAATAAGAGCCCTACTAAGAAGTTATATAAAGAGATATTAATAATATAAAAATATACTAATAAAAGATATTTAAATAATACTATACTTAAAGTATTCTACTAGATTAATAATAACTTAAACTATATCTTCTTTATAATAAAATAGGTAATACTTTAAGCTAGTACTATATTATAAGATAATACTAGAAGGATTATAAAGTAGACCCCTCTAGTTATACTTATAAGAGATATAAGGGTATATATAAAAAAGTAGATAAAGTTAAAAGAGGAGTAATTAAAGGAGTAATAGATAGAGTTACCTTTCCTATTTAAAAGTTACCCCTAGGCGGCTCCCTTATATAATTAGTATAATACTTTTAGAGGAGTATTTTAATAACCTACTCTTATACTATATCTTCCTTATAATAGAGCTTTTACCCTACTAATTTAACTCCTACTAATCCTACTACTTATCCTTCTACCTACCTTATAAAATATATAAACCTTAGAGCTATAAAAGGAGCTTAAGGAGTAAGTATAAGAGTTATCTAGCCTTTAATTATAGTTTATAATAGTACTAATAAAAGCCTTCTATACTCTAAGACCTTTTATTATACTAATACCTCTAATAGATATTTAAAGTAGCCCTATTAAAGGTAATCTTACTAAGTTTATTAAGTAGATAAAAAGGAGTAGGTTTATAAATAAGATAGTTAACTTAGATAATATATATAATAAGCTTATAGATAAAGGCCTTACTATAAATCTAATATAAGAGTAGAAGTTTAATAGAGAGTTATAAATTACCTTTAATATTAAGTATAGTATTAGTATATATCTAGCTAGAAGTATTAGCTAATAAGGTTATAAAAGAGATAGGATTATACTATATAATTAATTTATAGCTAGGCTTCCTAATAAGCCCTTACTTTATTACTATAAGTATTTAAGTAGACCTCCTATTACCCTACCTAGTAAGGTTACTTTACTACCTAGATTAGGATATTAATATAGTTATATCCTAATAAGTATTAAGTAGAATAAGGGTATAGATAGTAAGGGGTTTAATAACTATAATAATATATATAATAACTAACTACTTAGTCCTACTAAGTCTAATAGATTAGACTATTTAAATACTTAACTATTATAGTAGTAGCGAGCCTTTATATAGTATTTATAAAGTATATAATACTAGATTAGCTTATAATCTCTACCTTCTATATACTATCCCTTATATATAATACCTAACTTTTAGAATAGATTACTAGGGTTTACCTATCCTACTTAAGCTTTAATTATAAGCTTTAAAAAGTACTTATATTATCTATCTTCCTTGTATATAATAGTAATATCCTAATATTTCTTAATCTAATCCTTTAAAATAGTAAATAATATCTTAATAGGATTTAGATCTAATAAATATAAGGGTAAATAAGCTAACTTAACTCTAGCCTTATCTACTATATTAACTAGCTCTAAGTTCTAATAAATACTTATATTATTAATTATAATTACTAATAATAGATTACTATTAGTAATATAACTATAATAAAGGAGAACTTAGAAGTAAATAAAGTTATTAAATATAAGGGCTTTAATAGAGCCTTAGTAGATAAGATATAAGAGGTAGCTATTAATTATAAATATAAGTAGAATACTCTATCTCTTTAACTATTATAAGCTTAGTATTATAACCCGTTTACCTTCTAATTAGATAGCTCTAGGATCTAGGTAGATCTTATAAAGAGGAGTATTAAGGACTAAGGTAAATAGGCTTCGTACTAAACTAGTCTAGTATAGGTGTAGTATTATATTTAGTATCTAGGAGATAGTCTAGTTAATAATATAAGTTAAGTATAAAGCTCTTATCTAGAGAGAAAGTAATACTATCTATATAGATATAGGAAAGTTTATACTCGTACTAATTACTAGTAATTACTCTCTATTAACTAGAGCGACTAGTTACGCGATCGCCTAGCTCGCTACGGTTATCTTATATTAACTAGAGTAACTAGATAAGTAGTTACTCGACTTATTATACTAAGGTATATTTAACTTAGTAAGCGCTTATAATATCTACTAAGGCTCGCGTACTAAGGGTATAATATTACCCCTCCTTCCTTAAACCTTTATCTTAAAGGTTAATAAGTATTTATATTATTAGTATAATAACGACGCTATATTAAACTATTAGATTAAGTAGCTTATAAGGGAGTAATTACAATAGTATTATATCTGCGATATACTAGATCTTAAAAGGAGTATTAAGTATCTTCCCTTTCTTAAAGGTATATAGAATATATCCGGCTAGGGAAGTAGTATAAGCCTACTATACTAGTTATCTACTTCTCTAGTATTAATAAGGTTATAAAGAAGCTTAAGCGCGAAGAGATAGAGATAGAGGTAGCGTAGGAGGCTACTAACGAAGCTACTTGTTAGAGTAGTAAAATTACTTATTAGAAATAAATAAAACTGAAACGCCTTTATTAATAGAAGCGTTTCTTAAAAGAGCGTAAATAATAGATATTTAATAAGGGTCTTAATAATATTAAGGAGCTAGAACGTCTAAAGGAGCTTAAAAGGGCCGGCGAGGTTAAGAAAGTACTTACTACTTATCCTACTTTTTTAGAGTTTAAGGGTTCTAAGACTCTCTTACTTAAAGCTCTTAAGTAGATTACTTAAGGTGTATCCGGGTTTAATAATACTATTAGAGGAGCTCTTAATAGTTTATAAGATTTATAACTAGTTCCTAGGTATTTTCTAAGTCCTCGTATCCTTTCTATTTTACTAGGTAACTCTAACCTTTCTATAATAGAATCCTTTTAACTTCGAATTCGTTTTCTTCTTCTATTCTAAAATAGAAGGTTTCTTATAAAGGTGTATTAGGGTCTACTAGTTCTAATATAAAGATATAGAATACTAGATATACTTTAGTATCTAGTAGAAGTTATAACTCGTAGTTAATAGGTCCTTTTTCTTTAATAACTAAAAATAGTCTAACCTTAATATAGTCTAGTTTTTTACTTAGTCTTATACCTTTTAAATTCTTTATAAGGAGGTATACTTTATCCCCCTTCTTTAACTAAGGTCTATTTTTTCTTTTCTTATTAACTAACTTCTTTATAAAAGTATTAACCTAGCTAATTTTTTACTATATATCTTTATATAGACTTTTTATATTAGATATTAATACTAAGGCTTTCTTAGTATCTAGTCCCCGCTTAGGATCTAAGAATAAATTTATATATTATCTGTAATTTATAAAGAATAGTAATAGCCTTATAGTATCTAATCTCTTATTATTATATACTAATTATACTATTAGAAGTAGTATAACCTAATTATTTTATCTTTTATTAATATAGTATCTAAGATATACTTCTATTATTTAATTAGTATATTTAGTTTATCTATCTATTTATAAATAATACGCTATTAATATTCGTAATTTAGTTCTAATTAACGCGATTAAAGTCTTCTAATAGTTTAAAGTAAAGAGCTTATCTCTATCTAAAGTAATTAACTCTAGTATACTATAATCTCTAATAAGTCTATCTAATAAGATGAAATCAAGCTAACTAGAGTTATAAGTTTCTTTATATAGTATTATAACTATATACTTAGTAAGTTTATTTATAATAATTATTATTAAGTTATACTTATTATTAGTTACTAAGTTAATTAATAGTAGTAATTTAATAATAAAGTCTATTATAATATCCTTTTATAATATATCTAGAACTTTAGTAAACTAAATTTATCTATACCTAGTATATCTTATAAACTTATTCTACTAGTAATATATATATTCCTTAATATATTATTTAATTAACGCTTACAAGTTTAGTATAACGTATAGCCTTTAAATAAGTTCTAAAGTCTTAGATACTCCTAGATATCCTAGTAAAGGATTATTATAATAATCTCTAATTACTTCCTTAACTACCTTTAGTAGTAAATATAACTTCTCCTTATATAATAATAGGTCTTAGTTAGGTTATTATTTCCTTAGCTTACTATCTATAATATTATTAATATATACTTCCTTTAGATTTAAAACTATATATATTATAATTTATATAGTCGTTACTAGACTTCTTATTAATACTAGTAATCTATCTTTTTCTTATTTTAAAATAGTTTAATATATAATATCTTTTATTTATATATAATTAGATTATCTACTTAAAGCGTCTACTTATCTATTATCTTTACCTAGGATATACTAAATTTTAAACTTATATTACCTAAGTAACTTAGACTATTAAACTTGTCGTTAATTTAACTCTTTAGTTATTATAAAATTAACTAGGTTTTTATAATTAGTAAAGATAGTAAGTTCGGAATAACTTTTAGTATAAACTCTCTAATATTATAAAGAATAGATAATAGCTAAAAGCTCTTTATTATATATATTATAATTCTATTCTACTACTATTATTTTATATAAGTAGTATACTACTAGGTACTATTTACTATCCTTCTACTAATATAAGTAGGCCCCTATTATAAGGTCTAAAGTATCCGTCTTAATACGTACTAGTTCTCCGTTATAAAAAGTATAAAGTACTAGAGGATCTATATATACTTACTTTAGTTTAGTAAATACTTTCTATTAGTTAGTATCCTATTAGAATCCTATATCTTTCTTTATAATTTCTATTAGAAGTAAGGCCTTCTTAGAATAGCCTTCTATAAAACATCTGTTAAAATTAGTAAATCCTAAGAACCCTTATACTAATTTAATATTATATAGTATAAGCTACTCTTATATAACCTGAATTTTTTTATAGCTTATATAAACGCCTTTAGTTATTACTATAAACCCTAAGAACTTAACTAAGATCTTATAAAACTCGTACTTTTCTAGTTTAAAGAGGAGCCTAGCCCTAGATAGATATATTAATACATTCTATATATAAGGGACGTGTTCCTCTATTAACTTAGAGTAGATTAATATATTATTAAGGTATATAATAGTTAAATAGTCTAATTATACCCGTATAATATTATTAACTAGTACCTAGTAGGTTACTAGTATATTAGTAAGGCTAAACGGTATAACTAGGTACTCGTAATATCTATATCAAGTCTTAAATACTATTTTCTATTCGTTACCTTCCTTTATTTAAATAAGATTATACGCTCCTTATAAGTCTAGCTTTATAAAGACTTTTACTTTAGCTAACTAATCCTATAACTTACTAATATTAAGTAGCGGGTAATAATTCTTAATTATTACCTTATTTAACTTTTAATAGTCGACGTATAGTTATAAGGATCCGTCCTTCTTTTTTATAAAGAGTATTAGATATCCTACTAGTAATTTAGATTCTTAAATAAATCCCTTTTTTAGGTTCTCGTCTAAGTACCTATATAGTATTAAGAGTTCCTTTTTAGATAACGTATAAATAGGTCTAAATATTAGTTCCTTCCCTAGTTTAAGTTTAATCTTATAATCCTAAGGTTAGTATATAAGTAGAGCTTTTACTATTATCTCTTTTATAAAGAGGCGCTTCTATCTTTAATACTCTTATAGGATATTAGGAGTACTATTAGTTACTCTAAGAACTCTAACTTTTTAGCCTTACTAACCTTTACTAGTACCTATTAAGTCGGATCCTTTTCTTTTAAGGCTATCCTTATTCGAAATTAAGGTAATATATACCTCGACCTCTCGGTTTAATTTCTTATCTACCGTCGTCTACTATTAGCGTATAGGGTGGAATCTAGCGATATTACTAGTTCGCTTAAACTTAAGTACTTTTCTTTTCTAGTTAATTACTAGGTTATACTTCTCTAACTAAGGCATACCTAGTATAATATAATAAGTAGCTATCCTAATAATATTAAAGGATATTTCCTTATAGTACCATTAAATTATAAATAGTAGCGAGGTTATTTCCTTATCTATACTTCCTATTAATAGTTTTAACCCGTTAGCTATCTATAAGTTATAGGGTAACTTCTTCCTTTATATTAGTAGGCCTACTAACCGTACTAATACTTCGGAGATAAAGTTTCTAGATACTCTAGAATCTATTATTACTATAATTCTCTAACTATCTACTTTAACTAGTATATTTACGTATATTATATACTCCGTTAAATATAACTAATATATTTTAAGGGTTAAGATATTAATCTCCTTGTACTTCCCCTTAATATAAGGGATTACTCTTTTCTTAAAAAGGGTAGGAATCCGGTAGTTCTCTTTATATATATATATTTTCTATAACTATTATAGAAGTAAGTATACTAATCTATTAAGTAGTACTCTAATATATACTTATTATACTTAAGGTGTCCGTAGAGACTACTATACTATCTTTAGTTATAGTTTAGAAACTACTTTCTTAATCTTTTAATTACTAAGTACTAGTAATAACTTATATTATAGTAACTTAACTAAATCTTTCTATATATATATACTCTAATTACTTTACCTAAGTTTATTTTTACTTAGTAATAAGTTATATATATTTCGTTAGTATAAGCCGACTAGTATATTACTCCGTACTATAAATACGCTAAGTCGTTTCTAAACTCCTTTTAAAGAAGTCCTCCCGATACTTTTTCTTAATAGAACTCTACTCGTTCCTTAAGTTTTATCGGTAGATCTTTTAATATAGAAGCTTAAGATACTACGCTATTTTCCTTCCCCTTTTATATATTTTTATACTTCTTAGAAGTATAGCTAAGGTTTTCCTAGTCGGAATTATCCTCGCTTTCTTAGCTTTATTTAGGTTTTCCCTTTTAAATCTAACTACTATTACTATTATTATTAAAACCTAGCTCTTTAAGTTATTTATAAATATCCGTAAGCCTTTATTTAATTTTTACGATGTTTTACTATTTCTTAGCTATTTCTTCGCGTAATTCTTCTTCTCTAGCTTAAAGTTCTTTATTAATAGGCGGATTAACGAGGGCTAGTAAATCGTTTATAATTACATCTAGCTCTATATTATCGTACTCCGTTTCTAGTTAATCCCTTAGAGGTTTAGTCTTTCTAACTAGAACTCTTTCTAATACATTTAACTAAGGTCGTTTTACTATATTTTTTAACCTATAATCTTTAGCGATATAGCCCGGCTTACTACAGCTATAGTAATTTATTACTTTCTTTCCCCCGTACTATTTCTTACCTCCAAACGTTTTCTTCTTCTACGTGAAGTCTAATTCTATTAGTATTAGTTTATAAGGATCGCGTAGGGCTCGTTTCTTTCCGTAACTCCCTCTTAAATAGAATCCGGTATAACTAAGTCTAGAAACTCTACTATTATAGCGTAGTTCTATTATTAACTTATAGATCTAATTATTAATTCTCGTCGAGTTCCTAATAAGCGAATTAAGATTATTACTCTAAGCTCTATCTTATATAAGCTCCTTTTTCACTTAGGGTTTTAATCCACGTCGATATATTACTATTAGTACGTTATTATCCTAGTTAGTTCTTATAAAGTACTATTAAAACTATATCGTATACTCGGATACTAACTTCTTCTATATTAAATACTAGATAACTCTTATTACTATACTTACTTTATTAGAAGGCCTAAATATTCATCTTATCTCTTCTTAGAAAAGCGCTAAGCTTTCTATCTATAACTTAATAGAGATATTATTATTATTACTAGGATCTTTTATATATTATTTAAGAAATAGGGCGGACTATTACTAGGCCTATCCCCTTATATAAGTTATTATAAATAGTAGTTATTTCTTTAGTTAAATAGCGTCCTTATTAAAAGAGAAGTATAGTTATATTTATACTAACTACTCTTTAAGCTTATCCTAGTCGTTATAATATAAGTCTAGTTTAATTAATTAATTAATTAATTATACTTCTATACTAGCTAAAAAGCTAATAAGGGTAGGCTATTTAGGGGTACGTATTACGTATATATTATTCGGGGAGAAACCCTATTATAAGGATAAAAACTCCACCTAATAATTGCGGTTCTCTTAACTATTTACAGCTCCTTCCCTCCCCCCCCTAGCAGGCCTACTACTAGGGAGGTAGTAGAGGGGTCGGGTTTACTACCTATTACACTAAAGTTTCGTCTACAGGTGAAACTTCTTTTCCTTATCTAGGGCCTAGCCCCTTTCTCTTTTCTATCTCTACCGGCTATTCTTAATCTAATCCGTTTAGCGTAACGGATAAATCCTTATAATAGATAATTCCTTATAGTCCCGGTTATAATATCTGTAACGGGGAGGGTGTATATATAAAGGGAGGTAATAGAACTAGTACTTACCTACTAGTCTATCGGTGCTAGGTACTACTAGGTAAGGAGGCCAGCGGCCCTAGCGTACTTATAGACTATTAGGTAGGAAGGCTAATATCTACGTATCTCTATACGGGTTAGGCCTCTACTACCTACTACTATACCGTAGGGACTACCTAGGTACGGCTAAGCATCCCCCCGCCGTATAGTAGTAAGGTAGCGGATACCCGGTGTATTTACCGCGGTTATATCGGCTGCTACTATTAAGGTATATACGTATAGAAGATAATAGGCACCGTTAGCTAACTAGACCGGCGGCCCTATCGCGCTTATAAGCTATTAGGTGAGGAGTCTAATACCTACGTCCTATTTCAGGTTAGGTACCTACTACCTGCAGCCGTACCGCAAGGACTACCTAGGAAGGGGACTGGAGTATCCTCGCCGCCGTACGGCAGTAATAGCGGTAGTATATACCCGGTATACTATCTAGCTTGCGCTCGATTGTTAAGAGGAAGGAAGGGCTAGCTCTATAGTATTACTATCTTTTCATTATACTATTATTATCTATGTGTACTATAGCTACCCTAAGGTAGGTAGACTCAGGCTACCTAGACCGCGCGGAGCGGAATCGGCTGGAGTATAAGGACGTGGCCTCGTAAGAGACCCTGTAGCGGGTATAAGTATGGAAGTACTATATATATCCTGTAATATTATAGAGGTTTTATATCGGTAGTATTTCTATTATCTTATACTAGTATTACTAGTAATACTAGTATATCGCGTTTATAACACGCGTAGGGAAGCGGAGGCTATATTAGGGAGAGGTAGAAGGGTATTTATATAGCATATATTTTTTATCTATATCTATGTATTCTATCGCGTTATATCTTTTACCGTAATCTTCTAAGAGTTCTCCTTCTATCTTCTCTGTTTTTCTATCGCGTTAGCGTTCCTATTCTCGTTATTACTATACTCTACCTGCGTATCGATTCCGTAATAACTAGGTAACCCTAGACGGTACTTCTAAAACACCGTGAGATCTCTTAGCTCTCCTAGTACCGAGATACTAGAAGGTTCGTAGCCGGTACTACGTATAGGTAGATCTCGTCGCCGGCTATATAAGTCTAGTTTAGTAACCTTAATACCTTCCTTAACTTCTACTATTATTAACTATTATAGACTACGTTTACTTAGGGTAAGGTCTCTTTATCCTAAGGTACTTATCTTAAGGGTACTTAAAGTATTATAACCCGTTCGCCTTCTAACTAGATAGCTCTAGGATCTAGGTAGATCTTATAGAGAGGAGTATTAAAGACTAAGGTAAATAGGCTTCGTACTAAACTAGTCTAGTACAGGTATAGTATTATATTTAGTATCTAGGAGATAGTCTAGTTAATAATATAAGTTAAGTACGAAGCTCCTATCTAGAGAGAAAGCAACGCTATTTATATAGATATAGGAAAGTTTATACTCGTACTAATCGCTAGTAATCGCTCTCTATTAACTAGAGCGACTAGTCGCGCGATCGCCTAGCTCGCTACGGTTATCCTATATTAACTAGAGCGACTAGGTAAGTAGTTACTCGACTTGTTATACTAAGGTATATTCGACTTAGTAAGCGCTTATAATATCTACTAAGGCTCGCGTATTAAGGGCGTAACACTTTATATCTAATATAGTATTTTACTAAGAGGTACCTATTTATAATACCTATTACCTAGGATTTTACCCTTAGTAATTAAGTATAAAAGTAGCTAATAATATCTCTTACTAGTATACTTATATATAGTACTCTTATTAAAGAAGATAAGTTAATTAACTTACTAGCTAGCTAGTTATATAAACTATAAGTTTCTAAGGTCTTAATTATACTACTAAACTATCTTCCTTATATTCTTTCTTAACTAGCCTAACTACTATAAATACTACTAGATTATTAACTTATTAATAGAGACCCTAAACTTATTATAAAGGAACTAGGCTATCTTATTTAAATAAGCTATTAAGTACTAGTCTAGGTATATAAGAAGCTCCTCTTATAAAAGGTTATTAATAAGATAATTACGTCCTAGTTAAGGTACTAGAAATAGGAGGTAGATTATATCCTAGTCCTTCTAGGTATATCTTATATAATTTAGGGTATTAATACTAACCTTATATATAGTAGTAATCTAATTATTATTATAATTAAGCTTAAACTTATATTTAATATACTCCTTAATAGCTAGTATAATAGGTAGAATTATAGTAATAGTAAGAGTAGTAATAGTAGGATTATAAGCTAGGACTAAAATACTAAGGATTAGATATATAAGATAATTTATAGCTTTATATAACTTATTTAGATATTAAATAAGAGTTATATAGCTTATAAACGCGACCGTATATTATTAAGGCTTTACTACCTAATTTTAGTAGGGGACGTTTGATGATTTACGGGCTACTAGCGTTAAATCAATGGCTTTATAAACTACTATACTAGCCAAGGTCTTATTACATAATCATGACGGGGATGCCAAATGATTTCCTCCTTATTACCTACATACACCACTTATCAGATAAACAGAGCTTGAGCTCGTGCATTCTTACATTCCATCGAGGCCCCTTCGCATTATTTACTAATACCAAAGGTCAGGCCCAAAGCAGAGAGTAAGCCTCCTATTATGAGAGGTTGCCAGTGCTCGTTGAAGGCGATGGGACAGTGGAGGTGGAACTGCGCAAAAGACCTTTGGTAGGAACCACCAGTCGCCGCACTTCCGTATTCGACGGGGAATGCCCGCCGATGATATTGCTGCTGTACATGTCAGCTCATCGGCGTCGCTTTCGCTGTCGCATGGGTAAGTGACTGCAGAAGGCGCACAGTCAATCGCAAAGTAATCGTGATCGTGCTTCAGGCAAATTCTGTCCGAGCAATGGCCCATTACTATTTCGCGCTTTTGCCGCTCCTTTACTATCGGTACATGAGACATCTTGTGGCCTACAGAAACGCGCACTAAGGGCTATGCGTCGAGCTATATCTCTAACTCTGTACTATCTCGCATTTTCCTTACGGAGCGAAACGGCCCAGAGTTGTGCGACAATGCTTAGTGTACCTTGAGCAATCTTCGCAGCTTTTACTAGCATTAGTATATGGTTTGCTGGGTCTCTACTCTTTTATACTTTATCTATATGCCTAAAAGTTATGACTCTAGCATCGTATTAAGGATTATTAAATGCATTTCATCGATGATTCCTTCAAGGTTCCGGGTCCTTCATATTCTCAATCTTGACATCCTTCGACTCCTTCCCCTCATGCGGTGTCTCGTACCTGTCAAACAAGAAACGTGGTGGGAACGGATGCAAAGTTGGCCTGCGAGGCACGGGGTCTTCATGCGCGAACTCCCAGATATCCTTCGTGACCGATTTGCCTAGACCGTCCAGCAATGGCGTGAGCACCGGTAGCGAAATTGCGATGACGGTGAAGCAGCAGATTGCTACGATGAGAAGATTCAACCAATATCTGATGCCATGTACGGCGAATACGATGCATAACCAAGAGCCAAGACTCCAGAACACGAACCCGTGCAGCAAGTAAATCGTGAATATATGTGGGAAAACCCACACCAGTACTCGGAAGGAGAAGATTTTCTGGATGATGGGGCTAAGTTCGACGGCTGCTTGAATTCCCACTGCGAAGGCGACGCCGTTGATTCGAGGAAAGTAATAAGGCGGGTACACATCTCTGCCAGCCTGTGATATTGTAAGGCCTGTGCTGTGATCTGGATGGATGCCGTACTCGGATGTGGCATAGAAAACATTTGTCCATTGGGTGACGACGTCTAGGCTGAGCGCAGCTAGGCAGAGCACAATGAAGAACGTAAGCAGGGGATAGTATGCAAATGGGCGTGCATGTAGGTATTTGCGCCACTTGTAAGTCACATCAAGGTCGGTGAGCATGATGCCCAGGTAGAAGTACGTGCCCCAAGATACGGCGTACCAGTGGTTGATGATGCAGAAAGCGTAGAAGCTGAATCTCTTCCAGGGTGCTTTGATTTCGTAAATGACGATGACCGCGAGTAAACTCAACCATGAACCCTGTAATTGGACAGGGATTGTCCAAAGCACACCGGTGCAATAATTGAAGGTGATCAATGGTGCTGCGTTTGGAATCAAATATGCCAGCTCCAAGACCTCATTCACAAAGTTGCTGAAGTTACTGTATCCAACCGCATAAGGCCAAGTCGACCAAGTAACTGATGGAAGGAATTCCAGCCAGTTGATAGCACCACAAGTAATGAGGAAATATTCCAGCATCGCCATGGCTGCAATGGGAATCATCAGGCGGAACGTTCGTGTGACCGTCTTTTGGGCAATTGGAAGAAGATCTCCAGTGCGAAGATAGCTCGAAACCAAGAAGCGAGTGGAGGTCATGAGGAATGGTCCAATCCAGATGAGATTCAGGAAGAATTGATTGAAGGTTTTCCTTGCAATCTCCTCACTGTGGTAATGGTGGAAAGCGCCAGGGTTGAGATCACCAAACACGAAGGTCAGACTAAAATGGATGGCTGTGACTATCAAGCAAGACACAGCGACAAGCCCTGCCAGGTGGTCGATACGATTTTTGGCCTCTGGAAGATTTTTCGATCCTCTTGGAGCTGGCGTTAACGATATGGCTTTAGTATCGTAAACCGGATTTTTGGTAATCTCCACACCATTCTCAATGAAATCGTGTCGGGTTCGTTGATGAGGCGGTTCAGTACTCCGCCTACAATGCTCAATTGCGAGATCATCCATGGCGTTAGATTTGGTGACAAGACCCTCCGACTCCCCTCTACATGTGCGTTTGTCAGGACTTACGAAGGTAATCTCGTTTGGGAGTAATCCTTCGTTGGCCATGAGGTGAGGCTGCTCTTCGAAGAAGACAAACCCGTGTGGGTGTTTCAGGGACACGTCAGTCTTAGAGACGTTCGAAGACGCTTCGTTTCGAATGAATGGTGTGGCACTACCGAAAGCTAGTCTACTCTCATTGAGAGTGGTAGCACTAAGAGATGGCGCTCTCGTTCGGGTATTGGGCGTTAGGTTTGCCGATCCTGCAATCGTTGCAGCTTTCGAGTCAAACAAGACTGACTCCGTGGCAAAGGCATCCTTCGTCGGTTTGCCATGGCCCGGAGTTGATTGTCTGCGCCCTGTGATCTTCTCTCGAATCCTCTTCCAGAATGGGTTTATCAAGAGAAACGTAGTCGAGCCTATGCAAGCCACAGCGAGCCATATAGCCAATTTTCGGGTTGGCCTATGGCCAGGCTTTTGTTTCCAGCGGAGAACAGCCTCCCCAGGGTAAGGGGATGACCCTCGCAGTTTTACATCGCTAGACAAACAAGCATCTCTGAATTGACATCGCTTCCCATAACTGATGTGATCGTCTTCAGTCATCAAAGACGAGTTGAAGAATGTCCTAACCCAGCCAACGTGAGCATTCGTAGGTTGTTTGGGCGGTCCTTGGGAGGAAGCGTTGTTACCATTCGACCAGTGTCTTAAGAAAAAGGGGGACGGCGTGCTGAACAGGGTATCGGTTTCGGCTTTGTATATTGTGCGAGCCAGATAACCTCCAATGTAGAATTTCACGTACTTCTGCGTCCAGTCCATCCGCAGTTCTACATCCTCCCATGGCGAGATGGTGCCGTTTCCGAAGTCTCCTCTAGTCATGGTTTCATACGTAACGATTCGACTGGTTTCAGGGGATTCCTCGCTGTGGAGCATACTTACAAAGGCACCTGAGGGCGCGTTTGTATTCTGGAGATCGGCCGAGATCATTTGGGATAGATTGAATTGCAGGGCCATCGATAGCGCACTCCCACCATCGCCAGCACCTGGCGCTGGTGAACGTAACAAAGACGTGAACGATCCATACTGGATGTCTTGTCTGGAAGTCCTGATGCTGCTACCAACGACAAGGTGGTCTTCTCGGTAAGGGGACACACGGAGTTCGAGCGAGTCCGACCTCTTGGAACCAGTAGATGAATTGGAGAATCCAATATTGGCAAGGTCGGCACCCTCACGAAACTGAGTGTTCCAGCCCTTCTCATAATTATGCTCATAGGTCTCTGTGACAAGGCCCGCGATAGGCAATGATGTTGTCTCGTTGAAGTATACTATCATCGACTCCGTGAATAGGTTATGAGTAGTAGCATCATAGTAGCCGCATGGACAATTCCCATCTGCAGCATTGACAACAGCATTGCGAAACACGCTAGAAACCACATAGAAGTGGGTTAGACCGGAGATCGTTATCAGAGATCGCATCTTTACATGAAAGTCGGCAAATCCTCACTGTAGAGATCTCTGATGGAAGGTGGACTGATGTCAATATTGCCCACCCCCACCCGAAGGATTGTGCATTGTATGTTGGGGACAGCGGTAGCGATGTAAAGTTCACATCCTGGGCTGCAGGTACCCAGCTGAATGAATCCGAGCTAGAAGATGGCAGGCAGTACGCCACATATCTACATGCGCAAGGCTTACTTGAGAAATGTGGTTCTTATGCACCAAAAGCAAAACCACGCTTCAGAGGCAGATCATCGAATCGTATTCACTAGTGCCCGAGCAAGTGGTCTCTTCATCCTTGACGATCAGCCCCCATCTGCATCCTACCATGTAAAGCCATCGTATCGCTGGTGACCAACGACATGGGATTCGACATCCCAAAACAGAACGAGGGCGCTTTGTAGGATGGCCAGCTCAGGATGCAGAAAGATGCACGTCTTGAGTATGTTATGCGTTGATGCAACGGATTCACGATAATCCTCAGCCGCTCAGGCGGTATGGGTCCCAGCCGTCAACATGATAGACCTGATATTTGCCTATTAGATTGCGATGATCAAGTCTAACGGATCACTCTCTCCTAGCGCACCACTAGTACTAAAAAGGCGTAGCGTGAGCTTGGTATCCGCTAGATAAGGCTAAATTACCATACTTTACCAGCCGGTAAACGACAACACAACGACGTTGAAAACCCATGCATTGGACCCAGGGCAGAAATTCAGACACCGTGCAGGCTTCCAATGTCTTTGTCTTGGAACATCGCATGACGCCGGGTATGTTGTTGGACACAAATTCTATGGCTAGGAAACTGTCAATGGCCGGATATGTTGGCATTCAGAACGCAGCCTTGTCACCGGTGTCTACGAGATCAATGCGCTTTGACTCGTATTATCGAGTCACTCTTAGAGCGTTACCTAGAGGGTGTGCTATATTGGGGATTCCTTCCAAGGCTGTTATCTCCAAAAGGCGACACCTTGCATTAGCACAGTAGAGGGGCCTAATCCGTCACTACTGACTCCCAGAAGGGACAAACGGCCCCATCCTCCAGGATCTAATATCAATTTGCTCTGGAAAGCTCACTACATCCCGTAATCATGGCTTATCCGCGGCTCTCGAACGGCCCCAAATCCTAAAATTATCACCCACACACCCATGTCTGTGGATGATTGAATATATCCAAATATATCGATGATGACCATGCTCTCCGGCCGGTTGGATCCAATTGGCCGCTTCGGGTACATCGCATCCGTGCAACGTGGCACGGTGATGGTGACAATCAAACGTACAGCTCTTCTACGCTGGTCCAGATCCTCGGAACCTGCCTTCTCGCAGCCAGGCCACCGGCTTCGGGTCATGTCTCTATTGGCCCAAATTCTCTGTACAGACAACAATGTGATTTCGCACTGTTCATAACCCATCTCATCCCTTGATCGACTACACATTGGTCCGCAATAGACCCTTCCTTCACTTCACTCCTGCTGAGTCTTGTCGCAGCTCGGTGATCCTTAGATCATTGACAGCTACTATTTCCCCAGCATGGCTGTCAATTCTTCGCTTGGCTGCTGGTATGGCAGGCCTATATCAAGACCAAAGAAGATCGCTGGAAGACTTACGGGTATTGAGACTACTATTCACAATCTGATGAAAGCAGTTGGGTCCTATGTTGACGAATGGACGCCGTGCTTACTTGTCACTTCATACTTTGTCTTCTCGGTATCGATGTACACATTCTGCACCGAATCACTCATCACAATGTTCTGGTTCATCTACTTGACGACAAACTTCTATATCGCTGGATCTACCGTCATGGAGGCTTTCATGAGCCTGACACCTTGTAGAGACGCAAGGAAGGCGGTAAGCCAAGTGACTCAGAATGGCTGGGTATTCCCGACTCCCGATGAGGACCTGCTTGTAGTAGATTTACTCATCGTAAGCCCCGCAAGCCTCCTCGAGTCATTTCGTGTCGTGGAGCTGAGCTTCAAAGGTAGCGTATCTTCCTAACGAGAAGGACATCATAATGGATCGCGTTCATTATGCTCTGAACGAGGTTGTGTACCCGTCGAACAAGATCAGGATCAATCTGGTCTACAACACACCGCATGCTATAGAGCCACTCGAAACCGCACTTCAAGAACTCGAGGCCCGTAAGTCTCATTTCCGGTTGATCAAAGTGCCAGGATCGACCTCGAAAGCGGACAATCTGAACTACTTCTTCTCGCTCAAGACCGACTCGGACATAATCACCATCTTCGATGCGGACCACTATACTCATCCTTATGGCCCAAGATGGGCTGTCGAGAGGTTTATCGGAGATCAGAAAGTAGATATTGTCCAAGGTCGCTGTGTGATCTTCAACGCCAAAGCATCTTGGCTCTCGAGCATGATATCAGTCGAATTCGACAAGATCTACGCGGTTTCGCATCCCGGAAGGGCTGCCATGTGGGGATTCGGCCTCTTCACCGGTTCCAATGGCTACTGGCGCACACCGCTGCTGCAAGATCTTAAGATGGACGGAACAGTGTTGACAGAGGACATTGACTCTACACTGAGAGCCATAACGCGAAGCTGTAAGATCGTCCACGAATTGAATGTGGTGTCCTACGAACTGGCTCCCACGACGATCCCAGCCATGTGGAAGCAGCGGCTGAGATGGGCTCAGGGTTGGACTCAAGTGAGCATAAAACACACCATCCTAGCATTCAACAGACCCGCTGGGATCGGCAAACGAAGTTTCAAGGAGCGGTTTGGGCTTTTCTCGTTGCTGGCAATCCGCGAGTCGAGCTACTACTTGGTCACGCAATACTTGTGTCTGGTCCTGAGCTTCATCCTCACAGGGTTCCCGAAGTCTCCGGCTGCACTTGCGACAATGGTGTTCTTCCCTTTTCCGGTATCGCAGTGGTTCTTCATCGTCAGGTAAGTAGTTGACTTTGATTTGTGAACTTCGTTGCACTAGGCTGATATGATTGATGTAGCATCATGTGTCTCTTCGCGACGCTGATAATAACTAATCGGGTTAAGTCGGAGTTCGTCACTTACAAGGCCATGGTCATGTTTTGCGTGATCTACACACCATATCTCATCTTCATGGCTACGATGGGCCTCTACGGTCACGCAAGGCAGGTTACAAGATACTCGAAATGGAATGCGACCAAGCGAACATGATGGATGAAAAGGACTGCCAGAGCTTAAGGACTGCATCGTCAATTTCACCACGCCGATGATCTAGACATTATATGACACCTAGACGACAATAATCATAATGTTAATCTTCTTGGCCTCCAATCTCTGTGTGAGATGGGTCCAGAAACACCAATAGACTTCGGCCATAATGACGTTGTCCATGTTCACACGATATTCGCATGATCACAGCAGTCATACAAGACCATGACCCTCCGATCCGGCATCCGTCAACTCTAGATTTCGGCGATCCCATTGGATGAAGAGAAATTACTTGATGCAAGTATCCGACTAACGCGAAGAAGGTCAGTGTTCGAGCGACCACGCCATTGCCGAGACCTGCATGAGGAGGATGCAGCCTACATGCCCGAGTAGTAGTGACAATCGCCAAGTGTGCCCCACTGGGACTGCATTAGTGGGAAGGAATGTTCCGATGCGGTCTGTACTGATAACGTATCAAGGTGCATTTATTGTTTTACGATACCTGAGATGCAGGGGAACACTAGCAGCTCCTGACTGGCCCGTCGTTTTAAATTCCTTGGTTTTCATAGGCCATCTTGAAGGTACCTTAATCAAAGTTGGGTCAGCACGATAAGGCTACGAGATGATGACCCACACGTCCCACCATCACGGTAGTCATATCCACCGGGAACGCTAATTCCCTTGGGTTCTAGGATCCACCACGACTAGCCCGAAATAGGCTTAGTAGTCTACCGATCTAACCCTTCAAAGCCTAGCCGCTGCCAGGCTCCGGATATCCTCAAGCGGTCTGCCGCAGAACTTGCTCCGGGCGCTCGGGCCACGAACATACCGTTCGACGGTTCCCGCTCCCAACCCTCCCGTCAGCCAACGGCGGAGAATATCAAGATCCTAAGGTAAGCGACTAAGCTAGCGACCAGTCAACATCGAATGCCGTTCGGCAGTCCATCCGTGAACATCATGACCCGATTCAGGAATCATCCCACACGGGAAAGGATTCCAGAGATTGCGCAAGTACTCTTGAATGGATTGACCGATCTGAAGACACACGGGAACTATTTCGGCCAAGGATGTTTCATTCTATCAGGATGGATCCACATGTCAATCTCAGATAAGGAAATCCTGTTCGAAAAGGATCATTGAGAGGAAAGGAGGCCCCCAATGCGGACTACACTCCAGTACCAAGGCGTGTCGAGAGTACGCCTAGCCGATAAGGGATCCACCTCCATGCATGCACACCGCGTCTAGCACCACAACATGCGAACGCGTTCACATCGACAGCACATGGACGGAGACCACTCCAAATAGACACGGCACGAAAGGATCCAGCACAATATTCAGCCAGCCACCTTTACGTTTGGGACCACGCCAGAATATGCCACGGACCCCACAGCATCATCCCATGCTATTCTAAGCCATGCATGTAGTCTGCATACTATAGCTGCGAGCGAAGCAGGTTTTCTCCCACGAAATCGGACAAGGCTACCTGAGGCTCAAACGCCCTCGGTCACCGTCAAACGTCCAGGTCCGAGACTGCATGGCCCAGCCTAGCCTTCATACCCTCGACTACCAAAACACCAAGTGACAATATCCCATCTCAATGTGAAAGACGTCGACGTCGACTGCAACACCACACCACACCAGCACCTACCCAGACTCCCAAACAACATCAAGATGGACACAGAGAAAGAGCACACAGCAGCAACAGGAGCAGACCCAGGAACGCATCTATCCACCGTCCACCACCTCCTCACCCAACTCCAAAAACACATCCGACGAACCCTCTCGACACTCTCCAAATACACCTCCCAGCAACCATCCCAATCCCAACCACAACCAACCTACCCCGAACAAACCTACCTCCTCGGCGTCCGGGGCCTCCTAACCCTCCAAACCTTCACCTGGGTCTTCCTCACCACCTTCGTCCCCGCCGCCGTCCAATCCCCCACCAACTCCTCCTCCTCCTACCACCAAAACAGCAACAACATCCCCACCAACACCCCCCAGCCCAAACACCACGAAATCCTCCTCCGCTCCATCCTCTCCCCCCTCCTCTGGAACGAATCCCTCATCTACTCCGCCTACATCCTCCTCTCCGCCCGCACCATCCCCCTCCCCTACCTCCACACCAGCACCCGCACCACCCTCGCCAGCGCCCTCTTCCGCCGCGGCCTCCGCCTCTTCCCCCCCCTCGCCCTAACCCTCGCAATCGCCACACTCGCCTTCTCCTCCCCCTCCTCCTCCGCAAACACCATCAAAACCTTCACCATCCACACCTCCAACCCCACCCTCGTCCCCCCCACTCCCCCTCCCAACGCCCTCGCCTACTTCAACTCCCTCTTCACCCTCTTCTGGACAACCCGCAACCCCGCCTCCCAAAGCGCCTCCCTAGCCTTCCCCTCCCAAACCCTCTGGGCCCTCACCGTCATCTACGCCCAATCCTACACCGTCTACGCCACCATGCTCATAACGCCCTACACCCGCGCCCCCTTCCGCGTCGCCGCCTACATCGCCTTCGTCCTCAGCGCATGGTGGGTGCAGTCCTGGGCCTGGCACTCCATCACCGGCCTCCTCCTCGCCGACGCCGTCGTCAACATGCGCTACGCGGAGCGTGCGGCGCGGGGCGTGAATATCTGGCGTACGCGGTGGAAATGTCCGACGTGGATACCGTGCGTGGTGCTGATGGCGGCTGGGTTGGCGATGCAGTATCTGTGGACGGATTGGAGGCCGCAGTATGCAAATCGCGAGTTGAAGGCGCATACGGGGCTGTATTATTCCGGAGGTTTGAATACGCAGGTGGATGAGCGGGAGCCGCAGGCTAGGGATGACGATTATCTTTTGCTCTTGGGGTTCTTTCTGTTGCTGGAGTCTTCGGGTTTCATGCAGAGGATCTTCTCGAATTCGTTCTTGGTGTATATGGGAAGAAGATCTTTGAGTGAGTTTCCGATCGCGGTTCCATCTTAGGACATTTGCTGACGTTGCGGTATGCATAGGTTGGTTCTTGTTGCAAAGCATCGTCATCTACACGGCTGGTATCAAGCTTTTCATGCACCTTTCCATCGAGAGGAATATGTCGGTAGAGGGATCCAGATTGGTGTGTCTGCTCGTCTGCGTGGCAATTGTCGCCTTTGGTGCCGAGTTGTTCCATCGGCTGGTGGATTGTCCATCGAAGGCATTTGCCCATATTGTCTTCGATTGGATAAGGAAGTGAGAGACATAGACTAAGAATAGAAATATACTATAATATAGAAGTACTTTTCAAATATTGATGTATCACGCGACTTCTACGCGTTGGAGAAGGATTCGATGTCATTATTCGAAGCAAGCGTGCTACAGCAGCCGTCTACCGCTGTTTGGTGATCACTGTCGAGTATAGATATGCCAATGGAGCGTAATGGTACAAAGAAAGTATGGGCCGCTGGGGCCAAGCACCCGGTCATCAGTGACTCGCGAACATGCCAATGCTAGGAAACAACACATCTATACGTGGAATTCTGACCATTGGACTTCGAAAGGAGAGGCCACAATGTCTAACCAGCGTACCGCGTCATCACATCGCACCCCTCCCCTTCATGTACCCAGGATATTGATCGTATTGACTCGTGTTGAAACTTCCCAGCTGTGGACACGACAGTCCATTCAGATTCGAAGCGATGTTCTGCGCCAGCGATTGAATCGCCTTGGCGACATCCCCATACCGTGAGGCAAGAAAGCCTGGAGCCTCTGCTTGGATGACTTGCAGGATAAAGCATCCTAGGTTGTTGCCTTTGGCCAACGTAGCACTATTGAAGACACCACTGGTAAGAGAGCCGATATCGAGTCCTACGAAGGAGTTATTGCCACCTGTGTTGCCACCGATAGACAATAAACGGGGGTCTCGGATCCCAAACTGGAGGACATCGGCAAGGTATCTGAGTTGGCCCTTTAGCTAGAGGCTCTGACCTGCACATGACGAAGACTGATAGGACGTACCTTGGAAATGTGTAATCATCGCCAACAGATCGCTTGTACCAATTGTCTGGTATTCGCTCGTACTGTGCGGGATCCAATGTTAGCGCTCCTCTTCCCTCTCAGGTATCATTTCTAAAATTACTGAATACATCTGCCTCCAATCTTCCCACAAAGATGCCGACTTGAGCACAAATACAAAGGTGTGACATGGGTAAATACATACTCCAGCTTTGTACGTGAAGGATCCGCTTTGGCCCGAAACGGCAAAAAATGACTTGAAGGTTTCCTTGTCGAGGTATCCATTGGGATACTCGGCCGAGTGATTGGCCATCATCGCACTAGGGAACGCGTAGCCGGCAGGAGTCGCGAGAACGCCCGCTACTGGTGGGAAGAAGAAGTAAGGATTACCGGCAATTGAGTCATTGAAGCGTGCTTGACGAAACGGTAGCAGAGCCGAATACTGGTCTGGTGCTGCCTTGATGCGCCTTAGTAACGGACGCATCATGTCGAGACAGAGCCTAGAGACTTACCATATTATCAGGCAAGGCGTCATAGTATCGTTGAAATTGATCGAGCTGCAGCTGATAGTTGTCCCCTCTTGCAAATCATCAGCCAAGCCTCTTAATCTCAGACGGACGAAAGGATCCATACGTTACGTAGAGATCCCCGCGTGTGGGAGAGGTGTCGCCTTCGTAGTTGTTGTGGGACCCACTCAGCCCGGGAGGGATCCCAAGAAGTCCCAAGCCTGACAGTATGGTTTGGCTTATAGCAGGTCCGCCGATGGAATATCCGGGTGACAAGGACAAAGCGTTGCCATCGAAAAGGGTTCCATATAGTGCAAGCAACCCACCGAGATCCGTCCCCATTCCGTAGGCTGCCTCTGTCAGCGTGATCAGGCAGCACGATAGTAAACAATATCTGACAAGACAGAGGGGAAGGGAGAGGTGCTACAGGACATAGCAGCGGGCAGTGATGGAGAGTTTGGTAAATGCAAGTTCACGACAAAGGATAGCTCCATGGTGGACCAGTACTGACCAGCGTTGACAGCGGCAGTCATGGTGACCATGTCTGCGACACCGTTGTGAGGTAAGCTGCCATCAATGAGTACATATTCTAGGATACAGTGAGGGGCGTACTCACTATCCATGGTTTGCCAGTGCATTGAGACCAGGACATGGACCACGCTGATCGCCAAGATCGAAATTAGGTGCTACCCATGCATGCTGGCCGGTCGTAGAGACATGCTGTGTCGTGGAATCGAAAGGCAGTTGTCGCTTTACTTGTTTGTTCATGGCCAGATGAGGGCAGTCCTCGGCGGTCTTGGCTTGAGTGGTCAATGATCGAGCATCCTTGAAGTTGAGCTGCGGAAACGCTTCGATTTCAAGTGCACCAAGGCCGATGAACACTATCAATAGATTCCTCATCGTTGATGGGATCTGCGAGGTAGTTGTTGAGGTTTTCGGTTGGTGGTTGATATTTATTTTGAGAGGTGAAGCTGTTGATGTCTAGTGGTTGAGCATTCGGGGATGGGGATGTGATGAAGGAAGGAAAGGAAGTCTGGAATAGATGAAGAAATGTAAAGTACCTACCTTATGTCGTAATGAAACCTTAAATACGACAGGCAGAGGACGAGGATCTCCTGAATCTCCTGAAACTGGCAGGAACATCCCATCGGAGAGATGACAACGTCATCTATACATGTAGCTTGCCGAACCCACGTGGCTATTCTGCTCATGCATATGTACGGTACGGTAAGGTACGGTATGGTACCTTACTTTACCTTGCTTGCTTCCCTGCAATGTGATCTATTACGATTCTATATCAGCTCATGCTTAATCTCTGATATCTATAACAGTTTTGTCAAGCTTCCATGTGACACATGATGTTGACCTAGGATTCTTCTACTATTGCATTATCATGTCTGACATCATCTTTCCCATTCGTCTTAAAGACTCAGGTCCTGGGCCAGGTATGCGCCTACCAATCCCCAGGAATCGATTTGCCTCCATCTTGAGCATGGACTATCTGCGATACCTCAGTCGGCCATTGAGCAGTGGATGAAGCAGATATGCCTTTGCTCGCTGTACTACGCTATCCAGCATAATGATTGTTAGTACGACAGGGATTATCTTGGTGTCTCCTCACTAAAACAGTCCCTGTCGTACTAACAATTATGATGCTGGATACGGTAGTAATCACTGTCTCAATATTGCGAGCACAATGCTCTCAGCCAAGCCCAATCACGTGGAAATCTTACTGTGCTCATGCCAACATACAGATCCATGAGCGGATGATTCTTGTCTCCCTTGGCATGCGTGTTCGATACGGTCAGAGCAGCGGAGTACCGCTCTACACTTGGCCATGCCTGTGTTGGACTGTTCCGGTTGCGGTCACCAAATGCTACTCCGGGCACAGCGTATTCGGAACTGTAGGAGTAGGTATCTATCGAGTGTTCAGCGTCTCAATTGAATTTCGTGGTAGGTGAGGTGGATGGATTAGCAACAACTGATGTCGACCCTCCCCTGTACTCGAAGTCTCCTGATGCGAACCAAGATTCGAGTCGACGGTCCTTGCCTAAGTCTGATACTGTCAGCATGGCTACATGTCAAGGAGATATGTGCCTTACTCCTCTAACTCAATAATAGACAATTGACAGTTCCATCTTGTAGGCTCAAGTCGTCAAAGCTTGTTCCGGGTTTAAAGGTTTGGTCAATTAAGTAAGCACTTGGCTGGATAGGTATCAGATGCCGATTGACCCATGAAATACCATGATCGACCAATCTACAACAGTAGGAGGCTATGAAGTTCGACAAGGCCTTTGTAAGTAGATGTGGTTGAGTTGTCCGTATATATGGACGGATAGACAGCGTTAGCCACAGGACAATCAGCTGCTAACACCCAGCCCATAGTACTTTAGCAAGACGCTTTTACCAAGAATCCAACTCTTAGCTCGAGTTACACCATGACAGCCGCAGCACGATGAGAGATACCAAAACCCTATCTATGACTCCAAATGCTATATACTAGGACATTGTGTCTGCTGCTGTTTCGACGAGGTTTTCGTCAGAGGTGATGCATTAGTGTCAAATTGATGAGACTAGCGGCGGGAAGTCGGTCATAACGGCCAACGGATTTGGTGGAGCGGATGCGAAACATGTGCCAAGCCGGATGAGCCGATCTCTAGGCCCCTTGGGACTAGCGTGCCCGAGTACGCACCGCTAGGTTAGGTAAGGTGGTAAGCTAATGAGCAAATTTCATGCAAAAAACCGAAGTGACGATCATCTGAAGCTATACAACGTAGGTTAAATCACAGGCAAGGTGGCTAATATATAGAGCCACGTCCCTAAGCCTGCGTTGGTTGTTACCGCCATGCCGTTCAACAATCAATTCGTGTTGCAGATTGACCGTGGATATCGCCCTTTTGGTCACTCGGAGATGCTCGAATCGTCTTACGACCTCAAAGGAACGCATTCTCGGATTGGTCTCAAGCCATTGACATCTGTCATTCCTGCTGCCATAGCGGCCTTCATACTATTCGTGCGATTACTACACCCTTTCTCTCGACATCGCCCAAGATGGATGAAAACTTTCATTACTGAGCTCAACGGAATTGAGCACAAAGTCCGGATCAAGGACAAGAAGCGCTATCTAAACTCCTCAACAGCCTTACTCATTGTCGTTCCAATTGGGCTTGCCCTCCAAATTGCGACATCGTTATATCCCGCCTACGATGTTACAGAGCTACCTCCCGTATTGGCTTGGGTAAATTGACCAAAGTCACTGAACGACCTTGACTTATCTTTCCATTAGGCCGTCATTGCTCTGTTGGCTACCATTGATCGCCCACGAACCGCTCCTCTCGGAATTCTTCCAATCGTGGTTGGCCTTTTCGTGACGCGTCTAGCACGGCTTGTAGCAGTGCACTCTAGTTTACATATTGAGAACATACTATCACTTGTGGCATTATCTTCAACCTTCTTCACAATACTGATAATTCTTTCTATGCCATTGCGGGATCCGGCTCTACCAAATGACCAGATCAGTCCAACGTATGAACAGCCAACATCGCAGCTCCGCAGCCCTGAAGATAATCTGATGCTGTGGCAATTCTTGACTGTATCATGGATGTCGCCACTGATCACACTGGCCTCTACCAGACAGCTGAACGAGGAAGATGTGTGGAGTTTGTGCTTTGAGTTTCAGCACAAGATGCTACATGAGACTTTCCGAGAACTGAAAGGCTCAGTGGTGAGGCGCCTTTTGACCGCCAATGGCATTGATCTAGTCATCATCTCTTCGCTAGGGGTGATATCGTCCCTGGCCAGTATGGGATTCCGTTGAGGTAGCATCGAGCGAAGACAGACTAACCGCGAATCTAGGACTGAGCGGACCGGTGCTCTTACAACAAATTTTGCGCGCTATGGAAGAACCCAAGGCTTTAAGGGGTGATGCCGTAATCTTTGCCATAGTAGCTCTGATGGTTCGACTGGTCGCCACGCAGGTTAGTGTACTCAAATTATGGTATAGCAGAAGAAGTTATGAAAGGTCCAGGGGAGAAATGATTACTATGATCTTTGAAAAGACGCTGGCACGAAAGGTCATGAGTGCACCTAGACTGTCTAAGCCCGAAGAGCATGCCATTGGAGACGCCGACTCTCTTTCGAGTCTTACCAAAAAATCCAGCTTCCACCCATATACACTATGGAGTAAGGTCTACGTGCAAATGAGAGGAATATTCCGTTTAAAATCAGCTTCGGTCAAAATTAGGGAGCCGGCGTCCATGGGCAAGATCCTCAATCTCATGCGGTACGCACCACAGCTGATCTGGATCCCCTTAGGTGGCTAATTGTCTCTGTAGGAACGATGTTTATGAGGTCTCGCAAAGGTCGTTGCTCATTCACTTTCCTTGTTGGGTCTCTCTGCTAACACCATGTACGTAGATTTTGGGAGTTTGGAACTTTGATCACTACTCCACTCAAATTAGTCCTGTCAATTGTCCTAGTGTGGAGATTGATTGGCTGGCCTTGCCTTTTTGGTGTTGTCACGATATTCGTAGCCCAGGGAATGAACGCCATCATCACTAAGGTGTTATTACGGTGGGAGAGACTCCGCCGAAAAGCCACGGACAGGAAGCTCGAAAGCATCTCTCAATTTGTGGAGGCCATTCGCCATTTACGCTGGTATGGGTGGCAGGACTTCTGGAAGGACCAGATCTTGCAGTCTAGGCAAAAGGAGCTGAATCTCCGTGTCATCACGGGTATTTGGCGCACACTCATCACGTTTTTGAATACCTTCGCTAGTGGCCTCTTTCCAGTAACGGCATTCCATGCTTACACTGTGTGGGCAGGCCTGCCACTTCGGGTTGATATCGCCTTTCCTGCACTACAACTCTTCGGCATGCTTGAAGATAGCCTCAGAGATATTCCAGATCTCATCTCGACGCTACTCAACGCCAAGATCGCCGTGGATCGCATCGAAGATTTCATGGGTGAGCCGGATAGAGACCACGGGCTCGAGCCAGATCACTATGGGGATACTCAACTGGAGTTGAGTAACGCTTCATTCGCGTGGCCCGGGACATCAGATCCCGTGCTTCGCAATATCTCTCTTGCCTTTCCTGTGGGATTGACAGTCATATCCGGTAAGGTGGCTGCGGGCAAGACAGCTTTGTTGCAAGCCCTACTTGGTGAGCTAGACAGGCTTGAAGGCGACGCCACTCTACCAAGCCGAATGGTCGGATATTGCGCACAAACACCTTGGCTGCAAAGCATGAGTATCAGAGACAATATATTGTTTTCCAGTCCATTCGAGGAAGGACGCTATGAAAGAGTACTCGAAGCTTGTGCCCTCACCCAGGACCTTGCTGGGTTCAAAGATGGTGATCTCTCAAACATCGGAGAGAATGGTATTGGCCTATCTGGCGGTCAGAAAGCTCGCGTGGCTCTAGCTCGGGCTGTCTACAGCCAAGCCAAGGGTAAGGGATCTGCGGCTCGTGTCACTGCTCACATTACCAATCGAGTATGCTAATACCTTCGTAGTCCTCCTGCTCGACGATCCACTGTCGGCGTTGGACCATCAGACCGCCTGCACCATCGTTTGCAAGTGCCTTGATGGGCCATTGGCAGACAGTCGGACTGTTGTCCTAGTCACTCATCGAACAGAGCTGTGCCGTGGTCTTGCGAAGCAATTGATCGAAATATCTGAATGTACAGCTCGTGCTCTTGACCCTATTTCGGGGATATCTACTGAGGTCTCGAGGGTGATGTCCTCGGAATCAGAGAATACAAGTGGGGAATGGAGCCAAGGACAAGAACAAGAGAAGGCTAACGTTCCTGTTAAGTTCATCGAAGATGAGAAGAGAGTCCACGGAGGCGTAAGGGCCGCGGTCTATTGGGAATATATTAAAGCAGGCAGATTCACGTGGTGGGCCATTCTGTTATGCATTTTAGTATTGGGTCGGCTTGTTGATGTTGGAGAGACTTGGTTCCTCAAATCATGGGGAGAGTCGTACGACAAACCTTCAGTGCAGGCCACCTCTGGTCCGTTCGATGGCCTGCCTTCCCCGGAAGATAATGTTAGACCCTGGCTCCTAGGATTTTTCTTGTTTGCCGCAGTCGAATCCACCTTGTCTGTCATTTCGCAGTCCATTATGCTGGCCATTGTCTACTTCGCTGGTCGTCAGATGTTCGAGGATACACTGGAACGGGTCAGCCACGCTACGTTCCGCTTCTATGATATCACGCCTGTCGGGCGCTTGATGAATCGGATGACTTCAGATATCGGCACTGTCGATGGGAACGTCAGCTCGCTATTCACGTCTGTTGCGTGGTTGATTATCAGGTGGATGATCTCACTCGTCATTATCGGTTCAGTCACACCCATCTTTCTGTTATTCGCACTAGTAATGACTGCATCGTTCGTGGTGATATTCAATCGATTCTTGCCTGCGTTACAGAGTCTCCGTCGGCTTGAGGTAGGGTTCTAAAAAAAAGATGATGGATTACAATACTGACTGTCGAATACAGATGGTCTCTCTGAGCCCGCTGATGTCGAACTTTGGTGCTTTGCTGGAAGGACTGATGACCGTTCGGGGTTTGTACCAAGAGAACCTTGACTGATCCATTGCTGACCCACCTCAGCCTTCTCCGTCCAGAGTCGGTTCCAAGATGGAATCATCGAAGTGACCGACGCGTTTCAAAAGATGGATCACTTTTACTGGTGAGTACTCTGCCAGCGCCGCTCGCTATCTGGGTCGATTCTGACGCCGCTTCTCTGAAAGGAGTCTCCAGGCTTGGTTGATGTATCGCTTTGAGGCAATGTCAGCTATCTCAACCTTTCTAATCACTTTGCTTGCTCTCTATACGGGTGTGTCGCCCGGTCTCACTGCATTTCTTCTGACCGCAGCAGCCCAATGTAAGTATCCAACCCCACTCAATGTTTGCTATTCTTCACCGGATTAGAGCCTGATTGTGTTTGCAGTCGTTTCGGCAACCCATAGCCTGTGCAGACTGTACGGATCGCTTCAGATGAGCTTTGTCTCCGTCGAGCGGGTAGTCGAGCTCCTCCACCTGGAACAAGAACCCAAGGGAGACATTAAACCAGCAGCTGCTTGGCCATCTTACAACGGGGACATCGTGTTCGAAGATGTCACCATCCGGTATGCGCCACATCTCGACCCAGCTTTGTCCAACATCTCGTTCCGCATTCCTGCAGGCTCAACGGCTGCATTACTAGGACGGACCGGTTCTGGCAAAAGCACTCTAGCGCTCGCTTTACTCGCCACTATTCGTCCCGAGTCTGGCCGCATCCTCATCGATAACGTGGACATCTCGACAGTCGATACTCAAGCCCTACGCAGCCGGATCACATTCCTCGCCCAAGATCCTGTACTATTTCCCGGCACAATGCGACACAACCTCGACCCATTGAAAGAATACTCAGACGACGCCTGCAAAGCAGTACTCGATCGTGTCTGCAGCAAGCACAACTGGACCCTAGAAACGCAAGTCGACGCCGGCGGCAAGAACTTCAGCCAAGGACAAAGACAACTGGTTGGGCTGGCGCGCGCAGTGCTAAGACGGAGTTCCATCGTCATACTCGATGAGGCTACGGCTTCTATAGACATGGAGACGGCGATGGAGATACAACAGATTTTGCGCGAGGAGATGCGGGAGAGCACGGTGATTACGATTGCGCATCGTCTGGAGGCGGTGAAGGATGCGGATCTCTTCATTAGGCTTGAGAAGGGGAGGGTCGCTGCGGTGGGAGGTGCGGATGGGAGTTAATTGGGCCGTGGCGTCTGGATGGGAGGTAAATGGATCGTGGCGTCCGCGGTGGTGAACGAAGTGATGATCGAAAAGTTCTTGGCGGTTGCGTTCCTTATATGAGAGCTCGATGCTCTATAGATATAGATGGCTCATTTCCCCCAGACACTTGGTGCTCCGCCCATAGAGCTTGGGAACTATGCTACGTATCCCCGCTTCCTTTCCAATTAGCTAGACCATTCATGCCCCCTTGTCATTCCTGCTGTGTACCCCGCTGAGAGGTAAAACATTTATACCTTCACGCGAGCTCCTAAACTCTCATCCTCGGCACTCACTTTTCTAAAGTATCAATAGCTGTGCCCTTACAGTCATATTGGATAATCTAGTGGCTTGATATGTTGTAAAATCTAGTACAATATTAATATCAACAATATACAAGTCCATCTTGTTGCTCCCAACCAAATATCGACTCTAGCTATTATACTACTTTTATGTTAGCTGCGTGCTGCATTAATCAACTCATCTTATTGCTCTTACTTAGACAGTACGATTCTAAGCGTCGAAGGCGAGGTGGTATGAGCAAGATTAGCATATGGCCTGCAAGTGAGGAGGGATCCGCTCTCAATCAGGGATGGGTGAACTGGCTTTACACCGCGATCAAAATCACTCTCGACTGCGAAGCTTACTCTACAGAGTACGACAAGGAAATCGAATGGACCTTCTACGGCATCGCTGAAAACACGGTGTCGGCAGCCATAGACTTCGAAGCTGTGCACAACCAGATCCAGGACTTGGCGGCGGATTCAAAGGCGTTTGCACACGCAACAGTTACACACTAGGCGTTGCGGACGGACTGCTGACGTTCGCGGAGAAAGCGGTTAAGAAGACCGAGGAGGAGGCTCGTCAGTACGAAATGAGGGCTCTGGCTGCGAGGATCAGGGAAGAGGACATGAAGCGGCAGACGGAGCTTTATAAGCTGCGCAACCCATCGCCGGAGTCGACTCCCGAGCTCGCATCAGAGGATGAAATGAACATGGATGAGACTGACAATCCTGGCGACATTGAAGGTGCCGATGATACCGGTGACGTATCTGACAACGGAGTGGTGCTAGTCTACAGTAAGAGACATGATGCAGGGGCTGCAGCAGTTACCGTCGATATGAAAGCCGATTTTGATACCGAATTGGACAAGCTCATCGTACCTGACTCCGTGGCTTCCACCAAAAACCTCGGGTTGCCATCACGCAAAGAATATCTAGACGACGACGCTGTACTCCCATCCACGGAAGAAGCCGATGAGCCGACTGAGATGGTTGAGACTGCAGGATGGAAATCGATGGGGCAGCTTTCGCACTGGCGGGAGATATCAAAGGATATTGGAAAAAGCGTTTTGGAAGAGAACAATATCAAATTGGGGAAACATAGAAAGTGGAAGAAGCGGAGTATCAAAGACAAAGCTGCGTTCAAGAAAGGACAGAAGGGCAGTAAGAAGATCGAGATGAGAGCGGCGAGGATTGAGCAGGGTGAATGAACGAATGATCTGAAGCTTGAAACAGCGGACTCGGGTCTGATTATTGACGGCTGAACTCCGAGCGATGGGCATTCCAGGTACGATTTTCGAAGCATAGAAATCTTCGGCCAGCGATACAGTACATAGAGATATCATTTGATAGTCTCAGCGTGGAGAAGCTGAGATTTATACTTCATCCTAACAATATCGCATGCATCGTCTCACATTATAACGGCTTTCATATGCTGTACTTACTCCACTATACTATTAGCCATCGAGGATAGATGCGGGCGGTAATGATATCAAAAGAGAACAAGGGGATAATATAAGGGGAATGAGATCTTGAATCCTGGCGTCGGGGAAAATTCCTTGAATCGGAGATCAGCAAGCTTAGTCACCATGCTATACGGTGACGCTACGAAGGGAAGGTTACGCGAGCGTCGGCAGAATGGCACTAGCCCCAATATATCACAGAGAGGGGAAACTTTCCTTTTTGATCCCAGCCGGGTATGATGGCGGACCTTGGTCCTTGGCGACTCACGACAGAGCCCAGTACTCAGTCTGCCATGTCAGTCCCTGCTGGTAACTGCGGCCTTATCACACAATTGTGATACTCTGGATATGGAAAGTTCGCACCTCCTGACCAAGTGCTACATGAACGAATACTTAACACCCGAACCTGCCCAGCAAAAGCATCTCTTCCCTAGCCATCAGACCTTTCCCCCCCACCAAAGCAGAACACCACCTTGAGAGCTACCATACCATCAGCAAGTCAAGCAAAGCAAAGCATTATCCCAGTGTTCAGCAGTAGGAACTATCGTACTTCCACCAGGTCGCGATGGACGACCTCCCAGCCTACACCCCGCAAGCCATCTCCGACATCCTTCCCATCTACCGACCCGAGAATGCCGCCAGCCAGATCCGCATCTACAAGCTTCGTCAAGCCTCTGCATGCACCCAAACGCTCACCTTGCACGAAGGCTCCGGCGTGCCCGCCATCTCCTACGAAATCAAAACCCACAAGACTGGCGGCTTCATGAACCGCAAGCCCCACATCGTCATATCCGCCCGCAATTTTTACCATCCTTTGGCCGAGGGAAGATTCGACCCTCATGGCACTGGGACCTCAATTGCGCATTTCAATCCTCGACACATCCAACGCCTTGAGTTGGAAAACTCGCAGGTCCAGCTGCTGAAGACTACAATCCACGGCTGCGATCATTGGTGGCAGCCTCATCCAGGGAACAAGAGTGTGCTAGAGTTGACCAATGAGATGGAGGAGATCGTTGCTCGCTTCATCTTTGCGGTACCAGAGTCACGAAGGACGGGGTCGGTGGCCGAGAATAAGAAAGACGGTGTGGGGATGGATCTTGGGGAACTGCAAGTGGTGGACGCTCTGGCTGGCAGAGATACAGGACGTGACGAGATCCTTTCCAGTGCCGTCGTGGTCGTTGAAAGAGCGAGGAGAAGGGCGATGAGTATAAGCGGGGCTGGTAGCAAGGGGCCCGCTGCATAGGGCATCAGTGTCTCGCAGCCTGGAGGCTTCGCCCGATTCTTATAGAATCGCCAGCCTCGATGAAGTAACGCAAAGCCCTTTGATTCTCATCAACACATACAGGTGGCATGAGAGCTGCACCGCTGTCGTCGGCGTCGTCTGGGAGGCTTATCATAATCAATTCAGTAGCTTCACAATATTCCCCGCCCATACACGGTTACAACCATTCCTGGTCCAACGTGATGCCACCAAGGACTGCAAGATGCTTACGGCATCAACAAGGAACCTCTGTCATAGCACCACCATCACCTACATGTCAGCCAACTGATAAGATCCTCTGTTTCCATGTGGTTCTTTCTCTCCGGTGCAGGCTAGCTTCGGCGACTACCATGTGTACAATACTTTCCTTACCGTCAATCAGTCACTCCCAACCCATTCAATACTAAATTCGTGGTCTTTGCGAGGAACAAGTATCCGCTTTTGCTTCTCGAACTCCTTCGGAGAAGCCGGCCAGTACCAGCGCTTCTTCATGGAGTGAGGCAACGAGCGCTCAAATACTCTCCCTACTCTGCTGGTGGCAAAGGCTTAATTTTAAGCTCAGTTGAGAATGGGCTGATCCTGTTGATTGACAATGGTCGTTCAGATGTGGATCCAGAGCCTGCTTCACTGCAACACCCTCTCTTGGTGCAACGTTTGGTTGATCTCCAACCAATCTACGCCAGTGCAGGAGTGACTGGACACTCGGTCTGGACGCTTAGTGCTATGAATCGAAAGAATCTTGTAACACATCTACTCTACGCACGGGAACTCATTCAGCAATTACTGAGGGGTCTGGAGCACCCAGTCATTTCTAATTCGGCTTCTCCTAATTATACACAATCCTAGTATCTATAGAGAACTTGATATCATCGAAAACATGCTGTTCTATTTTAGCATGCGCAGATGACCAATGACACATCGCTCTCCCAGTCCAAAGAACCATCGACTGATTCAATTCCGGAATCACCTCCATGTCTTCAGGACACTTTCAACCATCTATCGCTTACGAAACCAAAGTCACCTCCCACTGATTTAGGATTTGGTGAACACGTGGTCAGCAAGAATGTGGTGAAGTGAAAAGCTGAAACAACAGACCACTATCACTTCACTGCGTACCACCTCGGCCTATCCAATCAAATTGCTTTAATGGCGACGTCTTGCAGCGCTAATGGCTTTACTACTTCACTTCAATCTACTCAACCCCCTAATATGAATTCCCACCAAAGTCGTATCCGACAGGATTGAATATAGAGCCCAATACGCACTCTCAGGATCTCCGTTGTCGATCTCAGGCATCTTGGGACCCTTGAGCTTACAATGCTCTCCGCTCATTCACGACCCACGGATGAGAAATATCACATCGAGACAGGAACCAGCCGTATAGCCATCAAGGAGCGGACACGTAAGTGGTGGCTGCTCGAATGTCTTGCAGTCAGCGCTATGCTTCGTATCGTTACAATGTCTCTGTACCTCGGATATCGTATCAGATGCTTGCTTGTTGGCGACAATACTCTCAATATAACCAACGTTGCTATAGTGTGGCTGTTTTTCACCATTGAGATTTTGTTTGCAGGTAAGCTTATGATCAGCCCCATATACATACCTCAATTCATATCAACAGCTATGCGTTCTAGCTGCTCGAATCCCATCCATCTGGCGCTGTCTAAGAGTAATAGGGGCAGCCAAGACACGGCCTTGGCTCTTCCTGCACGGTGCCCATGTACCCACTGTCGATGTCTTCATATGCACTTGCGGCGAAGAGCTATCCCTATTATTGGACACAGTGAGAGCCGCCTGCAATCTTGATTACCCTCGCCACAAATTTCACGTTATCGTTCTCGACGATGGTAATTCTCCCGCCTTCAAAAAGATCATCGAAGGTCTTCGAAAAGAGCGATACCCAAATCTCAGATACAGCGCACGAGGCGAATTGGTCAAGACACATTCCAAAGCCGCAAACCTCAATCACGGTCTTGATTTTGTGACTCAGAGAGGCGCTTCTGACATGGTGGCTGTTCTCGATTGTGACATGATACCCGAGCGCGATTGGCTGCGACGACTCCTCCCTCACGTTCTTCAAGACCCGACTGTCGCTATAGCCAGTATACCGCAGTGCTTCTACGATCTCCCTCCCCATGATGCCGCTGGCCAACTCTCCACCGCATGTCACATGTGCAATGTAGCAGCCACCCAGCAAGATTTCCACGACGAGGCATGGTGCAACGGCTCCGGCTTCGTGGTGCGTCGGAAAGCCATTGATCAAATCGGCGGCTTCCCCACTACGTGTCTCCTGGAGGACATGTTGACATCGATGGAGTTGGTCTCGGAGGGATGGAAGTCCGTCCTTGTCGGCGAGCCCCTCCAATGGGGTACAGTGCCAGCCTCGTTCGCCGGAAATGTCAAGCAGATGAAGCGATGGACTGCTGGAAGCCTGACGCTTTCGAAAGCGATGCATGCTCGAAGTGAAACATCAGGCCGCACAGTCGCTCTTGTGGAATATGGCCTTGCACTCTCCATTGGGAAATCCATCTGCTGTTTCCTTGCATTGCTCATCCTGCTACTTTCAGGAAACGTCTTCGTCTTTGACCATGCCCCACATCAACTACGCATCCTTCTACATCTAGCCTTCCTAGACTTCGCAATTCACTCCCTACAAGGCTTTCTCGAATCAAGTCTTGCAGATCATTGCATCTCCATCCTACAAGACTTTCGTCAGCTCTGGATGAGCCCCTACCTTGCCCCGGACTTGTTCCGCTGGTTGTTTCCCTGGGCGGCCAACATCTTCTCCTGCGCCCCCTTCAAGCCGAGTGGATGCATTATCGATTCCGAACACAGTGACGCATATAAATCCTCACTACTGAAGCGATTCAGATCGATGCTATGGGATAACTCGGGACTGTTACACTTGGTAGTACTCGTCACCTGTCTCACTGGAGTGGTCCTATCCATCATCCGCACCGCCCATGTCTCCAACAGCAATGACGTCTACCAAATGGCACGATACTGGTTCATACACGCGGGTTACCCTCCTGCCGTTCTCCTCTGGACAAGCGTCATCTGCAATGGCTGGGTACCCATGTCGTATGCCATCTGGAACCCGCATCGGCCTGAGCGTGAGAGCCTGCTCGATCGGGACCCGAAGACTGGGGTTGCGTACCCGACGGCGAGAGCAAAGGATCAGACGTATCGTCAGTCGGCGGAGTGGCAGTTCAAGGTGATGGTGGTTTACTATGCTCTGGCGACTGTGGGTAGCTGGATACTGTAGGGTGGTAGGGAGGTATGCTCTGGTGGCTTGTGTCACGACGGACATAATTCGACAACAACTGGCCCACGAACAACATTTCCGATTGGCTTGCCATGCAGCCACGCTACGCCTTACACCGTCCCCGCTGCACCAAAGAACAGCAATTGTGGCTTCGACAGGAGCACTTCCATGGATGTTGTCATCAAAGGGAACGAGGCTTGATGGTTGCACAAACAACAATACAATGCGAGAAGTGGAAACGTCATATACCGTCTTTGATACCTGGAGGGTCAAGAACTACAGCGGTAAACTACGTGATCAACACCATGCATATCTTTACATAAGTTCTTGAAGATACTACAGAGACTACTAGCCTGCTAACAAAAGACTTATTGCCCATGATAACGCATGGACTAAATTACCTTGAATCTCCTAGTTCAGTTGATTAGACTAGTCCCTTGGAGTGACCTTTCAGTGGAAGCTAACCCATAATCCGCCTCCCTATCATCCCTACCATGTACATGCGAGTACCTCAACCTCCGTAAACCCAACCATGGTGTTGTGATTTGAGATTCTGGCATAGGGTACGGGTGGTTGCGACGCCATATCTATATGATTTAGAAGGCGAGGTACAGCCGAGACGGATGTCAAAGTTGCCAGGACGTGGGATACTAAGGTAAATCCTAAGATGAGTATTCTACTGGCTGTGGCAGATCGTGTTTGAGGCAGTACCAGTATTTCTTCTGGGACATGAGGGGTGAGCAGGGTTTTATGATGATAGATACGGATCTATGGATAGCGTGATGAGGAGGTGAGAGGGCGTATAGTCGTAGCTGTAAGGTGGCATGGTGGTAGATTGTCACATTTCGAAGATTATGAATACAATGAAGAAGCAAGGTTTCAAGAGAGGATTTCATTTCAAACAAGTTCACTTGCAAATGTGCGGATCCCTCTGATCATCGTAGTCGTGCTGGAGACCTTCGATATCTGTCAAGGATTCCTATGATGGTGGTCAATGTATCGAGTATACCCACGCGCTCGAAGCTGATCTTGGTATGACCGGCGGTGACGATGCGGCGGAAACTGTAGACTCGATGGTTTTTGGAGTCCGCCTACCTATACCTACCGAACGGGGAATATGGGTGCCTCAGGGTAGGGAACGAGTGACTGAGGCACTGTGCGGCATGTTCGCCAAATGGTGGTTTCGGAGGGCACTAGGTTTGCACCTATGTGCAAGGAGGAGTCAATCGAGGCATCGGTATCCGTGTCTTACTATCGCTGAGGCCAGAAGATGTTTCACTGACTTTCCGTCTACTATCAGGGCGGCGTGAGATTCGTCCTGAAGAACCTGAGCAAAAGAGGAAAAGAAAGATTCTTGAATCGTCGACAAATGCCGTGAGCGTATTCACGTGAGAGTATTACACTTATCCAACCAAAGGGTGTTGAATGCCTGCGTAAAAGGATTAACCCTGCTCCGAGCCTCGCGGTCTTCCGAGCACAAGACAACAATGAGATCCCATGAAGCGTCATGGAGCGTACTTGATCGATATCACACCGAAGGTGGCATGCTGGTGTGATAAGATGCCAGTAGTGAAACCACAAGGATGCATCATCGCCATACGGCACCCTGACATCATGCAAACGTGCAGTATGGAGTAGGACTTGATGGATTTTGTATAAGCGATATCCTATCGTCGCCGTACAGATAAGGCGGACTCGCGTGTGTCAACGGAATTTGTCATATTGGCATGACCAGGCTGCCTTGGAAGCCCGGGATGGTTTCAAAGCGTGTATCGCTTCGTTCCACAGTGGGATGAGTATCGTGCAGAGTCCAGCTATTGACGCGGATATGACAATTTCCAGCGGAGCTGCAGTTCTTAGCGCTGCTCGACGCAGGTTATCGGCGATGGACTCTCGGAGATGAATCATAAGCCAGAACTTCCAAACGAGATTTAATGGCAGGAGGCATTTCAAGGATGCTTGACCGAGACGGCGGTCTCGAGGAAAGGAGAGCATTGAGAGGCGCACGCATACTTGCCTCTATGAGGCCGCTGACACATTTTCTTACCGGCGTCCCTACCCAGCCTGTTGGGTCAGTGGCTTACTATCATAGAGTGACACTGAATCATCAGGAATGCTGTGCCCCTGATACTCAAGAAGCGCACCATAGGCTCAGAGTTGGTACCTTGTTGCGCGTTATGCGCGAAACAAGGGCTGTGTACATATCCGCCAAAAATTCCGCGACGGCACGATGCGAATACAGTGGGCGATCCGCATATTCCTAAGCAACTCATTTCCTTGGTCATATAGGAGACCGAATCCATCCAACTGTCAGAATACATGTGCCTGCCTTTATCTAATTGCGCATCAGCTTGCTTTCATATCTTGCCTCGGATAACCGTACCAAGACTTTCATGCCACAGGTCTTACCTAGTCAAGCATTCGTCCCTGCCCAGACCAATCTTTCGATAGGCTACTACTTCCGGAGGTTCTTCCTCAAAAGAAATGTCGAAGAAACGTGTGTCCAGCTTAACCGGTTGGAGTTTCGTGGAACAAAAGTTGAGAGAGGCACATCTTTTGGGAAGCAGCAGGCTCGACAAGGCGACTTCTTTACGTGGCTCTCCCTGCAGTTCTTCGTTCTCTTCGCAAGCATCGACTCTGCACCCAGGCTCCCGTGGGTTCTGGAGAAAGACGAGATTGCTAGAGTGCCCCTTGTGCCATAGGACACATTCATCATATTGACGGGTGGGATGAAGGCGTAGCTGCTTGCAAGGTGGCCATGCTGTCCAGGCAGATTATCCTACTGCTCCTACTCACGGTCGCGTGCGCAAGGCTATCTCGAGGGAATCTTCTTCACACACGCATCACTCATCCTTCCGGTATCACCACCACACAACCAAGAGGGGATCACCCAGCCTCCCCCACTGGTATACATGCCATGGCTTTGGCCAGACGGACGAAAATAGGCCTTCCAATGATAAATTGCAAGCAAGTCTGGCGGCATCAGCAATACGCGGTCATACCCACAGCAGTCGGCGCCGCAACGCTGCATGCCTTCTGGAAAACTCTCCAATGGAGATCTATATTTGATGTATCCTTCAACAATGCGGGACCAATCTTCACGATCACACAAGGAGCGCTCCAAGCAACATTTTCGTGTCTGGGCCAGGCAGTGCCGTGGGATTTCGTACACGATTTTGCGATGAACGCGGCAGAGTCTGTCCTCCAGGGCTGGTTGGAAACGTTCGATGCTGTATATGAGCAGGAAGCCACGGGGATCACGATGTGGGTCAGCTTGCGGGTGGTGCAGAGACTGGATGCAAAGAGGAAGAGGCCGGGTTGAATATGAAGGGGCTTATGGGTTCTTGAAGAAGTAATACATAATTCATAATACATAACAGTCGGATAGAGTTGTATACAGCCTCCCGTGACCGTTGGTATGTTTTGAATGAGGCGGTTTTATCCATATCAAGCGCTTGCTTGACTTCCTAGATACAGTCTGTCACAGCAGCAGCGCTGGAATTCGTGCATTGTCGTCAACCAGCTTCGTCTCGACCAGCATCAGGGCTGCTACAGAGGCAAGACCTCCCGATCCGTAGCCCGTGACTGCCTGCGAGCTTGCTGCACCATGGTCTAACCCTCCCTCTTCCTGGCACACCTGTGTAGTCTTCCAGCTCTTCATACCACTCTCCCGGTCAACCATATGACTATGGCACCTGTACGGTAATGGTACCTCCAGCGTGACGCATGTTTGGAGGTGCAGGATGCTGTATTTCATGGTAGTGAGGTTCTGCTACAACTCCTGAAGGAGAGTATGTTCTAGGTGCCACGATCGGGGTAGAACTAGCAGATCCACACGCCATCCTCGCTCGGTTGCGCTCGTAGCTCAAGGTTCGTGCAGCTTGATTGGTTCTGTCTCAAGTAACGAGGAGCCTACGGATTTGGCCCTTACCTCCTTCCTTGTGGACTGAAGCGTGTAGCCAACCGTAGGATAGAACTAGTCTATTCTATATATTTCCCGCAGGACCAATGACGTACTTATCCTAGCCATGATTGGACTCTGTAGCGAGGAGTGGAGACTAGACCCCTCTGCGAAAAGGTAAGGTATCGATATTACACTATGATGTCTAGTCGGTCTGGCGTATACTATGGTAGTTCACTACGTCGGCAGGATGACCTTATCCCCCATCCACCTCTGTCCCTCCATAGAATACGACGACCATGGCCAGATCAAAGCCAATGGGCCTGAAATGGCGGTCTAGCACCCTCTTCATCGTCAGTACAGTCGGAATTGGCCTGTTTACGGACCTCTTCCTCTACGGCTTGGTCGTACCCATTCTTCCCTTCATTCTTCAAGACCGTGTTCATCTCCAGCCAGATCAAATCCAGAGCCATGTCTCGGCACTGTTGGCAGCATATGCTGGGGCTTCCGTCCTCTTCTCACCACCTGCAGGTATCATTGCAGACAAGCTGCCCACGCGTCAGCTACCCTTCCTCGTTGGCCTGACAGCCCTACTCTTGGCTACGCTCCTTCTCTTCCTCGGTCAAAATGTGGCAGTCTTGACTGTGGCCCGCATATTGCAGGGCATTAGTGCGGCAGTCGTCTGGACTATTGGGCTGGCAATGGTGCTCGACACCGTCGGCCCTGGGAACCTGGGCAAGACAATTGGCTCGGTACATTCGTTGCTTGACGTCTCCCCGCGTGTTGAAGGCTTCGCTAATGAGTGTAGATATTCGGTTTCATTTCGATCGGAGAGCTGGCAGCACCAGTCTTGGGAGGGGTCATTTACAAGCAGGCTGGGTACAGCGGGGTATTTGGCTTGGGCTTCGCCGTTATTGCAGTGGACTTCATCATGCGAATTCTTATAATTGAAAAGAAAACTGCAGCCCAATACAACGAAGGTGAAGAGGAGGTTCACGAGCCTATCGACGAGCAAGAAGACGTCGAGGACAGGCACGAGGGCAACGAGGAGGACCCTCTGATACCGAAGAAGGAGGAAGACAACTACAAAGTTCCTCCTGGGCAATCCAAGGCCATACGATTGTTCCCAATCTTTTATTGCTTGAAGGATCCAAGGCTTCTGGTTGCGCTTCTCTTGGCATTCGTACAAGCAACACTACTAGCCACATTCGACGCGACTATACCCACGGAAGCACAGCAGCTCTTTTCCTTCGACTCTCTCCAATCTGGGCTGCTGTTCATTGCATTGGTCCTTCCATACCTTATACTCGGTCCAGTCGCGGGTTGGGCAGTGGATCGTTACGGTCCAAAGCCAGCGGCCACTATAGGCTTCGGATACCTCGCCCCTGTGCTCATCCTCCTGCGATTGGTCCACGAAGGAGGCAAAACACAAATCATCGTATACTGTGTCCTCCTTTCGCTGTGCGGGCTTGGAATGGGAGTCATCGGTTCGCCATCAATCGTCGAGGCGTCCTACGTCGTTCAACAGTATGCAAAAGCTAACCCGGAATTCTTTGGAGCGAATGGTCCATACGCTCAGCTGTACGCCATCAACTCCATGGTGTTCAGCTTCGGCCTTGCCGTAGGGCCACTCGTAAGTGGATCTCTCAAAGAGGCTGTCGGATACGGCAACATGAACATTGTGATCGCTGTGTTGTGCTTGATCACATCCGTGCTATCATTTGTCTACATTGGGGGCAAGCCAAATATATTGAGGAAGAGGTGAAGACAAGGCTGCGACCGTTGCTCGTATGGCAGCACTCATGCCCCAGATGAACACGTAGATTGCATGCGGCAGTCATCTCGTATCCCCGAGACGCCCGGCTCCGCAACGAGGATGTATATATCATGTGAATTGACGTATGTCACAAGCCTTTTCCTCGGCGCGGCTGAATAGACAGAGAGCCTTTGACGGTGTTCGCGATAGCGCTTGCGCAAAAGCTTCGCCTGCATTATGTCCCCTGCGTACGATTCTCTACGTCATTTGACACTTCACACGTCTGTTGTGAATTACCATCACCCAAAATCCCTAGCTTGCTCCCTTTCTGTATCCATAGGTGGAGGTCCCTACATCACAGACTGGTTACCTTTACTTCGTACGGAGTCTTATAACAGCACACGAGTATCCAGATGCACAATATGTTGATCTATCTATTACCTTTCATACCATTATCAACCAAAGCTTTAGGACCAGCAACGGCAAATATAGCAGCACTGTCCAATACCTCTTGGTCTCCAACCCCAGATCCGTTCCCTAACCCGTTCCCTGAATTCAAATGCGTGAACCGTCCATCATGGTCCACGGACCATTACTGGCAAGACGGCTGCCGCGGAGCATGGAGTTACGCTCGAAGTGTCGAAGCATGGCAAGCCAGCACACAACTCGAATTCCTACCCAACAACGAGCGACCCGAGTTCAGGCGTCGGCGAAGGATGGATACGCCCAGACGGTATAATATGGGTAAGTTGGCAATCACATATGGACAAGGAACGACTATTCGCAGCATGTAGAATGTTCACTTCTGATCATACTTGACCCTCTAGGAGGATGCACCGTTGCCATCGTAATGCTCAGCTTCTTCCCCCCAGAGGATCTGCCCGGCCAGCCTCCAGCTCGCACGCGCTATTCACACAGCGTTACGACATTCAACGACGTATGGCATGCCGGCCAATTCGTCTACGAAAACTGTCTCCAGTACGGACGACCGCCAGGGCCAGGCTGGAACAATGCAGGTAAGTTGCCTTTTCCAAAACAGTCAAAACATGTTGAGAGGCGGCCTGCTTACAATTATCTGTGTTGACTTGCAGGAGCCCGTCACAGCGTAGGTGTGTTCTTCTGGGCGACGAACTCTGAGATGGATATTCGTATCTCTCAGGGTCCGTGGCCTGGTGCGCAATTCAACGCTTCGTTGGAGACGTGGAATTATACGGCGATTGTGCATACTGCGTAGCGGCACAAGAAAGTATCTTTCGTTTAGCAACATTACTTGAACAATCTAGCATATCCCAATCGCGGATATCTGTATCTACATCACTCTAGATCCTATATCAGCTTAAGCTTCTATTTCTTACAACATGTCCGCAAGCAGGGAAATGAAGTCTGAGAGATAAAGAATAGAATGGAAATAGAATAGGATATGCGGAGTCCTAAATCCAACGCGTAAGGTAGGTAGTGATAAGTCAGAAGCAGACGCTAGGTCGCAGGTCTCCAGTTCCTATAGTTCAAGCCCATCACGTCACCACACGTACGCCCTCAATGTCGTTGACGTTCCACGCAGCACAGCCGCCATGCTCATCAACTCTCCTCTCCTCTCTCCCCCACACCCTAATACATCGCATAAAACCCCTCATCCCCACCGCCCTCAAACCAAGCCCATTTTCGCATCCACCCTCTCTCTCCCACTCTCCCACTATACTACAACCCCACAAAAGCCGCTCTCCCCCCATCTCATCATCCCCTCCCTCGCTTCCTCTCTCTTTCCCCTTGACTGGGCTTAAACGCTACACTCCGCCATCTCAGCGATGAGTATCAGCGCACGGATAGGTAAATTAGCTAACGGCTAGATTCTCGTTCTACTGCATATTTCCGCTTCTAAATTGATGTTAGCGTATGAATGGCGATGTCATAAGGTATGTGGCGGGTTGTGCGATCTTGCTGTTGATGGTAAGAGTGTCGTGGACTTTGGGTTTCAAGACGGCGTGTGGTTGTGGGTGGGGAAGTCATGTCTGTTGTTGATGAGGAGGTAGCTGCGCTAGGTGGGGATTGTTGGTGAGAAGGGGAGCCTGTGTGTAAGGTGTTTGGGGTAACAGGTACAGCGTCTGCTGCTGCTTCGTTGATTGGGTCGTGTATGGATTGTGCCAGTCGAGACGCTTGGTGGGAGATATTGGTGCTTGCGATTGAAGTACTTGCAGTTCGCGTAGTGCCGTATCTTGGGCTAGTGGTTGGATATGAGTATAGAAGCTGCAAATGGGGGAAAGACGGATGATCCAGCGGTGGAAGAGACCGCTTGAGGTATCTGCCGGGTATTATGGACTCTTTTCCTCGCTCTTGAGGGACTTGCCACATGTAATCGTTGGGATGCTGATGGTAATTCTGTGGACTTCTATATGAATAGACGTGCGGTGGTTGTGGTAAATGACAAAGGTGGATATATATATCGTGGGCCTGCTTACGCGTGTTAGTAGGTTGTGATCATTGCGCAAGTCGCTAGGAATTATGTTGTCGAGTCTCCACGTTTGATTACTCGTGATTCAAATCAAGCAACTGCCTTATGGTATCCGAGTCGTTCTTGCTACCCTGCGTCGCTTCACTGCCTGTTCGATTTGTGTGGAGGGTTAATTCATTCGTGTGGCGAGGTCGTGGACCGTCGTTATATGAAGTCTTATCACTGCAACGAAAGGGGTTTCAGGTTCGTAAGCCTTAACGCTGATCCTTCCAAAACAGTTTCTGTCTGTGTTCGCTCTGTGAGCAAGGATGCATGTTAAGACGTAGGCCCTGATGGATTAGAATGGTTAACAATCAGCTGTTGCTTGTAGGAGTGAGAGTGTACATCGAGTGTTTGAGACATTTATTTGGTAGAATACAAGATGCTAGGTGCAAGAGGCGCCATCAAAGTCCTAGCGATGGGTTCAAACCTGCTCTATGACGCTAGAGCTTGCTATTGTACATTACGAAGTGACCACTCAACAAGACCCCCCTTGGAAAGAAATATTTGTTATAGATCGTGGTCAATTTTCGATTTCAAAATGTCTTGTTAGCCGGGATATCTCGAAAAGGTTCATCACCTTGCCTTGTAATACCGTACAGATTACTTCAACGTCAGTCGCTCTCCAAGACCTGTTACTCTCTGTCTTTCTTACGCCACGCACTGCGGCTGGCAGGCAGCACACCAGACGCATCCTCCCATTCCCTCACCTCTTCTCCTCGCGTGGTCGTAGTTTTGCGCAGTACTTGGGATTTGGCAATGCTCGCTCCCAGGTGACAACTCCTTCATCTTCCATCATGTCATCAAATGACAGCAGATCGTCGAGCTTGTAGCTCACCACCTGGTGAGGCGGCTTGATATGAAATAAGTAATGCGGCTCCGTCATTGCGATGCTGAAATCCACAAGCAAGCCACCTTTGTAATTTCGCGCTCTGACGTCCATTGTATAGATCCCCAGTTTTCGTATCCGTTTCAGATCTTTCAACATCTTCTTGACTATCTTTGGTGTGTAGGTGACATCCTCGGTGACTAAGTCTTTTACGATGGCTCGGAATGGCTTTCTTTCGGAGACTGGTGTATAATATTCGTCGCCAGGTCGTTGCCAATTGTCGACATCAAAGTCCCGCCGTAGTTCCTCTTCCACTTCAGCAGGCACATTCAGGTGGCCATGGCAACGTACTGCTACCTTTCCATTCAGATTGGCCTCGATGAGTCGCCCGTAGGCACGACACTCGCAGTAGAACGGGTCCATTTGAGCATGAAGAAGATCAATAGAGATAACGTCTCGCTGTTTTTCACTCAAAGCGGCACAGTCCTCCGTATCGTCGTAAAACTTGAACTTTTCGAACGCAGCAAGTCAGAGGAAGCTCAGAATTCGGCCCGCTTGAACCTGCAATCATACCATTTTGAGCGCATACGTTTTGGAAAGGATGGAAACCTCGAAGACATGAGCCTGTCCTCCGCCAGTTGTATCTTTGGAATCGTTCTCGCTGATCAATTGTTTGAAGTCAATGCGGGCCACATCGCCGTTGAAAGCATCGAGTTTAGGACCTTCGCATTGTGGTAGTAAGTGCTTTAGTTTGCGCTTCTTGGGCATTTCCCCTGAATCGAATCAATGATATCGAAATTAACGAAGACGAAGTGGAAGATTCTCGCATGTAAGCTAATATACCACTCACAGCTATGGGAGCACAACCTTCTTCAACCCATTCCTAACGGCGGCTTCTGCAGGGCGTAAAAGCAAAGTCTCAGGTCAAGTGTCCCAATCGCTATAGGCGGTTCAACGCGAAAATGACATTCGTTGCCTTCGCACCCTGATAACGGAGGCCGCTTGATTGCATATGCATTTTGGGAAGGTGCTCATTTGCCAAGTGGATTGCGGCTGCATGAGACAGTCGCACAGAATTCCCATGCATTGTCGTACAAGCGCTTGGATTCCCCAAACCAATAATGGTCCGATCCGACCCACCTTATCGCTCGGCGCTATCCAATGCTTGCCAATCCTGGCTAAATCACATTCGCCAAGTTGTGAAGGGGCTGACAGGTGCATGAATAGTTATCGCTCCCAATTCCGTGTATTGCATGGCGAAAAAGAGTCAAGCTATCGTATGCGCTATTTCTGGTGAGAATTCGAATCATTGGCCTAGCGATCTTAAATTAGCCCTAGATCCCCCTCTTGTTCGTGCGCTGTCGCACATACTTCATTCTGCATCTCAGAATCCTCACGCCCCCACGAATCAGTCACAATATGCCGACTTTGCCTCTGTTTCATACTCGCACACCAGCAGTCATGGATGGACGGCGACGCTTTTCTTAGCACGGCAGCTATGAGCCTCCCTTCGGGGGTCAGGCTATATAAGATGTGCTCAGGTTCGCCACCAGACTGCCATCCGAAGATACTAGGCATCACAACTCTGTGAAAACCCCCTCCAATTATTGAAAGAGTGGACCTGAACAAGCATGACGACTATCACGCAATCTCTCTTGGATCATCTCGGTAGTCGAAACCCTATGCTCGACGTGTCCAGATGTCGTCCTGGGAGAAATACCACCTCCAGGCGAACTCCGTGGACAAATCCTGGGTTGATAGAAGAATGGAACGACTTTGAGTGCGATGCGCTCAACAAGATATACGGTGGTGTATTGCGAGAAACCCTAGACCACCAACTCGCAACGGAACGGGTCACGGTGCCACACTTACCATTTTGTGAGATACACGACGAGAAATCCTTCGAGTCCATTGTCGTCCTGTGGAATCAGACTGTAGTATCGAAAGCCTTGGAGGCCACTTATGACAGGCTCAAGGACCGCCTTCCCTTGGATAAGGTCTATATGTGTTTAGGTGGTCAAGCGCAACTGCCCTGTACGGGTCGCCGGCCAGATTGGGCTGGCGTGAAACGGTCGACCGTGTCAACGGATGTGCCAGAAGCCAAATCAAGGAATATCCTGCCAGGGGACACCAAGGTGAGTAGCAAATGGTCCAGCACCGATATCGAGCACGGAGTGGTAGAAGAGGCCAAGAAGAAGCTTGATTGGATCCAACCTCTGGGGCAGGTCTACACCTACTGTGTCAGAGCCAACGCCCGCTATGGGTATGTCATCACTGCCGAAGAACTGGTTGTATTTCGAATCCGTCCCTCGCTCGAGTGCAGCACCGACAGCCCGTCTTGCGCTGATTTGGGCTCGCTCAAAGCTATGGATCCAAAGATAAACATTGAAAAATTGAAGGCACTGAATTTGACGAATGGAACACCAGCCGAAAGAGCAGAGGCAAATGGTACTTTGGAATTCAAGGCCATACCATGGGCACATCACTTTCAGAACCCACATGGCGATTGCCGGGTCATGACGGTGAATCTGGCTTTGTGGTGGCTGCATATGATGGCCGCGGAAAATAGTTTCATTGAGGAGAGATACCCACCCTTAAAAGACGCTGTGTGGTCTCCTAGGCCACAGAGCCAATCAGCCAGTGTTACGTCGTCAGACAGACTAAGACCGGCGCTCGCCAAGAAGACAAACAATCGTCGAGCTGGTGCTCCAAGCTTGGGACCGAAGCGCAGGGACAGGAAGCGACCCAGAGAGATGATCGGCGACACGGCATTTACTGGACAACACGCAAGTCCGCAGAAACGTCGAACGCGAAGACATGTATGAGCATCTGTTCTATGAGCAAACGAGAGATTGGCTGGTCCAACCTCTAAACGTTGGAAGCGGCATTGCAGTGCAAAGGGCATGACATGATGGAGAGGATATGGATCAAGCTAGAAACAAGTCGAGATATTAAGGGCAGCGTTCGTTTCGATGTAGTAACCTCTCACCCTTTCTCTGTATTCTCAATGTACAGTACTTCTATGCATTATTCAGAGGCGTATTGATCGAAAAACTCCTTCCGAAAAGTTGGCAACTGTAGCCTCGGGGGATTCGCATGACCGTGCAGGTATAGCCAAATGGAAGCGCCAATCGAGTCAGCTCACAGAGTCTTTGCCGATATCTAAGATCCACCTTACTGCGTCCCGAAAGACGTAAGACATAAACCAAGACCATCAGCACCGGACTAAGGTTTTACCGAAACGACATTAGCGCACAGATATTCCGGTTGTTTCTTGGCACGTTCTTCCTACATCAGTGTTTACCTCCATGTCGTGATTCGGTATCAGATATGGTCAAAAGATGTTACTCCAACCTAGTCGTCTCCTTCAAGGAGCAAAAGGTGCATACAGGCTGCTCGAGCCTTTGGGGTCTAACACAGTCTTCAAAGCACAATCTGTACATGCTCCTGATGCCGAACCTAGGTTGTAAGTCTCTTTCATCACCCTTTTTTGTGCTAATCCGCAGCTCACAACGTTTAGTTTCATGATCAAGAGCGCCACCCCACCGCATCCGCAAGAATCTGTCCCGGAATTTCGAGGTCAGCGATCGCCTGCGATGGAAAGAATGGCTCTCGCGCGTGAGTATGAGATATACGAGGGGCCGGGTCCTGTTAAGTCAAGCCCATTCATAAGGAAACTGCATGACGTGATCGGACCGTGGGAAATGGTTGAAGGCCGCGGTCGTGCTGGCTTTGACAAGAGCTCCGAGGACCCACCATGTTTGGTTTTCGAATGGATGGAGCATGTGTTGTGGAACGTGCGCGCAGAACACTATCGCCACGATTCTCTCCTTCCTAAGATGATTGCCCGTTCGGTTTTGGAAGCACTCGATCTCTTCGCATCTGCGAATGCGATTCATACCGGCAAGCTTCCTCTCCAAGGTCGCTCAAGTGGTGTTGACAATGTTAGATGTGAATCCAAACAACATATTTTTGTCAAATATCGACAGCGCTTCCCCAGTGGTGAAATTGGGAGATCTTGGAAATTGTATGTGACCGGAAGAAACATGTATGTTCTCTCTAACGATCTCAGTGATGCGGGAGGGCTTTGACAGATACCGCATACAATCTATTGAGTGTAGGGCGCCGGAGGTATGGCGAGGTTTGGGTTGCTGGCCGTCCTCTGATATATGGTCATTAGGTGTCACGGTCTGTGATCACGCACTCCACCTCAGAATCCAGCTAATGAGCCAGCTTGCGCACTGGCTGGGGCGTAAGACCATATTCGGCATCCGTGACAGAGTTGTCAAAGATCTTATTGAATCTTGGTGCATCGCTAAGATTAGCCGACTGGTTGCCCCGTTGGGTCCACCTGTCGAAAACCTTGAGTACGAGTCGGAATTTCTGACGGCTAGTGAGCTGTCTATGGGCACGTACATAGCTCCAGATTCCGGTGGGCCAGTACCTTTCATCAACGTGGGCACTCTACGTCAGGAGCTTGAGGCTCTATCTGGCCCAAAGGTGGATCCGGGTCTCCTGGACTTTATTGATTCTCTCCTCATCATGGACCATACCAAAAGACCAACCGCCGCAGAGGCTCTAACGCACCCCTACCTGCGCACCGCTGCATTGCGAAAGGGTGTGACAGAGCACCAGGTGAGGATAATAACGAGCGAATGAGGTTCCGAGACTAGGTGCTTCTAGGCAGGAAGGGAATGCCGTTGATGAGGAGTCTTCCCCGTCGTTGCAAGGTAGATATCCTTTTGAAACATGCGCTCGAATTGCCTGAGGAACGCAATCGATCGATGAAGCATGCCATGTACGACGCTTACGTGGCATAGATTTCCTACATAGTCAGATTAGCCTAACTCATTGACATGTGACAATAATGCAGTTGGTAATTAGAAGCCTGGAGGTTATCGCGAAGTTGAAAGAGGAGTGGCCCGAATTGGTGCGTAGAGCCCCTAACCTTAGTGGGGTTTCTAGCTTGAGAAATGCCCGCCGCGGGCTTGGCTTGGCGATGATTGGGCCCCTGATGGCCTACGCCGACGAGGAACGTACCAGTACAAAGAACCCTCATCTGCCAGTCTCAACAACGACCTTAGGGTCATGGCCAACAACCCAAACGTATTCCCCCCTTTTCTCGACTCCCCGTCCGGTCAAAACAACTTAGGCGGACCCCCGCGTCTGCCACCCTCGCCCATGGCCCAGCAGCAACAGCAGAATGCCAATGGCAACGGCAACGGCAATGGAGTTGCCCCGCCGATAAGTGCAGGGCAGCAGATGGACGTGAATTTCTTGTATCAGAAGGTGGTGGAGTTGAGTGAGGTCCTGAAAGAGAATCGAGAGAAGACGCAGGGCATTGTCAATGGCGCCGAAGATCTTGCTGTGAGTAGGTGCTATGAATGGTAGGGGGCGTTGGTTCGCCCGGGTCTCTCCATTCAGGTCTGCGTTTTTTCTGCCTACTGCTGACCCATACCGATTCAGACTCGTGCAGCTGCGAATGGAGCAAGCCCCTCACTCCAAGAAGCCGACACAGAGATCTCCTGTGAGTGCAATCACCACTTTCCAGGCTTCTACAGACTCGACGCTGACTACTGTCCCTCAGCTGCCCGCCTAGCCGACCTCGAGCGCAAACTTGCCCATGAGCAAACCAAAGTCCGCATTCTCCTCGACGAACAGAAAGAAAACACCAAGCTCATTGGAGACTACGAGCACCACCTGGGCGAGATCGTCAAAGACGTCCGCGAATACTCCTACAACAACAAGACCGAGAAGACAAATATAGCGAAGCATTGGAACAACCTCCTACAAGCGGAGAAGGACACTCATCTGGAGACGCGCGAGAAGCTGAACGAGTCGAGTTCTAAGGTCTTGAGATGTGCAGAGATGATGCGGGAAGCATATCGGCTACGATGTGAAGAGGAGGATGTACCTACTAGGGTGGTGGCGGGGCTGCAGAATGAGGTAAGGGCATACAGGAGTGCTTTGGGGATGGAGGCAGAGAAGCCTGAAGAGGAGTACGGGTGGGAAATCTTGAAGGACGTTCTCAATGGCAGTGGGGAGCCGTGAAAGGGTTCTTGGTTTGGGTATGTGTCGCATTTAGCGAGGCGTTTGTTATGATACCCCATGGTGCATATGGTGAAACATACCCTTTGGAGCGGAGGAAAAAAAATCATGGCCTCGTTTGGGATGGACGGTATATATGGGTATATCTATTGCTTTCTATACAGTTGGCATTCATCCACCTCAATAATCTCATGATGGTTGATCAATCCATCACGAGCAGTTATGCCGTGCACCATATCTTGCGTAAGACCGATCAGGTTCCTACTATTCACTCCCACAGTCTTGCCCAAGGATTGCCAGATAACCATTCTAAGCACCGAAGCTATTTGGACCGAGAGAATCTTGTAAAATGGCGATGGCTCAGCGCTGTCCGGTCATGGACATCTGCAAGCCCTGAGCTTATTGCGCGATCGCAGTCATATTGACGGTCAAAGCTTCCACAGCAGCACCATCAGACATGGATATATACAAAATTGCCCCAATACCCTAAACTCCTACTCAATTGCTCCTCGCACCTCCCTTCGCAGCCCTCAATTCATCCATCTTCGCAACCCGCTTCTTAAACTCCAGGTACTGGCACTTCTCGTACGAATGTCGCTCATCCTATACCACATCATCAGCCACTCCCCAACGGCTCCGTCCCAACATGTAGCCTACGACGCATTTCCACGGCAGATAGTACTGCTCGAATCGACACCGATTGAGGGGGATGGCTAGGTGGGCGCAACTGTCGCGGTAGGCTAGTGGAAGGCGAGCTGCAGACATTTCTTCTCGAGTCGCTCGACCTACACCCGGAGGACAGAGGGTCAGCAATGGCTATGCAGATTTGATGGCAGTCTATCGAGGATGGAGCGAATTGGCTAGAATGACTGAACGGGCGATCCACTTACGCGGCTCTTCGCTGCTACCCAGGACATCCTTCACAGTGTCTGTGGCCTTCTCAATTACAGTCATCGTGACAGGCTGCTTTGTTGATCCAGCCTGCTTGCGAGCGCTTAATAGCGGCGATGTTGAAAACAAGAGCTTTGGAGGAGCGCCAAGCCAAGCGGAGCCTCGCCAAGCCGAAAAGGGTCCCACCAGGCCGTCCACTCTAGGACTAGCGTCATGGACCCCTCGACTTTCACTTTACGCGTAGATCGTTCTGGCGCGTCGTCCCACCCCAACGCTGAGAAAGAATAATTCCGATTACTTCTACAACATATAATAGTCCACCTTTTTCGTACCGGAATCACACAAGATCTCACGTTCTGTACAACCTCGAGCAACGCCCTTTCTGTACTCAAAGTCGTTTGCATAAATTATCATCATTGTTCGAGTTCTTGCATTCCTCGTTTCCACTACACTGCGGGTGATTATTGCGACTGTATGAAAGGAACTTCCGTCGTAACGGCTCCAGGTGCTGCGATGGATGGCATCTACTCGGCTACATATAGCGGAGTCAGTGCTCTTAATTTTATGTCACTGTCATTTACTCAATGCTTATTACTTTACCTACAACCAGGTACCAGTGTTCGAGTTCAACGTCGAGTCAAACCATGTTATGCGAAGGAGGCATGACCACTACATCAACGCTACCCACATCCTGAAAGTCGCCGATTACGATAAGCCAGCCAGGACGAGGATATTGGAGAGAGAAGTCCAGAAGGGAGTGCATGAGAAGATACAGGGAGGGTACGGGAAATACCAAGGTTAGCAGAGATTCAGTCCTCGAATGATGTTCGCTGGAGCTAAGGTTCCCCGGCTAGGTACTTGGGTTCCCTTGAGGGATGGCAGGACTCTTGCAGAACGGAATGGTGTTCTCGACAAACTCCGGCCCATCTTCGACTACGTGCCTGGAGATGTCAGCCCACCGCAAGCACCAAAGCACACAACCAATTCGAACAAGCCCAGGATACCAAAAGCCCCCACTGTCAAGAAAATACCCAGTAGGCAAACCCTGCTTTCAACACCGCATTCAATGCTGATGAACAGAACCGAAAGTGCTCCCGGCCTACAGCCAGATAAGCGAGGACTACGACAACATCAGTAATCAGCTCCACGATGACGATTCTCTTGACAACTCCACTATCGCTTCTACATCATTCATGGACGAGGATGATAGGTATGGAACGTATGCACCGCCGTCACGCAAACGCAAACGTGGACATGAGAACATGCTTGACCAACAGCACACGCTCTACGCCGACGAACTCCTTGACTACTTCATGCTTTCTGCTCAGGACACGCCGCTGCGCGTGACTCCACCCAATATGCCCGCAAGCTTTCAGATCGACCGACCCATTGACGACCAAAGCCATACGGCCCTCCATTGGGCAGCGTCAATGGGTGACCTCAATATCGTTCGCTATTTTCTCGACCGCGGAGCTGACAGTCTGGTCCGCAACAAGAGGGGCGAAACTCCAATGATCAGGGCTGTGCTGTTCACCAACAACTACGAAAAGGATACGATGCTCAAGCTCGTCCATCTACTACTACCCACCCTCAGAGCTACGGATCACCATGGCGCTACCATCCTGCATCACATTGCAATGACCACGAACAGCCAAGCAAAGAAGAGGTGTGCTCGTTACTATCTCGACATAGTCCTCAATAAATTGGCTGAATCTTGCACACCACAAGAATTCACGAACTTTGTAAATTATCAGGATCACAACGGCGATACTGCATTACATATTGTGGCGCGCCACAACGCTAAGAAATGCATTCGAGCTCTTCAAGGCCGCGGTGTTCGAGGCGACATGACGAATGATCTAGGCGAAACGGCCGATCAGATAATGCAACGGACTCGCTCGGTCCATCAAGATTTCCTCTCCTCATCACCGATTCCTACCCTTGCCAATGCAGCGAATGGCAATGAGATGGTCAAAGCCCCAAAGAATGGTGCGCCTCACTACCACAGCCAATCAGCCCGATCATTTAGCCAGTCTTACGGCCCCATGGCTCAAGACAAGGGGCTCCAGGTAGCTCTCGCCTACGAAAGCGAAGTGCGAGAGAAAGACGACGATCTTTCCGAAGGCCAGCGGTTACAGGAACAAATAGAGAGCGAACGACAGCAAGTAAGACAAGCGACGTTCCAGCAGTTCCAAGACGGCGCAGATGACATCAACGAGAACGAAACGAATCAGATGCGACAAGAAGAGCTCGAGTCCGTAACGGTGAGCGAGAGCTTATCCGAGCAGATCCAACACAAAGACTTGCATCACGCCGTCCGCTCCGAAGAGCACCACCTATCCCCCACCGCCCATCGCAACAGCAACGGCGCCATTTCCGACATCGCCCAGCTCGAGGAGCAAGGCATCAATGCGCTCTTGCTAGCCATCGAGCAAGTCAAGCGGAGAAAGCTGACGACGACGATCGTCGAGGCGCAAGGTGCGGCCGGCATGAGCCAACATGGCGAGAAGCTGAAGAGACTCGTGTCTCTTACCTGTGGGGTACCGAGTGGAGAGGTATCGGGCTTGGCGCCTGAGTTGCTGGAGGAGTTGCAGCAGTCGAAGGTGGAGGTTGGGGCTGAGGTTGCTGCGATGTTATCTTAAGACGTGAGTTGATGTATGACTGAGGGACTCGATTGTAATTACTGGTCGCATCGCTTGCACCGTATCGCGAATGGAAGAACATGAATCTTCAAATCCATATGTTCCCATTACAAGATACCACTTCGTCAACCCACTTTCTCAGTTAAACTCATCCCATCTCTCCTACCCTCCTACCCTCCTACCATCAACACACCCTCACCCCCTCCCTCACCATCCCTCACCACTCCAACCATCAACAATCAACCATCAACAACCCAAACCCCTACAACCTTCCACTTCCCAAACCATCAAACCACCATCCTCCCCTCACCACTCACCACCAACCCCATCAAAACAACAGCAACAATGCCATCCCAAGTCCCCTCCCAAGTCCAAATCCCTTACCACACCTCGCCCAATCAACCCCAACCCCACCACCAACGCCGCCGCCATAATTCCCTCTTCGGTCACGGAAACGAAAATGAATCGCAAATGACAGTAACGAGCAGCACCACCAACCCCTTCCCTACCACCACCTTTAGCACCACCAATTCCGTGCCACACCCACACCCACACCCACACCCATGGTCCTCGCCCTCGTCCGAAGAAAGAACACCAACTCCAGCTCCAGCTCCAACACCAGCTCCAATGCACCGCTCCGCCCTCAACACACGCACACGCACTCTTCTCACGCCGATAGTCCTCACCCATCCCGATCACGGTCCGAACACTTCTGCAAATACATCAACACCTATGCAGGAATCTCACTCGCACTCTCACGCTCATATCTCGATTTCCACGCCTATGCCTATGCGTACCGCTATCGCTATACGCACACCCGTACCTTCCCCATCACGCTTCATACACGACGCACTGAGGGGTGAAGAGGGATGTTCGTACGTCTCCTTCCTTTCTTCCTTCACCTTCTCCCTTTCTTCCTCCCTATATCCTTTCCCCCCCCTCTCCCCTCTCTTCTCTCCCCTTCATTTCACCTTCCCTTCTCTTCTTCTCTCCTTCTCTCCCTTCTCCTGTCCCCCTCCCTCCTCACATCCACCCTCCCTTGCTTCTCTCCCCCCTCACCTCTCTCCCTTCTCTCCCTTCTCTTATCCCCCTCCCTCCTCTCCTCTCATCCCTCACTCCTTACTATTCTTCGATCCCCCACGACTAAGAAAGGATAGAGCCCATTTCCTCCTCGCCGTCGCGAACAGCTGCCTCTATGATATCGTGAATGAATATAGGGCTGCGGATCCGAAGGAGGAGAGGATGATGGAAGGGGAGGAGAGGAAGGAGATCGTGGTGTTAAGGAACGATGTGAGTTTTTTCTATTGTGTGTATAGGGATTGTGGATTAGATTTGTGGGTTTTGGAGATGGATTGTGGATTTCAGAGAGGTGGAGAGGTGGAGAGGTGAGGGATAGCAGGCTAATAAGCTGTTGGGGGTGTAGATTGCGTTTCTGGAGTGGTATCTTGCTGAAGGGGTGGGAAGGGGTGGAGACGGTGGCGATGCTGGTGATGCTGGAAATTATGGGGTTAGAGGCGGTGGGAGTTTGGAGGTGGGAGGGAAGGAGGAGAGGGTAGAGAGGGCGGAGAGGGTGGAGAGGTATGGGGTGGGGGATGGGGTCGTGAGGGAGAGGTTTGAGGGAGTTGGTGTTGCGATGTGATGTGATAAGGCGACGACGACGACGACGACGATGATGATGATGGTGACGGTGGCGGGCTAGGCTTGCTCTGCATGTGAGCATATGGGGATCATGGACAGTGCGTATCAGTCAAAACGACGGCGAGGTCTGATAGGGCGGGTGAGCACAGCGAAAGAAAATGAGCTCACGTTTGCAGGTCCTCTCTATTGCTTCCATTGTTTGCTTACGCTCCGTCTTCCTCCCAATTGCCATTATTCTTCCATCCATCTCGTCTATTTCGCCCCGTTGGCCGATTCCTTCCCACCCAGTTCACAAAACGCCTTGAACGTCGTAAAATCGTCATTCCGGCTCTCAAGCACACATTCCGCCGTCGCCCCCACAAAAAACACATATCCAGCCTTCATCTCCTCGATCTTCGGCCCCACCCCGATGGTCCCTTCCCCATTGGTACAAATCAAGATGCTAGGACCCTGAATAGCTTCAAAGGTAGCTTTCGCGCCCTTTTTTTTCAGCTCGGTGCGGACGACACTGAACTCCTCAATGGGCGGGTCGTAGAGGATTGCGGTTGAGGAGGAAGAGTAGGCGGTGCTGTTGAGGGTGGCGTAGGGGTATTCGACGGGCGACATTTTCTGCTCCGAGATGGGCGCGTAGGAGTATGTTAGCATTGTGGTCAGGGTGGGGATGTCTTGGAATTTGGGCGTGAAGCCGGCGCGGACGACGTTGTTGGAGGAGGCCATGCATTCAATGACGTCTGTTTGTTATTGTTAGTGGTGTCTTGGAGGAATGGGGTAGGAGAGGGGAGATACCTCCGCTAAGATAGGCGTGGATGTCGTCGGCTTTGAGGAACATCGCTTCGCCCACTTTTAGCTTGACGTAGTTGAGGAAGAAAAGGACGAAGAGGCCGATGTCGCCTTCAAATTGGCTGTTGCAGCGAATGACAAGGTCGGCAAGCTCTTTGCCATTGTTTGATTGTCCGCCGTCACCGGCAAACCTATCGCCTTCCTTTTCCGCAGAAGCTACAAGCTCTTTCGCAGCAGAGGCGACGGTAGATTTTTCAATCTTCATAAGAGTGGAAAATGCAGACTGTAATGCCTTTTTGTTGCTTTCAACATCTTTATCGGAATCGGATGTTTCTTTCACCTTCACGGAAGTTTCGAAATCTGTGGCTGCTGACTCGCCAATGAGATTGCGCAGGGATGGGACTGTTGAGAGGAAATGAGAGATCTCTTTCAGGGGGCGGAAACCACAGAGACCCTCGAACGGTGTTATCGCGATCGTCATTTCGGGCTTATGATTGTCGTCTACATCCACGGTCAACAGAGCTTACTGACAAGCTCGCTACTACCGTTGCTCATACCAGGGTAATTCTTCGGATCCTTCGCGTGCAACTTTTCTGCCAGCTTCTTGTTTGGATGTGCTTGGATACTCAAAGCCTTCTGGATGGATAGGACCTTAAACAGAAATGGCAATTTCTCGCCATAGCGCTTGCTGATCTCCGGAGACATGAGCGCTTGATTGTCTTGAACGAGATCAAGCAATGTTCGCTGCGTCTCGACATCTTTGGATGGTAAAGAGGGATGCGTCCCCATCCATAATTCTGCGTACGGCTTCTCTGTCTCGATTGAGAGCTTGTTGGACGGTGTGGCAGCAGCATACTTGGCTGCTGCCGACTGATGGCCGACTTTGCCTAGACGAGCTTTCAGGCCAAGACTCTGCCACTTCTGGAGCAATGATCATTACCCCAATCATAGCTATTGACACCTTCGAGGGATCAGTTAGTTCAAAGCACCAGTGTAGCCTTGAAGCATACCGCATTGCAAGCGGATCAGCGGAACTTGCATTCCTGCGTTTTGCTCTTCCAAAGATCAAAACGCCTCGTACATTCAGGCTCCTTTTCTTGCTATCGGAAAATTACGTTCTTCGAGGTGACAGCGACGCTGCTGGACTGCCAGCGAATATCAAAGTTGTCGAGATGTCAAGATGCAGCAAGCGAACAGCCGCTAGCCCCGAAGCCTAAATCCGACGTACAATGACTTGACGACCGTTTTTCTTCCTTCGCTCCCTACAATGGCGTCGCGCAATCGACCCCGAGGGGCCTTTGTCAAGGAGGATGCCAGTGACGCGCACGAGGAAAGGAATATGTGGAGTCAAATAGTCACTGACATCAAGCGGTTGAGAGCGACTCATGCGCGGGCCGCTGAAGTTGCAAAAGCCCAGATCGAGCTGGAGGCAAAGATGGGCAAATGTAAGAACGGAGTTTCCCATTGCACATCAACATACTGAATTGGAGCTCTCCTGTTACGCCTCCCTCCAAATACTCTTATAAGAAGAACAACCTTGTCATTCATAAGGCATTGTCATTTTATGTAGCCCGACAGGCGATTGCTTTTCTGTGTAACCATCCAATCTTCGACCGTGATGAGTGTAGACCCCGACAAATAACTCGCGGGGTCCTTCTGGCTTGGGCCTGATCTATGATAGTCACATTGAGATAAGACTAACCACCCGCAGCCCCCACTGTCAAGGAAATCGACGACCTTGCCGCCTTGTATCGAGAAGGTGTCAAGCTTGCCGAAGAGGAAGAGAAAATTCTCAAAGAAGAACCAAATGATGTGATCAAGAACATCGAGATACTTGCAGCTCTTCGCTCAGCCAGCGAGACGGAACCCGTCCGTCCTCCACAGACGGTCTCCAAGCCTCGCAACCCCAAAAGACAAAAGCTGGAGACTGACGGCGCTGCAGATTCACCAGCAGCGCCTGTCATGTCACCCAGTGTGGTCCTACCGGGGCCTGCTGCAAGGATGAAGCACTCCAACGCTGTTCGAGCCGTATCAGTACCTGCGACTCGGGAGGTGAAGCCAGAGCCTATCGTCAAGATAGAGGAAGGCTCGGAGGGAAGCAAGGGACCTGCTGGCGAGAAAGCTGGCAAGTTCTTCGTGGGCGCTGTAGTTGCATATAAACAAGTCAGGCCGAAGGAAGATGGTAGTCAGTGGATTCAGTGTAATATAACCTCCATTAGTGAAGTTGGAGGCAAGAAGAGGTAAGACCTAGTAGAAAGCCCTTCCTTGTTCTTGATTCATCGCTAATGGCATCCCAGATACGAAGTACAAGATCCTGAGCCTGACGAGAATGGGCAACCAGGACAAGTCTTCTCGAAAATCTCAGCCGCTGCATTGATCGCCATACCTAAGGAAGGAGACGTTCTTGTAGATTTTCCGGTTGGAAAGCTAGTCCTCGCGCGATACCCTGAGACCACCACCTTCTATCGCGCTACCATAGCCGGAGGCAAGAAGGACGTCTACAGACTGAAATTTGAAGACGATCAGGGGCAAGAGATGGAAGTTTACAGAAGATTCGTTCTCGACGTCAATAGCAAGTAGGGTGCATCGAAAGGGCGTCAAAGGGGGTCTAAAATGTGGGATACCGCTGAGACGTGATACCCCAGTGCATATTCGGGAAATTGGATTGGAAAATCTCTATATTTATATAATTCATCAATCTATGCATGGCGAGAAGAAGAGAGTACTGCGTCTGCTCTATAATCTCCTCCAAGGAAGGGTGCATGGAAGTCAGATATTGCCGTAATCTCATTGTTGTGCAGCCTCTCTCGCACCACACTAGAACTCGTGAAAGATGACCCACAGGCCACTCTTTAATGTGATGGCTCTCTGTGCGAGCGTCAAAACCTTTGAACGAAACAGGGGTAGATACATGACGCTAGTCAGACGAACCGGGGCGGGACAGGGGTGTGGCGTCTGAAACGCAGCAAAGCGCGTTTCAACACGGACTTTTGCACGCACTCTTGCATATCGTACTGCATGCACGAAGCAGCGCAATTTCCAGCAAGTCTCTGACAGCATAATAATCAGCGATTGACACCTCACTGCGCTCGTCACACATCTTCCATATCCTCCCACGACCAGACCGCGAAAGATCAGCCTTCAGAACATCGCCTCGCGGAAACCATCGATCAGATCTCTAGGCAACCGTCACATATCCCAGAAAAGCTATTCAATCGACTTGTAGGCCTGACAAGGCCGCGCAAGCGTCTACACATCGACGATGGGAGGCCAGGTGTCAAAGATCATGGGCAAGATCTTCGGATCGAGAGAAATGCGCCTACTTATGTTAGGTCTCGATGCTGCCGGAAAGACAAGTACCTTTTCCTCCCCAACACTGTCGAACGCAGCGGCAGCAGCAGCTAACGTCGCCTCCCAGCAATACTCTACAAGCTAAAGATAAACTCCGACGTAACCACCATCCCCACCGTCGGCTTCAACGTCGAAACCGTAACCTACAAGAACGTCAAATTCAACGTCTGGGACGTCGGCGGCCAAGACAAAATCCGCCCCTTATGGCGACACTACTTCTCCGGCACGCAGGGCCTCATCTTCGTCATCGACTCGAACGATCGCGCCAGGATAGAGGAGGCGAGGCAGGAGCTGCACAGGATCATCTTGGATCGCGAGATGAAAGAGGCGCTGCTGTTGGTGTTTGCCAATAAGCAGGATATACCGGGTGCGATGACGCCGCAGGAGGTGCAGGAGCGGCTGAAGCTGAGCCAGCTGAAGGATAAGATTTGGTATGTGGTGCCGAGTTGCGCTACGACGGGGGAGGGTCTGTTCGAGGGCTTGGTGAGTGGTTATGCTTTGACAGAGGAGGGAAGTCCAATGAATCAATCTAACGCGTTACAGGGCTGGCTTTCGAATAATGTCAAGACGCCGCCACAGAAAGCCAGATGAGCTGCTCTGGATGATATGTCTCAAGCCCTTCCATGTCGACGATACCAATGTACGACCATTCCTTTACGCGCACGATTATCAGTCTACTTCGTCCGCAGCCATTTCCTTGCTCAGGATACCCCCAGCGTATTTCCTCCCACACGTACAACACCTTCCTTCTGATGTTGTGGGAGCCACATATCACTTTGTAATAGTAGTCTAGGGTTTTCTCTTCGTCACGGCATATTTAGGCTTAGCAAGCGGGTGTTTGTTGGACTTCCTTCAGCTTTAGGAGCAAATTATGACAGAAGAGCAATTGCAGCAAAGGGTATCATCTCCCGCAACGCCATCAAACGCAGCCAGAACCGCTCACAGTTCATCCCCTGCACGACCACCCTCCATACCAAGCCCTACCCCATCCCGTCCCAAGTGCCTCCAAAATCCCTACCCAACCCCCCTCCACCTCCCCCTCAAATCCCCCCCCTCCATCCCCTCACATGCCCCCCACCCAACCCCCACCTCCCCCACCTCCCTCGCCGGCACCCCCCCAAAAACAAACCCACTCATCACCACCGTCCCCTCCGCCAAAACACTCCCCTCCAACAGCCTCGCCCAATCCCTCACAACACACATCTTCCCCACCACCACCCCGCGCTCAATATGCACATGATCGCCAATACTCGCCGCCTCGATCACACACCGTTCCCCCACAAAGGTATGGTCGCCGATCTTCAACGGATGGTAGCTCACGACACCTTTGTGCAACCGCGAGGGGGGTTTGAGGATGGAGCCTTTGGAGATGTAGGTGTAGCGACCGATGGTGACGGAGGTGTTGGGGTGTGGGGGTGCGGAGGGTTTGGAGGTGGGGTCTGTGGGTTGAGGGGGGAGGAGGCGGATGAGGTCGCCGCGTATGCAGACTTCGGACTCGATGACGGTGCGGCCGCCGAGGATTATGTGTTGGGTGCCGTAGAGTTGGTTTTTGCGCGCTACTTTGTTGCCGGTGTCGGTTTCGATGTAGTCGCCCTTGGGCTTGGCGGTGGGTTTGGGGGGCATTCGTACGGTGAGTGGTAAGTGGTGGGTTGTGGAGATTTGGAATTGGTGAGCGGTGTGATGGTACAGGGGTGTGGTCGTGGAGATGGAGACTTGTGACCGGTGTTGTATCTATGAGTTTCTTAAGAGAAGTCCAAAAGTCCTCCGAGTAGAATAATAGTGTCCTGTCCCGAAGACTGGCTCGATGTTGATCGCGTTCCCGCCAATTGTTTCGTACATCAGTCGGCTTGCCCCTTCCAAAGCCGGAAACCCTGCACTCTCAGTGTAACGCACAAATATTTGGACAAATATTTGGACTCCGACGCGACCATTTCCTGCAAATTCTAGCTGCTGTCAAAGTCACGATCATCTTCCCAGTTCCCCAGGCTCAACACTTCAATCTTCTCAACTTCGCTCCATGTGTGCTTTGAGCAGCAATTGATCACATAGCCCATCCCATCACTCGACCCATTTGTTGCTTCCCAGCCCTTCCGATAAGTCTTGACCTTCCGCTTTACCGCACATTCGTAGCACCAATTACACTTAGTACAGAATCTATCCTGCAGTAACAAACATCCAAAGCAATACACTCTCGTTCCCAAGCTTCTGTCCGCCATATTCACAACAAACCCGGGCAAGATCTCACCATTGGCTATCAAACAATGCAAACATTTTCGCTTATGAGCCTCCTTTCCCGTCTTGATACGTGCACCTATGATCTGATTCCTGGCGTAAGCTCTGTCCGGTTTGAAAGTTAGGCAAGAGCGACACAGATAGCCGGCTGTATCGCGGATTTGAATCTTCTTCTCCTCGAGAAAACAGTCGACAGCGAAGCTGTTGAGTCTTGTAAGTGATGCTGTCGTGTGAAAGTGGAGATTCGTTTGTCCGAGAGCGATGGCAGCTGATGGATGGAGGCCCAAGATGATATGATCCTGGACTTCGCCTGGTAAATCGCAAAGGTTCATGTCGGAGTTAATGAGTGTTGCGTTGGCTGTTGGGTGGAGGTTGCTTTTTCATGCCCTGGCCGGGCGAGAAGTCACACCTACGGAGCTAGCCTTCTAAGGCTAGCCTCCAAGGGCTTTGATAGCAGCTACGCTATACCTAGAATGTCTAGCGTTCGAGCCTTGGTGCCAAGACAGAGCACGTGATGAGTCGCGGCTTGGCAAGCTTCTACATAAGTAAGTACAACATGGAATCCAGCCGTTAAAGCTCTCAAAAGCCAATCATTCCGTGGATGTGCTGGCATGTTCACACGGCCATTGCTCTGCTTCGTAGAAAGGTTCACCCAAGACGACGAAGGTGACAAGACTGCAAAGCACACCACAGTTTAGCAGGATCGGACACGCTTCAGGATCTGAATATAGCATATTTCGCTCATTCACTATATGCAATAATAATCGACAATACTGTTTACAGTACCACGCAGGCTTACCATAATCCTGAGTTTTACCTTTGAGAATGATTCATTGTTCGGCAATTGAAAGCAATGCACGCCAAGTTTCCGCGATATCTTGCATTAATTCATTGATTTTCCAGCAAAGACTCTGATTTGATGACTTCTCTTGCACGGCTGCTGCGTAATGTTCGCGGATTGAGACTCGATTCTGGATCGTTAGCGGCGAGAACCCCAGCGATATTGGATACAAATGATCTAATCGAGGAAGAAACCCTTCCCCGGTATTGTGCGCAGCGTTATTATCCCGTTCATTTAGGAGAGACCTTCAACGGCAAATATCAGGTCGTTGCGAAGCTGGGCTACGGCGCCAGCTCCACCGTATGGTTAGCACGGGACATCCAAACGTACGTATGAGGATAAATCTGATCTCAAACCCATTGGCTTTTATTGACCCCAAAGTAAGGTGGTGGTGGCAATCAAACCCTTATGTGACGCTCAAAATCCTCACCAACGGCCTCTTCGAAAAGGACGCTGCCAGCACTGAATTAAAGATATCGCAGTGTATCGCCCACACGGATCACAAAAGTAGAGGTGCGCGGTTTCTGAGGACGGCGCTCAATTCTTTCGAGGTAACCGGCCCGGGTTCCACACACGTGGGTTTGGTTTACACGCCTATGAGAGAGTCTGTATCAACGTTCCAAAGACGTTTATCGAACGGCCGAATACCAGGTTACTTCTTGAAGCCTTTACTAGAGATGTTACTGGCTGGGCTCGATCATCTTCATACTAGATGTCACATCATCCACACAGGTACGCCTCTGGTCTACACCAAGTTCAAGTTCGCAAAGCTGACTCGACTTGATCGTTGCAGATCTGAAGCCCGAGAACATTCTGCTTGGTATTGAAAGTCAGGCGGTAATCGACGATTTGGTCAACGCTGCGGCTGAGAGACCCACTCCTCGAAAGATAGAGGGCACTAGGACCATCTACCCCTCTCGTAATTTTGGGGATCTGCAGAGTCCTCCACGGCCACCAAAGATCTCTGACTTTGGTTTGGCTGTCTGGGGGACTGTGTCTCAGCCCCATAATCACCCGATCCAGGCTGATCTTTTTCAAGCCCCTGCAGTGATTCTACGAGCTGGTTGGACCTATAGTGTCGATATATGGAACCTTGGAGTCATGGTAAGTATCCCTCAACAGTTATCCGTGACAGAATTGACGTAGATGCCGTGAAAGCTTTGGGATCTACTTGAGGACAAGACACTCTTCAATGCATTCAATCCTAGCAACAACGCTTACAGTCCAGAAACTCATCTATCCGAAATGACATCCCTTCTTGGTCCTCCCCCACCTGAACTCCTTAAACGAGGGAAAAAGACGAGTGATTACTTCACTGCAGAAGGTGCAAAGTCCTTTTCATCTGCCAGATTATCACATTACGGTCCTCGCTGACGCTGAACCCAAGGAACGTTATTACACAGGCCCAGCACGGCTTCAAACGCTCCTACCTTCGAGAGCTGCGTGACATCCTTGACTGGGGAAGACAAGAGACTCTTTCTCGAATTCGTGAAGAGAATGCTAAGGTGGAAGCCAGAAGACCGAGCAACTGCCGGAGAACTTCTTCAAGATCCTTGGTTGAACACTTAGCGAAGGAGGCAGCTACAACGTACGAATACCCGGATTTTGAAACAGTAACAATCTTTGGGACTCACAAACATTGCTTTTGTCATCAGCTCCCGCAAATACACGACTTGAGATGTGCTCTAATTGCCCATTCATCCCTACCTATTTGGTCCTAGGAGGGGTCATGAAACGAATAGCAGGAGCCACATGGAGCGAATATTGAGACAAGGTATGGGTCAACGCCGATATATACGCATTATTCACATTGTAGCGAGAGGATTTGACCATATCAAGCCGCCGGATTGAAAGGTCTCGCCAGATGCAATAGAAGTTTGGGTCGGATTGATTGGATCGGAGGTCTATGTGGCAGAGACCCGGCAACGAAAGGCAATTGCAACTGGGCTCGACATACCCCATTCGGGCTCCAGCATGCTACATCTCTAGAATGCTCCGGAAGAGCTCACCCCGGCTCAAGTACCTTCAGGGACGGCTCACCCTCAATTCAGCGCCAGCAGCCGCTGCAGAAGCAGAATCCTCTAAAAATCATAATAAAAAATAGTATACCCTCACAATATCAGTGCACGACACCCCCCGAGCCTTTGAAAACTTGCCAGAACATAAAGAATTCATCATAGCTGTAACAACGGCCAGTTCTGCCCGCATCAGAGGACTTGAAAGATAAGAAAAAGCGAGTCTATCAAGCGACGGATTTCGTCGCGGAGGGTAATGATGAGAGAAGAGGGGAGGCTTGGAGTAGTTCCTTGGTGCGTATTTACAAGCCTTCTCCTCGGAACGCGGTGGAGAGGCGGGATATGGTGAACAAGTTGACGCTTATCAGGAAGTCTGCGGATGAAGTATATTCCCTGGAGAGGCTTGAGGAATTCATTACTGTAGTGGTCGATGATTCATTGCGAAACCGGCAACGCAGCGTACTTGTACTGTGATCATGCAGACAACAGGTCTTTCATTTCGCCCTTATCCTTGATGAAGATGAGAATGATACTTGTAAGCTAGAACGTTAGTTACTAGTATAGTCACGTTTACTCGTGTGTGTGAATATTAAAAGTATCTAAGGAGGAAGACTCGATAGTTAACATGGCTAATGCTAAGCCGTTATATCAGAGTAAGTGTGAGCGACCATCTGCGGCTTTGCCGTGGGATGCTTAGTGCCCAGGAAGATTCAAAAGCTGATATGCTGATGCTAAGCCGATCTCTCGCAGCGATTATGCAACGATTATGAGCGACCATCTATAGTTCAGCATTAAACGCCATGGGCAGCATGTTCCAATTCCAAAATACTTGTACATATTTGGTTCTTGTCCCAAGCAACTCGCGTCCAAGATAACCAGTACATGATGCTAATGATTACCCCTTACTGCCATCCTTAGACGCATCTTCGCTCCATAAGCCGAGCAATACGCACCGAAGCTAGGAAGCATGTCGTCCTTGCCATTGAATCTTTGCACCGAGTTCGGATACATCCCTCGGAAGCTCATTGGAATGTCACCTTGATGCTGTTATCCATTTATCCTGCGGTATACTATCAACTTTTCGAGCATCCGCAGTCTCCGCTTGCAGTTGGTCGGCAGTAATCTTGTGACCGTCCGGATCGAGCAGCTTCCTTCGCAGAAGGTCTGCTACCTCCCTCTTCTGAGCTAGCGTCCACCGGAATTTATGATTAGGGAAGTTCAAGACAGTGTCGGCATCATCAGCAATGATGACAGTTACATGCTTGAGTGGGAGCACCCTCATTCTTTTCACCGGGCCTTTGATATCATTACTTGGTTTAATATCTTCATCGCGCATCGATAAAGAAACTCGACCTAGTTGCAGGGAACTAATTCTTGCGAGGTTTTGGTCGTACGTTGCGTGGAGGGTCCGGAGTCCTGAGAATCTTTTTACGAACGTTGGTGTCATCAGCTTAGCCCAGTCTTCCAACGGCTCCAATTCCCACTGCGTGTCGATGTGGATGGCGGTCAATTGCTTCCTCTGCACGGAGTTGCGACCGCTCATGAAATTCCTCAATGTTGTCGGATCTTCAAATGAGAAGGTGCTTGTGGTCCAGAGCAGGAAGCTCGCTTCTTCATACATTTGACGACATAGCAGTAAAGGCGTCAGACTCAGCAAGTTGCGAGGTCGATCTACGACCGGAATATCCCGCCAATTGAATCGGTCAAGGTCGCGGAAGAATCTACCGTCCTCCCTGTCCCAGTGTTTGCAATGAGCGTGACGCTGTTTGAAGGGAGGGACGTAGTATTGTGGGTCCTGAAGGGATGGTATGCTGCTATAGTCATTGGTGAAGTCATTGTAAGCTTCGTCCTCCGACTGGGCAGCGGTGCAGACACAATAACGAAAGCCAGGGTTTGGCGACGTAGCCGTATACAGAATGTGGATAAACCGGTCGCCAATCAAAAGGCGAAAAATCTGGGTGCGAATCTCGGGTGGAAGCTTTAAAAGGGGCGAGGTGGTGGTGTTGTGTTGATTACTATCCAGTCAGCTTCACTCGCCATGCTACCAGGCTACTTACAATGCTTTGATTGACGCTGAACGTGTGCTTGTGATCGCGTGTCTCTTGCGCGGTGCAGCTGCTTGGACTATCGCCGCACTGCCTTTACGTTCTCGAAGTGTTCTCTTCATATTGTGACAGGATGTAATGACCGAGGTCGAGTGAGCACAAGACTGGCGAGATGAGAGAGAACGTTGATAGTTGGGAGGATTCCCAACCTTTGAGTTGAATATCCCAATGAAGTTAGTGCCAGATCCCATATGTTGAGCTAGTACTATACTGTCTTAGTGGCTAGGCATCAGTAGAGCTAGTCCCAAGCAGGCGAGGAACACTTACCTTACAGCCGCTGCCTGTTTTGAATGGCCGGTCAACATCGTACTGCGAATGATACAGACCATATCCCTATACACACTCATCAGACATGATTTGCGTGGTCGCAAAAGAGCTGAAAGCTAATATGATAGGATCCATACCAGATTTGTGACCGCCACTAAACATTATCTTATGGCCGAACTTGGACTTATATCCAGTCCTTAAATCCTAACCCCATTTACGTATGCACTACTCCACAGGAATGAGAATATAAGGCAGAGGCTCGAGACATGGACATTGCTGGTCCAACCGACAATCCTATCTATTTCCACTCATCGTGTTCTTGCCCCCGCGCAGATTGAGACTTTGTCTGTTCTATCGTCCTCTTCTCTAGTCAATCTTTGCTTTCCTTGTCATAAAAATACCAAACAGTCCTCTTCATCCGTCGGTTTCATCTATCATAATGCCTGCAACAACTACTGTTGGAGGCCAGAAGGTCGGAAGCGTCGGTTACGGCTTGATGGGTACTATACATGCCGGTTTATCCGAGCGTCATGGCTCACTTCAACCAGGCTTAACTTGGCATAATGCTGCCGCATCCGACGAGAAGAAATTCGCCGCCATGCGAGCTTCACTCGATGCAGGCTGCAATTACTGGAACGGCGGCATATTCTACGGTCCACTGGAAGATAACTCGTTGGTACTCTTGAGCAAGTACTACGCCAAGTATCCCGAAGACGCCAAGAAAGTCGTCCTCAATATCAAGGGCGGTATTGAGAACATGACTCCGAACAGCACCCCCGCATTCATGAGAGCGGAGATCGAAAGCTGTTTGAAAACGCTGGGGGGAAAAGGAAAGATAGATCAGTACGAATGTGCACGACGGGACCCCAAGGTTCCTCTCAAGGAATCTCTAGGGGCGCTTGCCGAAATGGTCAAAGAAGGTAAGATTGGAGGCGTGGCACTCAGCGAGGTGAACGCAAACACGATCAAAGAAGCTGCGGCAATCACGAAGATTGTAGCTGTCGAGGTGGAGCTTTCGCTTTGGGCGACGGAGCCACTCACAAATGGCATTGCAAAGGTCTGCGCCGAGAAGGGAATCGCAATCATCGCGTAAGCCTTTTCTTCTTCTGCTTCTTCCTCTATGACCATCACCAAAGAACCCTTGACAGCTCGACAATGTACACTAACAGGCATGACTCACACAGCTACTCGCCAATCGGCAAAGGCATCCTAACCGGCCAAATCAAATCCGCCGCCGACATCCCCGAAGGCGATTTCCGCCGCATGCTCCCCCGCTTCCATCCCGAAAACTTCGACATCAACATCAAGCTCGTCAAGCAACTGGAGTCCATGGCCAGCAAAAAGAAATGCACGCCAGCTCAACTAGCGCTCGGTTGGCTCCTGACGCTTTCGAAGCAGCCGGGCATGCCGACGATCATTCCGATACCGGGATCTACGACTCCGGAGCGTGTGGTTGAGAATGCGGGTGCGGTGGAACTGACTGAGGGGGAGATGAAGGATATCGAGGGGATTTTGAATAGTCATCAGATCATCGGTGATCGCTACCATGCCGCCGGGATGACGATGGTTAATGGCTAGTGGGTTGAGAATTCATCATCTGTATCATTCTGTAGGAGATCAAATCCGATGCCGACTTCTATCCTCATCATACAATCGCTACATCCCACTACAACATCATACCAATGCCATCCTACCATGGCCGTCCCAATATATCCTACTCAAGAACGCAGCCCTTAGAACAGACAATCTGCAACCAGCAAATAGCAATCAACACACCAAAACCCTCCCCATCCCTTCCCATCCCTCTAATTCCTCCAATTCCATTCCAAAACCCACCGAAGCCCCCTCCCATTCGCGTATCCCATCCTTCTATCTCCATCTCCATCTCCATCTCCATCTTCACCTTCATCTCTATCCTAGAAAAGCACGTTGGTCCAAGAAAAAAATTGATCTCAACGCTTTAGTTTCGTACCCACTGCAAGAGCACCGTCGTTCTTTCTTTCTTTCTTTCTTTCCTTTTGGAAGAGTTGGTTCATGGTACCCAGGTAGCCTCTATTGAGTCGGTCCACGAGGGCGGACATATGAATTCGCCGCATTGATGTTGGTCTACTAGGACTGGGCTTTATACGTATACTTAGGACCTAGTTTCGACGTGCATACCCCATCTATACCCCCCCCCCCCTCCCCTTCCCTCCCCCCAGCTCCATTCTCTCCATTGAATTTCTCAACCCAGGCCTTCCATACTACATACCCATAACCATCCAGAATCACCCCAACCCAGCCCAATCCAACCCCATTCAAACCTTACCAAAATCACACAACTCACACCCTTTCCCCCTCCCCATTTCGTACCACGTACCCCCCCTACACTCCCATGATTCCGAATCCCCCAACATATCCCAAGACCACCTCCGCCTCCACCTCCACCCCAATCTCCACCTACTACCCCAGCTAAGCAACGAATCACGAAAGCTCGGTTCAGTCCACTTATATAACACAAGGAAAGAGAGATCTTAGCGAAGAGCCAAGATCGATTGGTTATGTATGTATGTATGTATGGAGCTCAAAGATCGAGGACGAAGGAGCAAGTGAGGGATTGGTGAGGGGTGGAAGTGCGAGCATACAATTCTTGCTAGCTGGTATTTGTCTTTTGTATAAGAGTAGAAGCCCACAGCCACATAGGCGACCAGTCCCTCCATATCGAAAACGAATTTCGCCCCAACCATACAACCCAACCGGAAGCCAAGACAACTATATGTAAAAGTCAAAAGGAATTAGAAAATAACGATAGATTTCATCACCTCAAATGTAGAAGAGACATGGATTCATATTTTACAGTAGGACATACATATACACGAATAGCAAAACATAGCATATCATACCATACCTTCACGACTTAAGATATCCATCGATCGATAAAAAAAACCCCCCATGTGTTATCTATGCTTTCCCTTCCCAAAAGAAAAAAAGGAAAAAGAAACGCCAGGGTATCGCAGAGTATGCATGCCCAAAAGACAGTAAGTCCACGCAGCGCAAACATGAGCATGAGATGTATACGAGGAATATAGGCGAGCACATCCCTCAAGCCTCCGTCGTCCCACTCGTAAGTCCGTTGACCATGCCGCCAGCGGCACCATGCATAATCTTCTCCTCCACCACCACCGCTTCATTGCCCATGCCATTTACAGGGCTATGTACCAAGCCATTGACAGGAGCGCCGTTCCCGAGCGTACTCTCTTTCGCAGTGCTATCGACGGTACCATTCGCAGTCCCATTGAGCGGGGTACCATTCTCCCCTCCGATCGGACGCGAACCACCCTTGCCTTCCAACTTAGCCAGCGCATCCTCCGGAGTCGCAGTCTCCTCCTCCTTCACTCCCACCATCCCACTTCGGGCCGGACTACCCTTCACATCGATATTTCCATTTCGACTCCTCGACCGACTAGGCGCCCAACTCCTCCTTCGACTCGACAATCTCCGTCCAAGACCTGCTCCCAGCCCCGCCGTGCTCCACCTCTTCCGTGCCCTTGGGGTCTCCCCGTCCGAGGCCTCGTTCCGCGGCTCATCCAATCGCAACTGTTTCCGTATTTCCGTGATCTCGGCATGATCCCTCGTATTCTTCATCCGATGACACCAGGTAACCTTGTCGCCCGCGAACAAGAACTCCCCACCAACCTGCCGAAAGTCGCCTCCGCTCAGCATATTCCGCCCGCTCCTCAGCTCTTGGATAAATGATCGCACCGACAGGCTCAACAAACCCTTCTTCATGTATTCTGGGCTTTGCGAGCCGAGACTGAGGGTGGAGGTCATGCCGAGGAGATTGTAGAGGCGGCGCGTGGGGTCGGCGTAGATAGGGAACGCGGATGCGGTTTCGCGGGCGTACATTGGGATTATGTCAGGCTGGCCGCAGCCTATAATGACGATCTCTGTGGGTGGGGTGAGGGTGGCGAGGGTGGAAGGGGGGATGGATTCTGAAAGGACACGGACGTATTCCTGGCAAACCTGTGGTCATATGGCGTGCGTTAGAAAGACTATGTTCGTACAGCTGTATGCTACCAGCCGGAGAGTATGCAGCCAGCCGGGAAAAGAAGGAAGGAGTACGTACACCGCAGAAGAAATGCCGTATGAAAACCACGAGAGCGCGCCTCGGCCCGTGCTCGTTATCTGAGTAGAGTGATTTGAAGGTATGCGATTTCTTATTCACATCTAGTACCGGAATGTCTGCGAGTTTCTCAAGAAGCTCTTTCGTCGGTGCTTTGTTGTTGACTCTGATGTCACCTTTAAAGTCTGCCGAGGGGTCTGCATGTTTGCCGTTCGATACAGCGCCATTGCCGGTAAACGTGGGACCGTTCGCCATGATTGCTGTCGTACTGTCGTTGCTGGTGCGTAAGAAGAAGAGCGCGAGGATAATAGGTATGAGTGCGATGGAAGCTGCAAGCAGTCCAGTGCCGACAGCGGTAGAGAACAAAGAACGTACGGAATGTGAGAGGGTGAAAGAGATGAAGTCGTGGACTGAAACCAACGTTGCAGGCCACGCTTGTGGCACGAATCCTCCTGAACTAATTCGATCCATCCTGACGGGTGACCTTCATTGGTGTGCAATTTCAGAGGAGGCGAAGTTTGATGGTCCCTGCTTTGGCCAGATGACTAGTCTCGATCAGGACTTTGCTCCCCTAGACCATACTCCTTTGAGCTTACGAAGCAGATAAGCGCGAAGATCGGCAGGATCTATTGCTTGATGTGGAATAAGGCTCGGCTTGATAAGCGAAACGGGAACAATGTGCGTGACAGGAAATGGACCCTGCACGACATGCCGTCCCAAGTGCCGTAGTTCTAGCGTCCGGACTCGTATAAATAGATGAAGCTCAAATGAGAGGCCAAACTCTGGGGGTAGTCATCGGTACACACCCAGTCCCCTATTGATATGATACCTATGCATTTTGCACGTTCCTTCTATCATGGCACTCTATATATATAATCCACTCTAATTCTCCAATATGACATTGGTCTTGAATTGAAAGGATTGTCACTAGCATTGGGCGTCATAAAGTGGTCACGCGTAGACGATCATTGGAGCGCCTTCGGTAAAGACTGATGTATTATATCTGACAATTAATCAACTAATAAAACATGCATGTTTAAATGGAGAAGGAATGTGTTTACCGCAAAGGAAGCATGTCCAAACCGTTGAAGATGAAGCAATGTGCATCGAAGCCAGTTGGTAGCATGACAATTTTCCGGCCGAAGACCAAGGCCCTTCCTAGTCCTGTAGAAGAACATTGCAGTAGCCATTGTATGATGCTGCTGCCTCTGCTAACATGCGTCTCAATTCCACCATCTGCTCGTCCCCTGCTCCTTTCTTGATTTTGAGGCATCGCTGAGACTCTTCGACCCTTCGCTGGGTCGTCTCTCTGGAAGGCTGGTCCTACTCTCAAATACCACGAAGCTCTCGCGCAGTCGTCACCGGTATGGCTGCCAGTGTACAAGAGCATCGATTTTCGTGCCTTTATTGATATTTCTAACAATTGATTCGCTTTTGAGAACAGATCAAAATCGTGTCAACTCGATGAGCGCGGTCCGATCAATCGTAATTACCGAGCCCGACCTGGCTGGCAAACGCCGTAGACACACTTCGGACGTCTTCGTCTTCACCACGTGGTAGACGACTACTGGCAGAACTCCCACCATAGATACTGCCATCTCCAGGACGTCCGCCAGATTCGACATAGCGCTTGAGACGGTCCGATTGGTTCAGACTAGCTTGCTTGGCATCATTGATGGTGAGACCAGCCAGACTGACGCCACCCTTTCCGCCGTCGACGGTGCTGGTCGGACCATTCACATCCGACTCGGTGGCAGCAACGGATTCGCCTGCAATGCTTTCGGTACCTGCACGGCTCTTGGCGCCGTTGGCGCGGCGTCCGTTGATCCCAGGCCAAGTATCTTGGAATCCGGAGAACATCTGGGGGTATTGCGAAGGAACACCGACTCCACCGACCGACGACGAATGCACCGACGACACGTCGTCAGGGATGTAGCCAACCAGTGACCCGGCGTCGTTGTACTCCTGGCGAGTCCCGTTGCGTCCGTTGGCAATGCCGTTGCTCATTTCAGAAGCACGGTTGTATGACATTTGGTAGCGCTGAGGGCCACGGTACAATTGCTTTGGTCTGCTGAATTGCAGCAAGGAGATCTGTAAGTTCGAAAGTGGCCCTTCCACCAGGCAATTCTTTTCCTTGAAGTGCAAGAGCAGATAGTGCCACAACGGATGCTTGGACAGAACCTTGGGGTTGCCCAAGATTACCAAGCCATACTTGGCGCGAGTGAGCGCAACGTTAAGACGACGAGGGTCACTCAAAAATCCGATCCCTTGATGGTCGTTCGAGCGCACGCAGGAGAGAACGATGAAGTCTTTCTCTCGTCCTTGGAATGCATCCACCGAGGCAACCTCGATTTCCTTGTAATTTTCCTTCTTGAACGTGCCGTTGGTCTGCATTGAGCTAACCACGTAGCTTCGCTGACCTTCGTACGGTGTGATAATACCAATATCACCGGGCTGTACACCTGCCTTGAAGAAGCGAGTGATTATCTTCTCCACATTCGAGGCTTCGGTGCGATTGAGGTATGAGGTTCCGGAAGCCGAGATTTCCTCGTTGCCAAGATTGGACCAAAACATCATGGGTGAGTCTATCACTGGCCAAGGGAAATCCACGTCACGACGAATACGCTGCTGCATAGTGACACCGTTCTGTAAAGACCCTTCGTAGAACATGTTGGATGGGAACTCGGATAGGCAGGGATGCATGCGGTACTGAACGTTCAGCCGAATTGGAGCGCATCCAAGAATGACCAAGCGTTCGAAAAGGGATTGGTTGAGGCCTGCTTTGGCCGCCTTCTTGTTCATGATGACAGGTCCCAACTGCTGATGATCCCCAACAAGTACCACCTGTTTGCAGCCAAGAACCAATGGAATCATGCACTCGGGCTCTGCAGACTGAGTAGATTCATCTATCAAAACAGTGCGGAACTTGAACCTTGCAAGACGTGGATCCCCGGCCCCAACGCAGGTACAACAGATCACGTCTGCGTGCTGCAGTATTTCGCGTTCAGCGCTGCGGGTGAGCTGCTTAAACTTCTTCTCATCTTGACTTGATAGTTCTCCCAGCTCGGCTTTGAGCTGGTTCAGCTTGACCAATTCGACGTTGCTGTCATTCATACGGACCTGCTCATGGAGAGATAGAAAGCCTACGGGAGACTCAACATCCTCGCGCGACTTGGCAGTAACACGGACAGTCTTCAGACCGGTTTTGTGGATCCGCTCGCAGAGCTGGTCCACGGCAACGTTGGATGGAGCACAGACCAGAACTTGGCCTCCGTTGATCTTGGCCAGGTGGTAGATGATCGTAGCAGATGTGACGGTCTTCCCTGTTCCAGGAGGGCCTGAATGGGTTAATCAGATGGCCCCGCAGGGACGGGGAAGACCAACCTTGAATCAAGCTGAGTGGCTTCTGAAGCACGCTCTTCACAGCGCTAATCTGACTGCTGTTCAGCTCTGGCAAGCCAGGGACGCTGTATTTTTTGGGCATCTGAGTCTTCATTGGTGCTGCAGCAACTTCGTGGCCCAGCAGGCGATGAAAGATGTAGCCAGACACACTCATCTCATCTACAGCAAACGTCTTCATGGCAAGCTGCATGCGATCGAATGATGTTGCTTTCCAGACATAATCTGCGCTGAAATTGTGGGTACACTCCGTGGGCACGGACTTATGATCGCCCTTGGCACGAAGCTCGATGGTAACTTCGTCCGACTGATTGTTTGGAATTTTGATCACGTAGCCTACGCCTTCCCACGGCGGACGAAGTTCTCCAGTGTACTTGATCCTCATCTCGTCTCCCACGGCAAGTTTGACATCTCCAAGCTCCAGCTTTGGCAGCACGAAACTGGCAAGGTGCTTGTTGTTCAGACCAAAGTCCCATCGAACAATAAGCCCATCTTGCGATTGTGACTCCTTCAACTTCCGGTCGTAATCCGCCTCGATCTTGACCAAGGGCCCAAAGACGTTCTGGTACTGGTAAGCGTCATCGTAGTGTAGCAGGACGGGGGCCGGCTCGTCATCAACACCTGCGCCTTTCTCCAAGTCTGCGATTGTGGCTGACACATTGTCCTTCCACATCTCTTCGAGCTTCGCAATCATCTGAGGGCTCAAGTGTCGAGCACGTAACTGTTCGGTATCTGAAGGGGCGGCCACCAGCCAAGACAGGAAAGATCGATCCTCAATCAGCGGTTGCCAACGTGACACATCCCAATTCATATCTTTGGAGGAAGGCATGGAGGCACACGGCTGACGACAGAGGAGTACCACAACGGTATCAGACTTGGCTGGTATGAAACCAAGCAGAAAGACGTTTTTTGTACCACAGTTGTAGCACTCCAGGACTGTATCTCCCAGCGACGAGTCTGGATGTAGCTGAACCTCCTTGTGGCGAGCGCGAACTAAGTGGTTAATAATATGAGACGAGGAAGTGTTGCCACGGGCGCTGCAGAACCACTTGCTACAAGCCAGACAGCGGACGACGGAGGCCGAATTGTGTATACCACAATATCTGCGGGAAAGAAGTGACAATCAGAGCCTGCTTTAACATGTCTCCAAGCCTGTAGCTACTTACGCGCATGCGTGTGGTGGTAGCTCTTTTTCTTCTTCTGGGCGCGCAACTGGTTTGCCATTTACGCCATCCACTGGCATACTGACCATGCTTTCTGTGTCATCATCGTCGAAGGCCTCGGTACCCTCTTCATCGTCATCATGTCGGCGTCGTCTGGGTCCACCTGTCAGGTTGCCTCTGCCATATTCGCGGTCAAGGATACTCTCATCAGGGTCGATAGTAGAGAGATCGTCCCCCGCGTTAATAGTAGAAGCCGAGTCTGATATCAAGTGGTTGCCCAGGTGGGTAAAAGCTCCTTCCATAGTGGCTGGTGCAATAATTGTACTTGGGAATTTTTGGCAGGTCGTGGGTTACCCGGGCTTTAGATTGGTGTGAGATTGGCAAGCTCTCAAAATCTCTTGAGGAGCTGAGGAAAACAACAGACCACCACTAGACTCCAGCACCATGAAAAGCAAACAGAAGGTGTGTCGTAAAGGGCCAGATGTAAGGTGTCGAAGGAGGAGTTGAAGGAATTCGATCGGCAATCGGCCCTAGAAATGCCAAGCCTCGGCCCCGCTAAGAAAATCTTCAGATCTCTCTGAGGTATCTAACTGTCTATTGTACACAATCTAGAAGAACGGAGTCTGTGTCGCGTGACACAAGGCACGCCGTAGGATCCTTCAACATGATTGTTAGTAGCACTCTGATTGCTGATCGCTACAATATTCACTGACATATCCCCGCTTAAGAGAAGGCAAGCCCGCCAACGAAGGGACTACCTTCACCGCCGTGCCCTCACCCTACGCGAAGCAGAGACTGCCGAGAAACGGGCAAAGCTCAAGGCTTCTTTGGCTACTGGCAAGCCGCTTGATCCTACTATAGCCAACGACAAGACCCTACGCGAGGACTACAAGTTCGATGAGAGCGCTGAAGCCCACAACGATATTGACGACGAGTACGCTCACCTATCCGGCATTGCAGACCCACGCCCCCTAGTGACGACTTCACGCTCCCCTTCAACCCGACTTTCGGCGTTCGCGAAAGAAATACGATTACTGCTTCCCACGTCTATACGTCTTAATCGTGGGACGCTTATTTTGCCCAATCTCGTCAGTAGTGCCAACGCCTCGTCATTGACGGACCTACTTCTCCTCCACGAGCATCGCGGTGTGCCAACAGCTCTCACAATCTCACATTTGCCGCATGGCCCCACGGCTTCATTCTCCCTACACAACGTTTTCCTCCGCCACGATCTTCCAAATTCCAGTAAAGGCACCATTAGCGAATCATACCCTCACCTCATATTTGAGAATTTTAATACTCCTCTTGGCAAGCGTGTGGCTCAAATTCTAAAGCACCTTTTTCCACCCCGAGAAGCAGCAACATCGAATCAAAAAGTTGGGAGCCGAATCGTCACCTTCAAGAATATTGAAGATAGCGTTGAAGTAAGGCATCACGTTTTCGTCCGCACGGGATATAAGGACGTAGAATTGGCAGAAGTAGGACCGAGGATGACAATGCGTCTTTTTGAGATCAGAGGCGGGACTTTGGAGACTAAGAGTGGGGACACGGAATGGCACATGAATCAGTACACACGGACGAGCAGGAAGAAGGAATATCTGTGATCAAGTTGTGGCTTACCCCATCCACGGAAGCCTTTCAGAAATCAATATTGCATCAGTCGTCGTAAAGAGGAAAGATGGCGTGTGTGGTCTGAATACGAGGCAGGCCATGGCTGACTGGCAGAAATTCTTGCTTCAGAGACATGTGCACAGATCAGATATCCTAAATGCTACGTCCTGGGAAGTCTGATCACAAGCATGCGCAGACCACCTGGGCCTAAGGTCTCGCACCAAGTCCTCCGAATTAGGATGTTCGCTCAGACGCACGCTTCATTGGAAACCTGATTCTCAAAGCTAGCACGAACAAGGAAGCGATGAGACCAGTAGTCCTGATTCTTTACACGGGGGATCAGGCATTATCGACCGCTAACAGCGCGACATGAGCCACTGTCGAGGCGCTCGGTGCTGTTCCTGTCATGCGCATCTCGCGCACGAAAGCCTCTATAGAGGCGACGAGCAAAATTCGAACGATAAGAATCTTCGTTCAATCGATTCAATACATCTATTCAAAAGCTCCTCCACAGCGACTGCTCCCCCAAAGATTGACCCTGCAACATGTACAATGATCAACATCTCAACCCTCTCAAATGTCACGTCATACGTCCCTCCCGTCCCCATCGAGCCTTCGTTGCCCAATTTCGCCTTTTGTCACGCTGCTTACGGTGCTGGCCTCAAGAGAGAAGACGGGTTGCATACTGGTGGCATCCTCCCTCATGGCACAAATGCTGTCACATACACTGTGACTCAAAAATTGGAGGACCGAGGCTCGCTGTACAATCTGCCAGTCGAGGTGTCGTATGCGGGTGTGAAACTCGCTGTCCAAGTCGCGGGTCCGGTCAAGATCAAGTCCATAGTGTTGAGACCGAACGATGTCAGAGGGATGGCGGCATATCTGGCGACATTCTGCGCAGGTAGATTAGGTATGGGTGGTTTTGTCACGAAAAGGATACAAGGCCTTGTGGATTATGTCACAGACCCCTTTGCGGACCTTGGCGCTCCAGAATATCCCGACTCGACGGCGTTCATCACGGTGACCATGAGTTCCCCAGATATACGTACCTCCGCTGGTGATTACGATCCTGCGATGGCTTTGTTTTTGCAGCGAACCGAGGAGGAGGCTTCGAGGAGAATACCTCTGTCGCTCCCCTTTCCCCGTCTTGAAATTGCACATCGTACAATCAGCTATGGCATACAAGCCAGGCGTATGCGGAGGCTGGGGACTCTGGCATGGTGGGATGTATTACCGGTTCAGGAAGATACGATCGGAATGTCGCATCGTACAACAGATATGGGTTCGAGCAATGTCACAGCAGCCAAAGTTCGGACGTCTCGCCGAGATAAAAGGTTTCGGTGACACTCGAGTGTTTGGAGACGTAAGGAAAATCAGCCTCATTGAATGCAGCGACATCCTTCACGTCCCATGACTGCCGGTCACACCCTTAACGGCAGAAGCGTTCGCCGACAAATTCGCAGCCCGGAAGCCTTCGTCCAGTGACGATTGTTGCCAATGCCCTCCACAAGTGAACGTCGCAAAAGGTACCAAGGCGCGAGGATTCGGACCGCAGAACGAACAGCCCTGGTTCAGACTCCGGCAGAAAGCGATTCCGTCGTGGAACGGGCTACCACAGCCAACCATGCTACACTGCTGCCCTGAACTCAGATTTCGCAACAGTGTCATGGAATTGGCTGGTAGGAGTGGGTTGGGGAGAGTCAATGACTGGTGAGTGGAGAGTATAACCAACAGGATGGAGGTCTTGATCAGCATCTTATTTTCGTCAATTCTTGAAAGATTTCACGATTTCAAAACAGGAGCACGGCCGATCTTTCAGGAATGAGGAAGTTTGCACAGGCGATATAGCGGCCACCAAACCTACTCAATGGATCCCACTAGTAATGCTTGCGAGATCCTTCAAGGCTCAGTATGTATTTCTGGTAGGGGCGCCTCTTTCTGATATGAGATTGCAGAGACTCTGATGCGCCTTGCATGGGTCGCAAGGGAATTTGCACTAGCACTTTGCCTTACCAGCTAACAAACGTCGTCTTTCATTCTATTCATTTCGCATTGGCACTCTTATAAGCAGCCGAGCCTGTCAGCTTGTATTATGTAATACCATTATTCAATCTTGTTAGCCATGAGAGTACTAACTTACCTACTCATCGTGATCGTCAAAGTAGCGTCTACATGTTCCCATGTACTACTACATGAGGCCGGCAATGGCCATTCAGTTCAGCACCGGCTTAGAGACCTGCAGTGAGTGGCGCGAAGGTAAATCAATCATACCTATGATCCAATCGTTCTCAGTCGTTACAAGCCAGTCGCTCGACGTTGTTATGCGCTGCGTGGCGTGAGGCGAAATGCACCCACAAATTGAATATCTATGTTGACAGCAGCGACGATCGCTTCGCCGGCGCCGCTTCAGCGGTACCGACTCGGTCAAAGAGAGTCCCACAGCGATCGCGATCTTTTGTACCTCTGAATTCGCCTACTTTGCCTAGACTCAAGACTCCGCCAGGTGCTTGTACCGTCCGCAATCCATTCTTTAGTCTATGATCTGAGCCAGTGATACAGCCGGGTCCGCTCCTCTCGTTCGCCGCCTTATATCTTCGAGTTGCAACTCAACTCAGACGAAGATTTATATCTCTCCAGAACATACGGGAACATCTTTCTACTCGACGACCGCTCCTGACCCTCGTGCCTCTACGTCCCTGCGCCGGCCACCGTTTCACCAATGCTCAATTCTCCTACGATACTGGTTAAGATCTCCAGCTTCCGGCAAGGATGCTAGGGCGACACGACCGTCGCAATCATAGCACGTCTGCCGAGCAGCAGCTGACGAAGCGCTGTCGAAACCTCTGACGGCCGCAGCGAAGATTCAGCCGGCATGGTGCACAGCTCGCATACAAGGCCCCATATAGTCGAGAAGTGCAGCGGCAATGCTCAGGACCGGCAAATATGGATGTTGGAGGAGGCAGGCGCAGGAACAAGAGACAAATTCCATTGAAGCTCGATAATGTGAAAATTAAGAACGAGATTCCATTTCTGTGTTCGACCAGCGTCCAGCAGCTTCATGGGTTGAACCACGCATCTTGCAAAAGCTCCCTTGCTGTCGGTCTGTCCCTCGGATCTAATTTCATCATTTTCGCGATGAAGTCCCTGTCCGGCTGTGCGAGTTCATCGTCTTCGGACATAGAGAACGGGAGCCACTTTTGGTTCTCCTGTATCTAGACAATTGCACCAGTGCAGATTGCGAGGCGTTCCGTATCCGCGATCTCCTCGAAACTGTCATTGAACGGCCCGAAGCGCCTGACCTGTTCAACGAGCACCCAAAACCCGTAATAATCATCATCAAAGGGAACATTTGCTGGCATACAGATATGCCAGTTTCCGCCGAATATGAGACTGATCAGCTGCACTGATCAGTACGAGGAGTCTGGCCGAAGGGGTATTTAGCTACATACGGTGGCACCAAGAGACCATATGTCAGTCGGCGGCCCCCATCTGAGATTCAATTGTGCTTCAGGACTTCTGAATATTGCGGCACTGATCACGTGACTTTCTTCGAGCGGATGAGAGTTTGGATATCGATACACATCGCCACAATCTCCCAGCGCAACTCTGCTTAAGCGGGTTGAGTCATTACCGCAATTAATGAGAACGTTGTCGGGCTTAACATCTTCTCAAATATAGTATTAGGACAGCAGTTGGCGGTGTGATAAAGCACGGTTACTGACCAGTATGCACAAAGCCATTCTCGTGGAGCACAGCAAGCGCTTCCAGTACAGTGCGAGCAATGACTTTCACGTCTGGCCCTTGCAGTCTTTTCCGACTGCATACGTCCAAGAGGTTATCGTCCAGGTACTCTAAGACCAACGAGGAGGGATTTTCGATGTTATCAATCATCTGGCGAATGCATGTGTGATTTTGTACAATTTCGAGAATTTCGCGCTCAATGCTCAAGAGATGTGGCAGCGCTCTCTTGATGACCACCTCACGAGCGTTCTCATCACTGCCGCCTGGTCAGCCAAGGACAGCAGCGCGCACTTGGTTCTTAGACATATGGTAGGTAGCTCACATAGCTTTCCAGACATCTCGATCCTTCGTAAATTGCTTCAAAACCTTATACGAGCCTACTTTGCCTCGTAGCCGACGACCTACTGCCAGAGTTGCGGCGATGTCGCCGGTCATGCTCAGAAGGCGAATAGTGAGACGCATGCAGGCACAAAGAGGAGCCGACTGGCAGTGTAATATTGGTGAAAGCCATCGGACTTGATGTGTTTCAAAGGCACCTCGAAGTTATGCATCACTCTAGCCTCAACCGGCTTAGCTGATGCCATGTGTGACTCCTTGGTAAAAGCCGAGGTAACGCCGAAGTCAGGGTCCGTTATTCGTGTTGTTTTGCAGGATGGCGATGCTTTCAGCATCTCACACGCCATCTCCATAGCTCATGATAGTCAAGCAACAATGGCCACAACTCGGCTGAAGAGCGGCTCTGAGTTTGCGCGGGCCAGTAGCTCGCCATTCCCATGCGAATGGGACGTCAGCGCCTTCCTCGCCCCTCTTGCTCGGCGTTATCGGCTGTGAGCTTGAAATGCAAGGAATACGAAGCAATTGCTTCACCGATACTGACGACCCGTTCTATCCACATTTCTTTGGTGTTTATCTCAGATATTACATATCAATTGGTCGCGGTACTTCTATTCAACTTGTTACCAGGCATATAAAGATGCCCTTCCGCCACTTGCCGACCCTGGTTGCTCGCAGCAAGAGGCTCTTGTTTTTGGAACATTAGGCTTAAACTGGCAACAAAGAAAATTCGCATTGTAGGCCTACCTTACATTCTTCACTTTCTCTTCTTGTATATTCTTATTTGGTGCACGCTTTCGTCTCAAGCAAGAGACATTATGTATTGGTAATGGCATCACCCGAACAGAACCCCAGCCCAGTCTCGAATGAAGGGAATGATGGAAGCTCCCGAGATCGCAGCGCCGAATCCAGCAATCCAACCTCAAGAGAAGGATCAAGGCCTCCTAGGAAAAAACACAATGTGCGATTCACACCTGGTGGGGAATCGCTGGACACTGCAAATCGCAAAGCGGCTTTCGATCTTCGAGATGATACCAACGCGCCACCGAAGCCGAAGCCGATGCCTAGACCAAGGCTCGGGTCAGGAACCTTTCGAAGTAGCAGTGCTACTTCGGTCATGCGAAGGTCTAGCCCTGAAAAGTCGGTCGACATCACAGAGGAAACCGTTAGAGCTCCAGTATCAATAACCAGACCTTCGATCATGAGACTTCCATCAAATGATTCGGATACCGGGAAAAGTGCGGTGCAGCTTGGCAAGAGGAAAGAGAACATGGGAACATCAGAGGAGGTAGAAGACGAGGACGATGATGAGGTGAATGACGAAGACGAGGAGGAAGACGAAGATGGTCCCGCAAAGGCATTCTCGCAACAGACGGCAATCGACAGGGCCCAGCGTCTTTCTCGGATGATGGGCAGTCACTCTGCCCCGGGTTCTCGCTATAGCTCCCCTCACAGACCGCAAGGCAGGGTGATCAGATCTCCACCTCCGTCTCCACCTCCGGAGAGTGAGGGTGGGATGCCCTTTGACCCCAACGATTTGCCTCTAGAGAAGCTGGCAAGCAGGCGAACAAAGTTTGGGATTGAAGATGTATCGGATGAGGAGGAAGAAGCTGATACGGAGAAGAAGCCGCATAGCAAGAAGTGGAAGCGCAACAACCGTCTCTATGAAGCTGGAGCACGCTTGGTCGGACATCACAGCGGAAAGCTGAGATCAACGACACTGCGCAGCGGCGCCAGGTCACCAGAACTTCCTTCAGGCTCCCAGACGCCTCTTCATGAGCGTGACCCAGACAATTACGTCCCAAGACCCAAAGAGTACAGACAAGGCTTTCTGTCTTCGATATTGAAACTTTACGATGACGAGGGGCTCGGGTCAGCTATCGCCAACATACCATCCAGCGCAGGAGGGGCTGCTCGTGCTGCAAGAAGAAGTGTCAGCGCTCTACCTCTGTTAAGAACTACATCGAATGATGGCGCAGCCGAGACCCCTGGCCATACACCCATTTCAACTCCTGGTGGCTCGCCAACATCGTCGGGCGCAACTACACCGAAGCAGAAGCATCCAAAATGGTATTACAAAAATCAGGATCATCATTCCACTGGGGCCCTCTCAGATTTGGTCAATTCCTCGACTGTTCTTGCTCAGCCTGGCGGTTCCAAACAGTCTTCGACGGTTAGACCCAAGCCGAGGCACAGGCCGCTGAGCCATCATGCAATAGATAGTCTTCTTGGTAAGAGCAAACGAGCCAAAGCGGAAGATTCTGTCCGGTTACAAGTGCATCTCGCCGATCTAGAGGCAAGGCATAGGTTTCTGTTGAAGATGTGTAAAGCGCTCATGTCATTCGGAGCACCAACTCATCGGCTAGAAGGTAAGCTCCATGGCAACATCTGTGTAGATTCACAGTGACAGCTGACGATCTGCAGAGTACATGAAGATGTGCTCAAGAGTCCTCGAGATCGAAGGGCAGTTCCTTTACATGCCCAACTGTATGATAATTTCATTCGACGATCCAGTAACCCACACAACTGAAGTCAAACTCGTCCGCACTACCCAGTTCGTCAACCTAGGAAAACTTCGGGACACTCATACTATTTACAAAGAGGTCGTTCACGACGTGATAGGTGTAGAGGAAGCCATGGAGCGGCTCGAGGCGATCATAACAAGTCAAAACAAGTATAACAGATGGGTCATTGTCTTGATGTACGGTCTCGCAAGTGCTTTTGTCGGACCCTTCGCATTCGGTGCCCGCCCGATCGACTTGCCCATTGCATTCGTTCTGGGGGCCCTCCTTGGCATACTGCAACATATCATTGCCCCCAAATCAGACCTCTACAACAACGTATTCGAAGTATCTGCCGCCGTCCTTACCAGCTTTCTCGCTCGAGCCTTTGGCTCCATCAACCATGGTGAACTCTTCTGCTTCTCTGCTCTTTGTCAATCCGCCATTGCCTTGATTCTCCCAGGCTACACTGTTCTCTGTGGCTCTCTTGAGCTTCAATCACGCAATATGGTGGCTGGCTCCGTACGCATGGTCTACGCCATAATCTACTCACTCTTCCTTGGCTTTGGCATCACCATTGGTACCTCTTTCTATGGGGGCCTCGACAGCAACGCGACGAGCGACGTTTCATGCAGGACTGGGACCTCGACCTGGTTTAAGTTCATCTTCGTTCCACCGTTCACACTCTGTCTCATCATCATCAACCAAGGCAAATGGAAGCAGACGCCTATCATGATGGTTATAGCTTTTATTGGCTTCATTGTCAATCACTATTCTGCGCTGCGCTTCTCCACCAACGCCCAGATAGCAAATACTCTCGGTGCGCTTGCCATCGGCATCCTTGGCAATCTCTATTCTCGGCTTCGCCATGGCTTGGCTGCTGCCGCTCTGTTACCTGCCATCTATGTTCAAGTGCCTTCAGGTCTAGCGGCATCTGGTAGTCTTGTGAGTGGAATTACGTCGGCAAACCAGATCACTAGACAGAACGTCAACGGTACGGTGGCGAACGGTACGACAACTATCAGCAGCGCAACGAGCCAATTTACGGATGTGAACAGCATGATCTTTAATGTTGGATATAGCATGATTCAGGTGGCGATTGGCATTACCGTTGGTTTGTTCCTGAGTGCTTTGGTTGTCTATCCTTTCGGGAAAAGAAGAAGCGGCCTGTTCAGTTTTTGAGACTCTCAATGTTCCTTGTCGTCAGCCACGGAGCTCTGTCCGGGATTTATGCATCGCGTGGGAGCCTGGTATACCACTCTGCATTTTGTCACTGTTGGCGGGTGCACTCTCTGGATACTTCATGATAGGTATGGCTTGGTATGTAGAAACAACATAAGCTACGATGATTTAGCAAGCCTGTCCGTCCAAGCTTAGCAAAATCTGTATTCTCATCCTCGCGTCTATAGAGACGGACAAACGGATCTTATACTGGAATATCCTGTGTCTTCTACTCCCCATGAAAAGCTACACGGAACAAAAATATCGATCTAGTAGCTCTTGTTTAGTTCTCTTTTTCGCACACGAGAACGGAACAACACGACTTCCCTTTCCGCGAAATACGTGCGATAGTAACCTCAGCTACTACTACTACTACTACTACTACTACTACTACTACTACTACTACTACTACTACTACTACTACTACTACTACTACTACTACTACTACTACTACTACTACTACTACTACTTCTACAACTACTTCTACAACTCCGGCTCTACGGAGCTCTCAACACGTGGATCTACAGCCCTTTACCTAGTCTCTAGTTCTACCAACAAGCCGGTCCACATTACACAGCTTCATCCCGCTCGCAGAAATGGCTACTGACTGGGAAATTTGTGGATAATCCTAGGATATGCCTCTACCTCGAGCATTCTACTTCCAATATATCCATCCCATCCCATCCATCCCTTACATCCCCTACACTTCCACCCTTCCGAAATACTCAGTACCGCACTCATCCTTGGCACTTGGTAGTGCGCTGGGAGCTATAGCGGTTTTTCAGCGCGGTGGGGGTTTCTGCGTGGAGGAGGTAGGGAAGGTGGTGAGGGTGGTAGGGGCGACGGGGATGGGGGCCAAAGGGGGGGTTTTGTGTAATTTTGGGTTGGGTGGAGAGGGTAGAGGGGGAAGGGAGAGGGGACAATGATTCATTTGGATTATATATAGAGGGAGACTCCGCTTTTACGAGATGGCGTGTGTGTATTCGGTTCGCGGAAAGTGTAAGGGCAAGAGCGGAGAGGAAGAGTGCTTGCCAAGGAGTTGGAGTAGATTTCTAATATTGACGTGTATAGAGTAGCAATAAAGGATTGAGATTTGGGGGTGGTGGATGTTGCAGATGAAATATTTGGGATGTCATGGGGTAAGTTGTCCGGCTCTAGCGAAGGCATGGGTTCTCCTAACATGCGCAAGATCCCAGCCGGACGCTTACTACTCTTCGATCGGCCATCGATCTGAGCAGATATGAGATCTTCACACCACCTAGAGATTAGGTGCGTATACAACCATCTCTTTCCCTTCTAGCATTATAGCGATAGTACACAGCCTCTTCTTCTTCTCTTTCTCTTCCTGATGACGTGGTAAAAAAAACGGAGCAGATGGTTAATATCATCGTGAAAGCCCAACATGACTCCGAATGTTTGTCTCCTTCCATTCTCGCGTGCGAGAACACCGCGATGGCTTTTTCGTGGAATGAAAAGGAAAATGGGATAAGCGTAGCATCCTCCCTCCTGTTATTCATCGCTCATTTTCATCATCTGAGTATCGTTGTAATGTCTGCATCTTCTATGAGCGCGAGTACAAGTCGTCTCCCAGATCCCAGGAAGATTCCCTTAAAGTTCTCTTCCAACCCTGTCACGCTTCAAGACCGTCAGTATGAAGGCTGCACTACAGTCGTTCCCGTAGCAACATGGCTACCACCGCTTTACAAAAGTTGCGTTGTGCAAGAGATGGCTGTGGCGTGTAACGCACCTTGTCCACCGTCCACGTGTCCGGCAGCAACACCAACACCAACACCAATACCAACGCCGCAGCCGCAGCCGCAGCCGCATGTATCGATGTCTAATTCCAATCCTAATTCGGACTCAAGTGGAAGTCAGAGTGGGAGTCAGAGCAATACATCATCCGATGCCTCTGTCAATGTCTCCGGAGGTGGCGGTGGTGGGAGCGACCATCAAAACACAGCTATCATAGTCGGCGTCACTATCGGCGCAGTAGTGCTGTTGATGTTGATCGTGGTATTGGCTGTCCGCGGCGCTCGTAGGCGTCGTCGCAGGATACCGCGATCTGAAGGGTCCGGAGGGGGAAACGCACTGGCTCAGAATTATTTGATGGCTGGCGTACAGCCTGCTGTAAGGAAGTATGGAATATTTGGCCATCAGGATGAGCGTTCCGCAGGTGTAGGTGGTGGTGGTGAAGGAATCCTACCAAGAGGTGGCGACGGTAAAAGAGGTGCAGAACGCGCTCCAAGGAGGGATGTACCAGGTGACGGAAACGACAAAGGGGCACAAGTTTCAGCGGGAGTAGGGAGGAATACTAGTAAAGCTTCCAACAACCGTGCTGCAGGAGATATTCCGAGAGGTATGCCGCCTGCTTCTACTCGTCTTCCTGGACCCCAACCACCAGCTGAAGTAAGGAAGGCAGATATTCGACCACGAGAGCCTTCTGAACAGCGACACTCGCGACGTGCAAGTCATGCCAGCAGCTCGCGCAGCAGATACCGGCCCGGAGACCATGGTGAGCATTCTGAAAACGACATGTTGTACTCGCCAGGGTCACGATTGGAGAGGGTCCAGCGAAGACGGCAACGGCGGGGCGAGGGTGGGGGTTTGTCTGCTGATGGGGATCATATATCTCCTCGCCGGAGAGTAGGGCGTGAGGAGGGGATTGCGGATCTTACTGCGTCGCCAGTGCGGGTTGTCAGTGCTAGGATGGGGGATGTTGGAGAGTTGGACAGCGGGAATGAAGGTGTGCAATCGCCGTTGACTGGTAGATGGAGAAATGGGAGACCATATATTCCGCACGGCCAGCGCAGGGCGGAGGGGAATGATGATATAGCGTAGAGTGGGGAGGTCATTGGCTGTTGAAATTCGGGTCTATATTTTTCGGACGATCACCATTGTTGAAGTGTTATCTGAAGGGGCCTGATGTTGGATTAGAGATTCGGCTTATGCGTAGTCTAACAGTTGCGTAGACTTCATTGACAACAAGGAGCCTACCAGAGACCTCTTTCTTTCGACATCAACTTGGATTGTGGATAATCGGTCATCTTCGCCGCAACGAGAGCACTTCAATCAAACCTGCATAATTTCAGTCCTTCGACATCCATAATTTCCATTACAAGGATGTCAAGCCATCCGATAACAGACTGATGAATCACTGAATGTTGATAGGATACTGTTATGCCAAGTATACTTGCCCAAATGCTTTCTTGGACGATGAAAAGCGACCTGCAGTGTCAGCAACGACGTTGTCTAAGTATTGTCGGAGGACTACTGACATATCTCAACACCGGTGCATCAGAGTTGAAACATGCTCTGCTATACCTCTTCACTCCTCCACCTTCCAGCCTCGCTAATATCGGAGAATATCTATCCATCTGGCAGATGTAGGAGATACCTTCCAGACCACAGACTTCACCAGGAGTATCTTGAAATTCGACCATCATAACCGCAATTCCGCGGCGCTTGTCTTCACGTCGACCATTTCCTTGTCGTCGATGCCTCAGCCAGTGTACAACACATCGCAGAGCGCTCGTGGGAGGGGTGTCAAAGCAGATCTTCTCCACCGATCTCAATACATTGGAGAAAGCCAAGTCCCTGAGTGTCCTCGGACCATGCTGATACAGGTTTGGCATGGGGAAAATTGTTTGATGGAACCTCGGGTTTTTGAATGCGGTACATCGGCGCAAACCAATGGATGTCCCCTTTCGGGGGCTGAGTGGCTCACATTGAACGAAGTGAGCCCTCTCATAGCACGCTTTCCCGCTACTTCATTACAGCCACCAGCGCCGCCAACAAATAGTAGTCATGGACCCAGTGCGTCTGCCATCGTCGCCATCCTAGCACTCGTTGTCCTCCCCACAACTCTCGGGCTTCTTTTCCTGTGGGACTACCGAAAGCGGCAGCGTGCTCGACGAGCAATACACGATAATAGAGTGAACCAGACAGTGGTCATACAGTTGGAGACCCTCAGTGGTAGGCTGGAGCATCGTCATGTAATATCGGGGCCAGACACACAAGACAGCGTGCAGCGTGGACACATCCGAACCCCCAATGTTGCATATCATTCCGATAGCTTAAGGATGCCTCGTCGACCTGGGCCCGCTGCTGGAGCGCAGACCGCCGGCAGCCTCCGAATTCCTGAAGGCCTAACTCATCCCAGAGCTTCTGGGGAAAGTGTACGGACGCTTGTTGCTTCAACCAGGGATCTTCGCTCGGTTGCTTCAATTCCGACATTGCGCGAAACGGAGACTAGAGAGGGCTCGATCGAGATGGAGGGAGGAATCTCCATCGCTGGCGACACGAATACTGATTATTATTCGAGCGAGACGGAGAGAGAGAGCTCTATCTCTCGGCCAAGACGCGTCTCTTCGCTAGACCGCATTGCAGGATACCGAAGCTGGAGAAGTGCCGCATGACGAGGTTGTGATCGCTGTCCCTGAACAGGTTTGTCAGTGATCACTCTAAACAGCAAGCGAAATGTTGCTGGCTGATGACGTGATATTAGAGATTCAGAATGTAATTCGCCAGAACATGTCAGCTTGTTGTATATAGCATGGCCGTATACTATGTCGCTGCTTGTAGAGCCTTAGGGTAAATCACAGTTATTCGTTACTTATACATATGGTACAATACAAGCGCAATCATCCAGATGTCATAGCTGAGACGTCCATCGATTGCCTATTTCATCCTCCGTATGATTAACGTTAGTTGCAGTTTCCACGTGGGAGAATCTTGATAGACGGGGGTCTAGGATACTGCCATTGGTAGCGTTCATAATTTCTCTCACAGCTCCACAATCTGGGTACTGCCCTTCGGGCGATCCCTAACGCAGGTCCAACCCTCCAGGAGGGGCGTGTGGCTCACGATCAGAGCGCCGCACTCCCTCAGAATTTGGAGTGACTGATCCAGAGGTACAAGCCTGGCTCGAAGGAGATGTATCTTCACTGTCACTGATCTTACTCCCGGTTTGGCCTGGCGGAGTGGAGGGACGAAGATACCGGTCCTTCTGTTTGAGGTAGTCGATGGGATTTTGGCTGGAAGAGCCCTCAGACTTGGACAATCCGGCGCTGTTGGGGTCATTATTCGCAGCCTTCTTCAGCGCTACCTTCTCTTGCTGCGACATATTCTTCAGTGGTTTGGAAGCCGAAGGAGGGTCCTGGATACATGATCAGCCACAAATGAGTCATGTACAGCTTCATACCAACACGAGCTTAACATACGGTGGTGATTGTGGGTAGTATTTTGGATGTGGAAGACATGATATTCTTGTTGTATGATATGAATTCCTGGCTTTGGGCTTCTCTGTCTAAAGAGTCTCATCTTAGCCAAGAATTTATATCACAGGCAGAGAGGACCTACCTTATGGATCGATGATAGGCGAGAGGAAGCTACTCTCGATAACAGACAATTGTGCTATCGTTTTCACAGAGGACGGACAAGGACGTGAGGACTGTAAACGAATTATTGGGCGAGATTTGATATTTCCCGGCGTGAACTAATCTACCTCGCCAAATACTCAATGTGTCAAGAAGGAAAGGACTAATGTCCTCGGTAGTGATGTCGTCAGCTCAAAACGACTACAGAGGAGGCAGTCACTGCAGTAGACAATACCAAGGCTATACCGCCAGCACGAGAACCCTCTCAACCCAACGAAATTGACCTGATAACGACTTTGCGGTCAACGATACGGATGAAAAAAGATGTATCCGGGCTTTCGAGGGGCAGAGCTGGCGTGTTCTGTTGCCATTGGTGGGGAGGAATGGGGAGACCGCTCATGCATACCATTCAGGTACCTTTCTGGAGCACATGACCTTCTCCCGAATACAATTCTTCCCACATTCTGCAAAGGCCATTGCAATCTCCGACGTCTTGACACGCTGAATCAAAACCCCATATTTTTGCGATCAGTCCGTGGAGAAGGAAATTTGAAGACCTGTCTAAGGAACCAGTAGAAACGATACCCAAGAGCCTCTGTAGCTGTCACCTAGGACATTGACAAGGAGAAAGATACTTCATGCTGTTGGACATGGTGAATATAAGATAAGAAGGATTAAGGTGTACGACATAGGTACAGTACTGTATGCAAGTCATTAGCGGCTTCGCCTAGTAGAACTAGTTCTAGGGGTCTCTCCGGAAGCTAGGACTAGCTTCAGTGTAGCCTCGGCATCCCGCTCTACTGACTGGTAGTCTGGTACCGTTGATTGCTAATCGCACCATGGCCGCCAATATGTACTTTACCTATGTTGTGGCCTTGCACCCGCTGCTAGAAGGTCAATCGTCCTCCTTTTGCCTTGCTCACCCGTCTTGGGAGCTTAGCCTGGCCGAGCCGGAGCCAGACCCAATCCTTAAGCCGTATCAACCTACGACGCCGACGGCCACCAGCATAGTGGTAGTGCCTGGACGTAGAGGCTCGCTTTCCTATTCGACACCCTCCTGAATATGTTGGTCCTCAGTTGATGTTGTCGGGATTAGCACAGGGCTGAAGCAATACACAAGTCCGTACAGCCACTCGGGGTCTATACACTGCTTGGAGACTCGTTCGCAGCACAACATCCGTAAGACAAGATCTTGATCCCGGCCTTCACTCGTGATCATGGGGCTCCTGTACGTGACGGGAACACTTAAAGCCCTTTTCACCGGAGTCCCACTAATCGGTTTCGTCTGGCAGCGCCCTCGGTACCCCCCTGGACTGGCCTGAAGCGAAGAAAAACGCAGACCATGTACGCCGATGGGGCATTGAGGTGGGCCATCGATATGCGTATTCCCTTCGAAGTTCAATTGACCAGATTGAAGCAATTGCTCGCGATATGGAAGCGCGCTAAAGGCAAAGAAAGGGATGCCCTGCGCTGGGGCGACGAGGTTGGTTGAAGATACTAGAGTTGTTACACCGGAGTGCTCATATAGGATACAGATCGAGTATCTGGTGGTTGCTTTCGACGAGGAATGTCGGAAAGTCAGGCTGTCATTGAGGCAGGCGGATATTCTCAAGGCTTTGGCAGAGGACGAAGCTTTGTCAAAACAAGGTGGATGCGTGCCTGATCTCCAAGTGATCAAACAGTGAGCAATTCAGATCTCTTGATGAATCGAGCAACTGCTGAGATACTTCAGCAACGGCGACTCGATACCGGTCTTTCACCCCGAATTTGGGCGCTTCATGTTGGAGGCAACGCCGGGAAAGCCATGGGGCATAGGATTCAAGGACCTGTTAGACGTCGAACCGAATATGAAATGGCGGTTGGTCAATATCACTACTTATGCTGGTGCAGAATTACCACTAATGGGCGGACAGGCGGATCATCGCGAAAGACCATATGAAGTCTAACGAGTACCCAATAACACTCACTACCTTTCCTCGTCTAGGTACAAAGGATGACTTCATCACCCCATACTACCCACCTTCAGGAGAGAGACTACGTTCACAGTTTCTACCAGACGAGATCGCAAACCCACACATACGCTTCCCCACTTTGGCGGCCAACATTCGGTCGCGGCGAGGTCGCAAGGTCGAAGTCAATGTCCCAGTGTTCAAGGACGATAACACACCTGTACCGTTCAAAGACCCTACGGTTGACTACGACCTCCACAATTGGCCTGAGGACGATGACGTGCGGAATGGCGCCGCAAAGGATGACAGCATCTATATGGATGCAATGGCATTCGGGATGGGCAGCTGCTGCTTGCAGATCACCTTCCAAGCAAAGAACATCACCGAAGGCCGACGGCTATACGATCAGCTGAGCCCGCTAGGACCAATAATGCTCGCCTTGACAGCGGCTACCCCTGTCTACAAAGGATTCCTTGCAGATACCGACGTGCGGTGGAATCAGATCAGCAGAGCGGTTGATGATCGCACACGCGAGGAACTTGGAGAAGTGGTAGGCACTTTCCGCAGCTCCAGTGCGCTTTGCTAACACGCAATAGCCCCTAAAGAACGACCGATGGCGCGTACCAAAGTCCCGGTATGCCTCAAACTCCACATACATCTCACAAGATCCTCGATTACGGAAAGAGTACATGGATCCCGATCTTGTGGTCGATGAAGAGTTGAAGCAGCGTCTCAAAGATGGCGGTATGGATGATCTACTGGCCACGCATTTCGCGCATCTCTTTATTCGAGACCCAATCGTTATCTTCGCGGAGGACTTAAAGGAGCTCGACCTCAACAAGACCGACCATTTCGAGAACCTGCAGTCCACCAATTGGCAACACATGCGCTTTAAGCCGCCGCCACATGACAATGACACCGGTTGGCGTGTTGAATTCCGACCTATGGAGATCCAGATCACCGATTTCGAGAATGCGGCATTTTCAATTTTTATCGTACTCGTTACCCGTGCCATACTCAGCTTCGACCTCAATTTCTACATACCAATACCTTTAACGACTGCCAATATGGAGACAGCACACGCGCGCAATGCGGTACTGGATCAGAAGTTCCATTTCCGCAATGATCCTCTTCCTCCACGGCCCATAAAATTGAATGGTGCATCTGGCAGTACAACACCTGCAAACATACCATCTCGACCACCCACGCCCAGAGGCCCTGTCGAAGACGAGCACTCGCTCATGACCGTCGACGAGATTATAAACGGACAATCAGGAGACGGCTTCCCTGGCCTCATTCCACTAGTTGACTCATATCTGAACAGCATGAACGTTGATGTTGAGACACGTTGCAATCTCGCAAGATACCTAGATCTTATCAGTAAGCGAGCTTCTGGGAAGCTTTGGACGGGAGCGAAATGGATAAGGCACTTTGTACGCGAACACGAAGAATACAAGCACGACAGTGTTGTCAGCGCAAGCATCAATTATGATCTGATCAGAGCTGTCGAGGAGATTACGAGAATGGAGGGTAAGAACAGACTCGGCGAAGAAATGCTGAAAGCTGGATGGATAGCGAGACCGAAAGGTTCTGCATGTGGTTGACTGTGATCTAGGGTCTATCTACTTATTATCTTCTTGTTGATAGATTTCTTTCTCGAACATACTCAGGATATAGTTGACATAGAACAGACGTCTCCCGCCAGCTTCTTTTCGTCGACACTAATGACTCTGAATTGGTGACCGGTACCATTTTCTGTAATCGCGACCCTTCCCAAAGGTTCCTGTATACCACGAACATATAAAGCACCATCTCAAGAGGCGTTGCCTCATAGCAGACCGCCTTTGCCCTATGGACCCAGCCCCTCAGCCACGCCAATTTGACTCAGCACTCAAAGTACCGAAGGCTACCCGCCAACCTCCTCAAGCCATCTCTCAAACCATAATACAAACAACGTCCAGCCGCCCAAGCTACGCACACCTTCCGCCCACCAACCCTATCGCGACGAGAGATTCTTGCATTCAATCAGAGCTTGTACAAAGTTGCGCTTATGTCGGTCATAATTCCAACAACAATAATGGCAAAAAGAGGAGAAGGTACAGGACATTGACGAGGCCGAAGTCGTTGTTGACGAAAGGTCTGGAGACTGCCGCCTAGCGAGGGCACTGCAGAGGATGAGAGTGAATTCGTGAGGAGGAGAACAAGACTGACGAGGAAGATATGGAGGGTTCATTGAGATTGAAGGGGATGAGTACTGCCAAAGTCCAGTAAGGTTCGGAGATCTGGTCGTAAGAGGCCAGATCGTGATGGGGGACCGCTTAACTTTTACAGTACTATGCAGCGCGACTTCAAAATCACGGCTGCGTCACTGATGAAGGGAACGACCGGTGTGGTAAAGGAAATTGGTCAGATACTTTGCTCACAAAATTAACCCCGTGCCTAGGTCAACGCAGCGCTATCACCACCACCACAACTACAATCATGATCAAGATATCAACAAAGATATCGCCCCAGTCTTCGATATCCAGAAGCGTAAATGCACGTACGCTCTATTCACATCAACCTCAGATGCAGAAGCTCAAAGACTGACGTTTCTGCAGCTTGACATCTGTTTTCATCTATTTCTGCACCTGTCTGATGCTCGAGAAAGGTCTATAATATTTTACAGAATGATATCAGATGTCTAAATGCTTCCATCGGAGGCCCCTACCAAAGTGAGCTTTTGCCTTCTCTCATTCCTAAATGGGCCTTCTACATCGTCTATCCAAATTTCATTCAAGACACTTCCGCTCCGCCCCGCCTACAACTTTTATCTATCTTCCGGAAATCGCAACGCCCCTTTCGCCCTTTTTTCAACCTCAGTTTCACCCCTTCATGCGATTACACGTGCCGACAGACGATTTATCCATCCATCCATCCATTCTTCCCAAACCTCCCAAAACTATTCTCCCTCCCTCCTCGGCAAAACCATTCTACACCTCCCTCCAAGGCCGTCGATCAGGGATAATCTCTGCTTCCTCCGCAAACCTGACACGGCTTTCGGACGAACTCCTTCTCCTCCGCACTCTGGGATACACATATCCATCGTCGTCGGAGGGCTCGTCATGGTTGGGTTGTGGCTCTGGAGAGGGGTAAGGAGTGGGAGGTGCATGGACATGGCCATGGGCGGCGTTACCGGCAAGAGCTGCGGGCGGGAGGAGTGCGAGGTCTAAAGCGGTTGGTGGGGGAGCAGCAGGAGGAGCTTCAGGACCCGCTTCAGGTGCGGGGGGAGGTTCGGGTGTTGCTGTTGCTGCTGGTTCTGGTTCAGGCTCTGGAACTGGGACCGGTACTGGGACTGCGACTGCGACGACTGCCGGTTCTGCCGGTGCTGGCGCTTCGGGCAGAGCACCACCCCCAGCACCACCTCCATTGCCATCCGGTCGCCTAGGCGGCCCCTCCAATTCAACAAACCCATCGTCACCTAACCCCCGCGAAAGCTTCCCACCAATCAGCCGCTGATTCCCCCACAAGAAAACCGCAACGACCACTACAATCACACCCAAAACAGTGCCGATAATAATACCATTGAGTTTGCCCTGCGAATAATCCCCAGGGACCTGTGGGGATCCTTCGTTCTGTTGGTAGTAGCTCGTTGCCGAAGATGCTATGATTGGCGCTGGAGACGGGCTTTGCGAAAGCGTGATGGTGGTTCTGACGACGGCTATTTCTGCTGGACATGGCGATACTGTTACGACGGTACCGCAGGGTAGTATTGTTTGGAAGGGGGTACAGATGCTGGAGCTGGGGGCGAGCCAGGTCGTGGTGGGGAGAGTGATGCTGCATTCTTTTCCCTCTTGACGGTTTTGCAATTGCAATAGATGGGGTTCGACTTTCTCCGGGGCGAGAGGTGGTGGAGGGGAGGGGGGAAGAGGAAGGATATATGCACTTTGAGATCGAGGCGTGGGACGGATCATCGCCACCCTTTCCAAGAAGGGACGAATGAATGGGTGTATAGCAGCAGTAACGGACCTCAAAAAAGAAGCATTCTCAGAGGAGGACATTAGATGAACGGAGAAAGCGCGCGGTATTCTCTTCTCTTCTACGGCGTATGACGTTCCTGTGTCACTTCAGATAAACCCGAGCATGCACCCACGTCTTCTCCTTCGAACCAACAGTCTCAAAGCACATCATCACGAAAGTGATACCAAGGAATAAATGACAGTATATTAGGTAGTTCTCTTCTTGGAACACGCACTGAGTATTAGGCATCGTATGAGCACCAATGCGAGATTTGTACAGAGTGAAGGGGTTTAAGGTATGTCATGCATGCATGCGTTACGCCTCAGGAACATCCTTTTGACCTAAGGGGAAACATGGGCTACTTCGATGGTAATAGTTGATTTCTAGGCAAGTGATTCGATTTGCTACGATAGAGAACAGCAGAAATGCACTGCGCTGGTGTGGTTGTACGTAAGGTAGCGTTGTAGGATGATGAGAGGCTAGCTAGATAAGTAGATTTCTTACACTCTAGCCTTCGCCTTGATGGTGCGATGGATGAAACCCTCCTCCGAAAATAATCTAACGGAGATATAGGTCCTACCAAAATTCCTATCCCAGTAAAACCCCTTCATACATACTACTTCCCCAAATAATACTCAAACATCTCGCTCTTAGATCGCGCTAGTAAACAGGTATACAAAGAAAATACCAAGTTTCACCCCCATGCTATTCCCAGGAACCCAAATCTAATCCCGAATAATCGAGAACAAAGAAAATTCCCCCACTATACATATACCTAACACTTCCCAAACACCAGGGATGAAACATGTACGACAATGAAAAAACCCAGGAGAGATAAGTGTCAACTAATACGTTCCAACACCTTCGTTATATAACCCTCATACAATTTTTTTCAATAAATCAGTCGAGCATCGCTCAGCAATTGCTTTCACAAATCTCGATCATACCATCCTCCCCATTTGATTCCCCATGGAAAAACGCACACCCCCAACACTCGCTCCCTCGGCCCCACGGGCAGAAAGCGAAACCGAAACCGAGCAGATCAAGCCCCAGGATCACACTCCCAAACCCATCAAGCCGCCACTCTTCGAAAGAGTCCTAGTCTACAACTACGAGCAGCATACCCTCCGCGTCACGGATCCACATGACATACGTACCTTCCCCCTCCCCATCCCCATATATCCCCCAAACTAACCCCCCGCCCCCACAGCCGCAGCCCCCATAATCCACATCCTCCCCCTCCCCCCCCACCTTCCCTGGCGCCTAACCGTCTTCGTCGACTATGAAAACGAATCCATCCCGTCACTACGCAACGTGGATGCGGAAGGGAATGGGAATGTAGAACTTGTCCGGTTTCATTTAGATAAGTTGGGGTGGTGGAATAACATTTTGCGGAGGTTTGGGGGGATCAGGGTGTTGTATGTTGTTGGTGGATGGGGGGAGTGGTTGCCGAATAGAGTGCCGAATAGAGTAAGGAGGAGGTAAAGGGGGGGGGGGGGGGGTCAAAGGGTAGTGATAAGGGGGTGAGGAGTGAGGTGAGTGAGGGTGGGAAACGGAGTAGAGGATAATTCGAGACAGCGCTTCCTGGTGGCTACTCAGCGTGTGCCGCTGAGAGGCCAGCCCGTTTTCAGAATCTTGTGTGGAGCGAGAAGATATTGAGGTTAGGGATAAAGGGAGTGGAGACTGTGATTGTATTAGGAGACGAACGTGCATGTAAGAGTAGCGTGGTTGATGATTCGTTTTTGAGTTGAAGAAGAAATGCTTGGGATAAGAGATAAGGGGATTCTTTTAGAAGGTTAATACGCACTTGTACAGCATACATATCAAGCAGGAAAGAAAAATGATGTTCGCTTTAGCGAACAAGCTGAAAGCAGACACATGGCCGCCAAGATTACGCTCTTGATGTGGAGAAGACATAGGCTAATTCGATGGTAATAAACACAGTTTAAGAACAAACCCCACTCGCTAAGATGGGAAATATACAGAATGGCACTGCGGCGGTCATACGTGGTTTCGACGATTGATGAGAGGCTAGCTAGATAAGTAGGTCCTTGTTCTATCTACTAGGCTTAACGAATGCGATGGATGAAATATCGTGGAAGGGAATGTGACTGAGATATAAGTCCGCGGGAAGATATAGGTTCGAATGCATTCCTCTTCGGTACGAGATGAAGTCCCGTACGTGTCTTGCAGGCAGAGGGAGATGGATGCTGTAGCTGTGCGTTCGACATTAGCCTATCCATTATCTCAATCTTCAAGAAAAGAAATCTCTTATCAATCACCCAAAGCATTTCCTTCTTCAACGCAAGAACTAAGCATAACCACGGCGCTCCTCCTCCCCATTACCAACAACATACAACGCCCGCAGCCCCCCAAACCAGCGCAATACCCCAGTCCGCCACCCCATCATGTTTAAATGCAATCGTGCCAGCTCGACATTCCCCTCCCCCTCAGGCGACACGTTGCGCAACGAAGGTATCGCTTCTGTTTCGCTGTCCACGAAGATTGTTATTCGGGGGGGGCAGGGGAAGGGGAGGCGGAGGCGGTAGCAGTTGTGGTATGTGGGGAGGGCTAGAGGGGGGGAGGTTAGATTGGGGAGGGGAGGTAAGATTGGGGGAAGGGGGGAGGGGGAGATACGGAAGGTTTTTTCCGGGGTGACGCGGACGCTTTTGTCCGAGTAGTTGTAGACTAGGACTCTTTTGAAGAATGGGGATTTGGTGGTTCTGATTTTGGTTTTGTTGTCGGTTGGTGGTGGGGGTGTGGGAATGGATGTTGGCGCTGTGAGGTTGGCCATGAGGATGGTGTGATGGTGTGATCGAAGGTGTGGAAGGAGTTGCTTAGTAGGCTTCGACTGTGTTTTTGAAGGTTTAGTAGTAAATGAAATGTATTCCTTGGAGGGTCTGTTGAGAATATGTATGCCGGCTTTTGTTGTCGTACACGTTTCATAGCAAGATATATGGAGAGTGGTATCGGAAGCGTAGGCGCTTGCTTTGTTCTTCGGGAGTTGTGATTGGTTTGATCCTAGCAATAGCGCTGTCTGAAACTCGCCATTGTCTCTGTACGTCTGCGCGCTTTAGATGCAAAACTCTTGGGTGGTACCAGGGAAAGGAAAGAAATGCTAATGCATGGGATGAGGGTGAGTATACCCCTTTTAGCGATAAAGCAGAAAGTAAACACATGGCGGCCAGATATTGGTTGGACGTACGATAGCAAATGGAAGTAGGTACCTTATCAGATCAAACAATCCCAACTCTCAGCACAACAATCTTCCCAACATCTCCACTCCACCCAAACAACAATGCAAGTCTCAGAAAGAGTAACCGGTTCTCAAGATATCGCAGCAGCTGCGTACTCGAGGATGCAGCCGCTAGTCCCTCCGCATCGCGACCGAGGAGCTGCTCCCAGGCCTCGTCAGACCAGATGAGCTTGCCGTTGGTGATGGCGCCCGTCTCGTCCATGAGTGTTCCGACCTGTGATTTTATCGATTGAGTCAGTGATGGAGGGTTTAGAGGGATTTGCGGGGTTGGAAAGGGACACGAACCAGGCGCGGGTTGATGCGAAGAATGACATCTTTCTCGCATTGCTTGCATTTTGTACTGTTGGCGTTGGCAAATATTGGGACTCCGCAGCTGATACGTACATCGTTAAGGGTGGATTGTTGGCGGTCTGTGCACGAGGACGTACCATTCGGTACATAGCAGCATATTACGCTGATAGAGCGAGTAGATGTTCAATTCCATGATGACCAGACTGAGATAGCCATGGAAGCGTTCTACCAATGGTTAGGAGCCAGTTGGAGACTTTTGCAGATATTTATACCTGTTGGTGCTGCACGGGCACTGGAAGAACATCAGTTCCTAGACATAGTAAAGATTGAGTATGCCTTACAATTCGTCAATGTCCGCCAGCGAAAACAATATCCTGACCTGCGACTCAGCAACCTCCTCGATATCAAATACTAGCTCGGTCAGTCAGTCTGGCATTCCCTACACCATTCAACGCATTACCATTCTCCGGGAACGGCTGATTGACGTGTTCCCTCTTCACTAGCCTCTGCGCATGGCCTCTCAGCCAATACGCATCGTCCATACACGGATCGACATCTACATGTGTGCCCTGGGTCAGTGAGAGCGTTGGCCTTCTATCAGCTCGAAAGCTAGCATTGGAGATCAGGAGGACCGTGTGAGAGGCTTTCCAGTACGATGCAGATACGGCTGTGCGGCTCCACAGGGTGAGTATTGCATCAGCTGTGTCGTCGAAAACTTTGATGTCGACTTTCTCTGTCCGCTTGCCTTTCTTCGTGGTAACTATAGAATAAACTTAGCGTATCTGTAGCTAGACCGTATGAACCTCGATGGGAGGGAGCGCTTGCAGGTTTTCCTCGCCCCGATGCTCTTCACACAGACGAGTACCCTGCCGCTGGGGACTTCGTGGCCGCCCTCGATATAGTTCCTTAACGTGATAAGGCCATCCAGCTGTTTCCCATCTCTATACCCTAAAGGTTTCTTGCACAGCACGCCCTCATCGCTATGTTCCTGCACCATGAAGTAGCAGCTGTTGTCTCGCTCAGGGAAGATAGACGTGACGAGCGATGCAGCCTGCAGCGTCGGCGAGCTGCATTCGGCGTTGGAAACATGGGGCGTCCAGATAGACATGAGCATACCAAGTCTCAGTTTGTAGTCGACTTTGGCATACCACAGCTTGACCTGTTCCAGTCAGTCCTGTTTTCGGCCAAAGGCGAGGACCCTCACAGTGAAAGCACCTGAGTCATCTCTAACAACAACTTTCAAACACCCTTTGGCAGCCTGAGGCATCTTACTAGCCATCGGCTGGTCATAGAAATTGACTACCTAGGGCGAGCGGAGTCAGCCTTTTCACTAAGGGTATTATCCAAGTGACCAACGAGGTCCGACACCAAGTTTCCTGCAACGTGTTTGGCAACTTGAGAGATCATTCTAGGACAGCTGGTGCCGAGAGTTCGCTTACCCTGCCCATGCATGTCACACAGCCTGGTCCGGGAACCAGGTTGCCGATGTCAGTCTCCGCGTAGTGGGTCCGAGGTTGCCATTCATGCAAGACAGGGTGAAGTGCGGCTTGGACTTCGGAGGAGGAGAAGCCATCACCTGTGTCGGGCTTGCTGGTGATATGGTGTTTCGGTGGATGGGAGGACGGGGATGGCACTTCTGGTTGGAAGAACGATTGAATAGACGCCACTTGCGGTGCCATTCTCATTGGGTGAAGCGTTGATTGTGGGAAGACTAGGGCTCAAGCACAGCTGCAGTGTGATGAGAGATGTAGATACTATGCAGACAAAAGATGTGCGCAGGCGGCGTTCGGCACTAAACCAGAGCATCACATATACATGACTTAAAATGGGTTAAACTTCAAGGGGCGATGATTGAACGGTAGGTCAGAGCTCGTTCTTCCTTGAATCTAAAAGAGTGTACTGAAGGATCTCAACACCTACGATAGACAGATTGATCTTCTGTCGATTCTCCCCATTACCGCTGCCTTACTTGACAACCACTACAAGAAATCAAGCATGCTCGGTTCAACCCCTTCAGAATAGCTTATGCTCCAAGGTCATGTCAGACTCTGGCTGAAGGCCAACGCAGGCGCGGAAGATGTTGGTCAAAGCTCCACGCTGCTTGGCCAAAGCATTGACAACTGGTGTGCCAGGAGGAGTCAATGGAGCCTGTTGATGTTAGCTACGTATTCCAAGAGCCGGGCTCGACATTTTACCTTGAGCATGTAGCTGAGAATACTGAGTACGCTGTGGAAGCCTTTGTAATCTTTCTCATCACCTCCATCCCCACTGTCAGCTCTCCATGAGATACGGGTCATCATCTCTGCGACGAGCACAAGGTCGATGATCAGTGGTGAGGCCAAAAGGGAATCCTCGCAGACATTGAACAAGCTAATGGTCTGATGGCCGCCCATAAAGATCTCTGCATAGTACTCATCGAGCGCACGCTTATTGTCGCCCACGGCTGGCATGTACTTGATGACAACACAGTGGTCAGGGTGCTCGCCAGGCGCGTAAAGAACATTATTCGCCTCGACCATGTCGTCAACGACGTTGGATTTGGAGATCTCCTTGGAGCGGAACTGCTTCTGGGAGCTTAAGTTCATGCCGTCGTTGTTTCCGAGGTGGTTATAGCTAGCAATCGAAGTGAGTTTGATGCCGGCATTGATCATGAAGTCCACCAGAGCAGACTTCATCTTGGTTTGACCAGACTTAAAGTCGTCGCCACCTATGAAGGCGCCATGCTTCTCTGCGAGCTCAATAGCTCCAGGCACAAAGGTATTTTGGGGCGAACCGTTGATGAAGGGGGCGTTTTCGAGGATACAAGCAATGGCGAAGACAGTTGAGGGAGAGATCTCCTCATGGCCCGCCTCCACAGCTTTCATCAGGTTGTCAGCGGTGTCGTTAACACCATCAACAATGTCGGCATAGCGCTCCGTGTTCGCGGTCCACTGCACAATGACCTTGTCGAGGCCGTTGTTGGCCTTGAAGTCGCTACACATTGGTCAGCGTGAGGCCTTGCTGCAAGGCATAAAGCTTACCGGATGTCTTTGCGGAGCTTCTCGACGTGAGCCATGCTAGCCTTGGACCCCTCAAGAACATTGTCGGCACGCTCGCCCTGGTTGGCAGCAATGAAGTCGGGGTAGTAAGGGCTAGGAAGTGGCTTCATCTCCGCCATTTCCTTTTTGACCTGCTCCTTCAGTGTAGGCTCGAGCACAGCAGCTCTATCCATAGCCGCTGCCAAGTTCATTCCGCTTATATCCCAACCGCCAATTACGAGGTCATTGGGGTTGACCATGGGAAGGACGTTGTGGAACGGGATATTTATCTCCTTTCCAGTTTTGGCTTCGGTGCCGAGTTTCATGGTGGAAGACATGACGACGGAGCCATAATAGTTGGCGGCCCTTTGCCCTTCTCGAGTATCCCACTTCAGACCTCGGCGGTTAGCCATGATGCCTGCGGTGACGGTAGTGCCATTATTCCCGCCCCACCCAACAAGCATCATGCCAACCTTCCCCACCTTGCGGTCAACCTTGAAGTCGTAGACTGTCTCCTTCGGTGTAGCGACATACTTGCCATCCCCAGCCTGTGAGACTGACGTGGTACGGTACACGTATTTACTCTTGATCTCTCCATCGGTGTAGACCACGGAAGGGGAGTCGACAGTGAACAAGTCCTTGTGCTCGCCCTTAGTGATTGTTGCTTGGTTGCCGGTACCATTGGTATATCCGTTCGTACCATTTGCGTGAGGAGCCATGTTTGCGAGTATATGGTAGTTGGAATTGGGCAAGTTGTAGTAATTATTTGGTCACGAGCGAGTCCGATGCTCCTCCTAGTGCGGCAGAGCGTCGGCCTCCGTTGTACGGATGGTGGACCCTATGGAGTGAGAACGTCAGCGGTTCCATTCTCGTGCGTTGCATGGTAGAAAATTTCGTCTCGGTAATCTTTCGCCAAAAGTTGTTATAGCACGGGTAGTCGGAATTCTGGGTTACTGACGAGTTAAGCAAGTTGGAATACGTGTTGCCGGTATTGTTGACCACACTGTAGTGCGGTCTGCTATGGGATGGTGGAGGAAGAGAGACTGTTTTCTGAGTCCTGAGGTGGGACGTTGATTTGGGGAAGAGTGGGCATTTGTGGTAACCTTAAAGTATATTCACTCCGACCTCGCAATATTCGGCTAACTACCCCACGTTTTGACTCTTATCGATAACGGATTCACTTCTTGATATCAGCATAACTCGGATTCTATGGATTGTCCTATCATCTTCAGCTGTAGTAATCTGATTACTCTTTGGAGTGCCTTCGTGATATGAGTGTTCAGTGAGGGGTCAGAGTATATCATGTTAGCAATGGACCGCTGGGAGTACACCAGATACGGTTCCTTGCCTGATCGCGAGATGCGTCGCACCGCCCAGACGCATGATCGAGAACGCCGTTCCATTGATAAGAACGTTGACAACCATTGGCGCTGTATAGCGCTAATACGTCGCCTTTCCGACTCTAAGGCGAGGACTACGGCCATACGAGGCGAGGCGTGCTAGCCGGTGCGGAATCGTTGTGAAAGATGTAATCGCCATGAGGCGACAACGTGACGCTCTAACTGATGAATGATGTTCATGCTTTGCTCGATTAAGAGGAAAATAGCTTTATGTAGGACGTCCAGCCATAAAGCCCGCAATCAATTTGATATTCAGGAGAATACCCAAAGCGGAAATACACCTGCATTAGCCGCCTTTTGATGGCGCATGGGCCAACAGGCGTATTATCGTGGAATTCCCCGTTGCTCGCGCAACAAGTAGGGAGAAGCGCATGTAGTAGTAGTAAGTCTCCAGTCAAGCCATACTAAATCACTCATAATTGAAGTGAATACTGCTTTGTCTCTTGAATCTGCCAGATCATCGACAGCCTACAATCCTCGATCTCAGAAACTATCAACAGTCAAAATTCATTAAGCCAATTTAAGGTAGCTCTAGTCTAGCGTGCCGTAGGAGCAAGGGACAGGGGTTGTCGAGGTTTGGCTTGGCTTGGCAGAGTTTCCACATCTGTAACCTCCAAACCTCTGCACCTTTCTCGTTATACATCTGACGGAGTTGGCTCCTGGGAAAGAAGAAGGGTCAAGGGATCTGGAGATTGAAGATAGTCACTCATTTGATACTTTCAACCAATACACGCTCTCTTTCATGCAGAGTTCATTCAGCCAACCACTAATTTCCTTGGGCCAGCGCCAATCGTCGAATGAGAGCACGAGCCGACCATTTCCACATGCACCCAGCGCCTACGATAGGATCACCTGGACTGCCTGCACAACCTCCCCGTGCACGTCACACATATCAACTCTGAACTCCATATACAGAATATAGAAGAGTCCGGATTTGGGGAGAATTCGCAAGCACGCAGCACGCACACGAATAGCTGCATGCTTGTACACGAATAGGAACATTTCTGGGAGGAGATGACAAGCAATCATGACATCTGCAACGCGAGCGTCGAGCTACCTGCCAACCATAAAATGTTCCAACTGCAGTGTCGAGATTCCCATATCAGTAATGGGGGACCATACATGTGCTCCAGGTGCGAAAGCTGCTGCAGCAGAAGTGGACCCTACTGACTCGATGCAGCAGCACCTTTGCCAGAGTCACGATTGAAGGCCCTCGATGGGCCCTTCGCCCCCCCTGTTCCAAAATATAACATGCCCCTTCCTCCACGCAGGTCTACGAAGGCCCCACCTCCTCGGCTTAATGCCGCGTCTACTTGTACGTGATCATCAACATTCAAACAAGAGCACATTACTGACCATAGCTTCTACAGTCGACTCATTCCTTGACCCTACTTCGCGTCCCCCGATTCCACCATCTGCCAGAAGTTCGCAGAGTACGTCCTCTGCAATTTCGAGGACTGGTCGCAAATCTTCTTACCAGATGCCATCACGAAGCGCCACCTCCCCTATACCAATACCACCATCTTCGCCATTACCAGATCTATCAATCTCCCAGGATTCTGCTTTCCCCCGGTTTCCAACTTCGAAGTCACGGAGCGTGACGCCAACTACACCTCTTACTTCCTCCTTTCCATTCCCCCACCGGAACAGGACTCCCCCAAGAACCGAAAACGATGCCGCATCCCAATTGTTGGATGTTCGAAACACTCACAACGGCAATATGATACAGAGCATGAACGGCACCGCACCAGAGACGTTCAAGAGGAGTGCAAAGGCTGGTTCTCAACGATCAGGGCATCGAAAGTCTAATTCCATGAGTAGTAGTCAGGACTTCTCACGCCCTACGAGCTCAAGAACCTCACCTACACATCATCAGCGACCGTCGACATCAAGCTCGAATTATACAGGGAGACCTTCGATCTCAAGTGCATCCGGGAATTCCCGATTTACACTTGAACGAAGCAAAACGGATGTACCCGCAGTCCCTGCTGTACCACTACAAGGGAAAGATACCCAGCGAAAGGACACAACTAGCGCCACGATCGAGCAACAAACGAGTGAATCTGCTTTTGATTTTGGCTCATTTGGCCAAGATCATCGCTCGCAAACTTTTCCAACGGACGACGACCATACTAGGAAGTCAAACGATGCGGCATCAATGCATAGGAGACCGTCGGAGCCCACCGTAAACTCGCACAAGCCGAGACCCTCCGTTGCTGCTGTAATGCAACCCCTGTATTCAATTGGGAGCACCAGCTCCTTCAAGTCAACCAAGTCTGTACGAGGCCGAAGTACAGCTCCACTTTTGGATAGAACAGCATCATCAACGCCGAAGAACATTAGTAGGGCGAGGGATGACGGGAGACTGGAAGATGCGCCGCCGATACCCCTGCACACTCAAGTGCAGAGCCTTGGGTCGGACAACTCCCGTCATACCCCACACGAATCGACTTCGTCGAATGAGTCATACAGTTCGGGCAGGAAAACGGGTAGCTCGAGGTCTAGCCCTCCGCTCCATGACTCGACTGATGACAGTCGAATTGGTAATATGTTCAACGGGTTCCAGTTTGACGTGGATCGGCGTTCATCATTCGAAGAGCCAGCATCATCCAAGGAAGACACACGGACGGAATCCCTGAAACCACGGCCTTCGAAGCCTCCAGCTTCAGCCTATCACACAATCCAGACGCTTTCTCCGTATGGCAAATCATCCAGTCAAGAAGAAACCCCCATTACGTCACCGGAAGATTACCTTGCTTCCTCCTTCACTGCGCACTCTGACAGTTCCATATCCTCCTCAGTACCTCCCGGTCTAGTCCCACCACCAACCTTGGGGTCTTCTGGCCAGGAAAGGCCTATGACAGCGAACAAGGGCAATTGTAAAGGTTGCGGAGAACTGATCAAAGGCAAATCAGTGAGAGCAGAAGATGGCCGTCGCCTTACGGGACGCTACCACAAGCAGTGCTTCGTGTGTAAGACCTGCCAGGCGCCCTTCCCGAGCGCGGATTTCTATGTCATGCACAATCATCCATACTGTGCCCGACACTACCACGAACTCAACAACTCCCTTTGCAAAAATTGCGATAGAGGCATCGAAGGGCCATACCTGGAGACTGAGCAGCAACACAAGTTCCACCCGCATTGCTTCAGCTGCCAGGAATGCCACCGGATCCTCCGAAAAGACTATTTCGAATTCGATGGCAGGACTCTATGTGAACAACATGCTCACCGAGCGGCACAACAGCCATCCTCCCTGGGTCCCGGCCGCAGGTTTCCGGAAAGAAGAACTACACGCCTAATGATGATGTGATCCGGATTACACTACAACATAATACTATAATCTAACACCTCACGTCTATTTGAGACATATAATTGGGTACTTGGAGTTTTGATTTTTCGAAAGCTTTATACCCTTCTAGACGAGCGTTGATTTCGCTCCAGATTCGTTGTACCCTGTATATGTGTAATATCTAATGTTTATATACCCTGGTGGGCGTTTGCATTCTGCAGGTGGAATCAATACTTGAAGAAAGGTATTGACTTTGGTTTGCGTAGCGGAGGAGGTCATGTCACGGCTTTCGAGCTGGAAGATGAAAAGAGTCTCGAAGGTCTAGTCGCAGGAGAGGTCTATCGAGAGTGGAGAGATTGGCTCAATCAATTCATCGTTCTCATCTCTGAAGAATGCCCATGAAACAAAATTGACTGTGCCGCGACGGTACGCCAGCAGCACAAGCCCATTCTAAATCACATTCATACCCAGTGTTCGCATCAGGAACCTCCCAGCGCTCTACTATATCTGTCTCTTGACAAAAGAACGCAACCATGAGCACGCAGACCCGTACAATAATGGTCCCAATGCAAGAAAAGCCAAGCCAAATCAGCGTTATTCGTGAAAAGGACACTAACGTCCATTACCTTTCAACCAGAAACGTCTATATCTATATCCATAATCCCTAGGCAGCCCGACGATGTAACAGATACTCTACCACCACCATCGGATCAGCGCCAACAGGCATCGAACCTAAATAGCTAGAATCGACTGCCTACCCAAACACGACACCTTCCTAGATCTACACAAATCTCTCTTCTTTTGTCTTATATTCTTACGCTATTGTCAATTTTTGAGAGACCTCGTGATCTCAATTTGTAAAAGTCCCTGTCCTCATCTCCTGCAACGGTATTTGCTATTCGCCGTCCATGACTGCGATCCTTCAAATCGAATCTGGATCTTCCCTACTGCCTGCCCTGGATCTCAAAAAACTCTACCTGATTATTTACGCGAAGTACTATGGTATGCTAATTAAATATATAGCCCCGAGGTATGCAATCGACAAGGAGGCCGAATGCCGTCGATTGCTTACCATCTACCTTACTATCCTAGCTATACACCACTCTACCTACTAAACTTACCCCCCCCTTCTCAGATATCCCATCACGCAACCTCCCACACCCCTATCCCCGCCCCCTCATCAGCTCAAAACCCAAAATGAATCAATACAAAACAATGCGAGGAAAACGTGCTCTCGAACCCATACAGTACACTACGTACCCTCCATCGAGTACTCATACTTATACATTCCTATATTCTATATCTGAGAACCGTAACTCGCTTCAATCAGGAAAACTATATGTCTTTCAATAACCTTCGCATCCATACATACATATTAAGCACTTCGTATCCCACGTAGGAATCCGGAATTTCCAATTCTAATCCCACAACTCCGTCCCCCTCCTCTCTAAAGAAAGCCTCAAACATTCTCCTGACTTAAAGCCGTAGGAGAATCCTACTATTTGCACAAGCATCGTCATCCCTATCCTATCCTACTACCAACAAAACCCATAACCCACAAACGAAAACAAACATCCCACCCCCCAAATCCCATTCCCTTCAGTTTAAAGCCATCATTTACCACTTACCACCACTAACACGATCCATAAACCCATCCGTAGACCAAACCACAAACCCATTCCCCTCCCCCTCCCTTCCTAGGTATTACTGTTACCCATCAGCACCTCTAATTACCACTTACTATCCCTTATACAACATAGAACTAGAAAAGTCCATCTTCAAGAGCATATCACTCACAGCTCCAATCGTACTAGTAGTATGTACAATCTACCAAAGTGCAACACGTACAACATACTAAGGAACAAATACAATATGTAACATCACAGACTGCCTTACTCACGTGCCCCTACTCCCCAGGTCCAACTCCCATCACCAACACCCGCCAAGACCAAGTCCCCGAAACGGACACATCCGACAAATCACACCCACCCGATCCCCACCCAAAATACGCTAGTAAAACCACCCCTACCCACTCTGACCCATCCACCCCAGTCAGATCTCCTAAGATCTCCCAAGTTATGCCAACACACCCCTCTCGCCAATCTCATCAAATGAAGTGACCAAAATCAACAAAGAACTCGGGAAAGCCCCCCTAGTCTTCGCGGAGATTATTCCGATCACGTCGTGCATAAGATCGAAACGATCATACTTTATACTTTATACTTTAAAGGGGGAAATCGATCGTGCATGTACCGTTGTACTAAGGTATGTATAGGTATGTCCTAGTTACCTTAGTTACCTTATATCCTAGCGTGTACAATGGAGCTAGTAAGCGACGACGGTCTCGATGACGGGCTTGAGGTGAAGACATGACATATGCATCGTTCAAAAACTACCTTACCTTACCTACCTTAGGCTGCGCGCCTGACGTAGACATAAGGTACGTGAGTACCTTGGATTGATGAGCGGTGTGAGCCGGAAGATGGGGATGGAGAGCGGGTCATGCGGTCAAGCTGTTGAACGTGACATGCTGTAGCAATTGACGTGCTGGCTGCTGGCACCAGGACGAACGCGGTGAACGTTTTGTCTTCGTTTTTGTTTGCCATAGATAGAATAGTTTCCAAGTCGTGGTTGAGAGAGTGAGGATGAGAGATATCGTAACAAATGTTCAGATGAAGGAAACGAGTGAGGGACACAGGTATGGGAGGGCGACAAAGCCGCGACTTAGAAGATCAAACGTTTTCTCAGTGATTGGAACGTCTCACGCCGTCTCGGAAAAGAGTTGTTATTAAAGTTCTTTTGATCGAAGCACAGTACATATAACGACGCCTTCACAGATTGCATTCGAGTAGACTAGTCTGCGCGAGGTGATAGAAGATACCTTTCCAGATTACGTAGTCTCTTCGTGTATCGCACAAGCCTAGTATAAAGTGAAAGAATCATCAAGCAATGGGACTTTTACGGGAGAAAGAGGTAGAAGACTTTGAAATGGGATGATTGTTTTCCAAAAGGAAATTTGCGTGAGACGAACATGTAAAGTAAGAAGAAAATATGGGAACAATACGTTGGAAGACGGTGATGAGATGAGATGAGAAACACAGACAACAAGACGAACGAGACGAACGAGACGAACGAGAATAGAAACTCAAAAAAACAAGCAGGTCAAGTCAAGTCAGCTCAAGTCAGCTCCAGTCACAATCAAAGTCAAAGCAAAGCAAATCAGAAAATTCAATCGCTTGTTGTCAAACCTGCTGTGCAGCGAAAGTGCATCTCTCCATTCATCAACGACTAATCCCCCCTACTGCTAAATCCCCATTAGTCGAAAGCTGTCCGGGATCCCAGCCTCACAATCCAAGCGATCCAGAGCGCCAAACCCCAAGTCTTGTCCCTGCCTAGCGTCTACCTTGCCCCAAGGTGAATACTATCAAAATCATGCCGTGGCGTTACCTCTACAAAGGCAGGGCTGGTGCGAAAAATCGGATTGCAGGCCTCCGATAAGGCTGGTATCATCGCTCCGGGAAAACCTCTTATAAACATGTGTGGAGGAAAATGTGTCGTGAGTTTTTTGCAGCCGTTTGTACAGATCGTGAATGTCGGTGCTGAGTAGCGAAATCGAATCAAACATAGCGGCTTGCGATGGATTACTGGATGGGGGGCCTCTCGTGGTTTAGTGCCGACGAATGGACTGCAACGAGTGCCTCATATCTTCTGCAATACATACTATGATGAATGCGATAGGATGTTGTTCACGACGGTGGGGATGGCCTGGCTAGTAGTGGTGAATGTAGGACATAAAAGACGCGATCTAGGGCGAGGCTGGACTGGATTCCTTAGGTCGCAAGTTTGAGGGACCGACAGGCACTTTCGATCCCATTTTCCGCGTCAACTTTGCGTAATCTGATGCATTGTCAGTCAAACTAGCTGGTACAGCAAGTGAGCACACATACGAAGTCCACATGCATTGCAAAGTGTTCTTGCACCGTCAGGACCGCGACGCCATTCGGGTGTCTCGGCCCTGTTGCAACTGTGACAGCGACCAGGTGGAGCAGCCCTGCCTCGTCGCTTCTTGGCTTCAGACCCGGCAAAGCCACCTGAACCTTCGCGATTTTCGACGTAAGAACTCGAGTCGTCGTCAGCCTCGCTAGCGGTGGGTTTATAATTCTGCTGGTCATAAGTTCTCTGTTCGAGCAAGGCCTGCTGCTGCTTGCAAATGACGTCTTTGATACGATTGAGGGCATCCATGACTTTCGCCTGTTGCCGGATCATTTCGTCGCAATCCGTTAGCGCTGGCATTGAACCAGGGATGGGTCCAGATCTTTGCGTTTGATGCGCACGTGTACCATATTCGCGAGAAAAGTTCAGGGCACGACCACTTCCTTCTGCAATCTACAGCATTGATCAATACACGACAATATTATAGGGCAATATTGGAGCTCACATCATTGAGGGACGTTTCCAGGTCGAAATTATCGAGGTGGCGCTTGACAGACTCTCCATAGGTTGATCCCCTTGGAGGACTTTCCTTCCAAGGCACTTTTCGGATTTCCTCAGCACGCTCATGATCACGTCCGGAGTTCTTCCACAAAGATTGATCTAGCGTTGACGTTCGGTAAGCGTCTGAGCCAGGCGTTGATGGAGGAAAGGAAAACGGGAGTGATGGCTGATAGACATTGACATTATACCCCAATGAAGCGGTGGTTGAAGGAGCAGCCGTGCGTGGAACTCTGTCGACCTGAGGAGAAGGCGGTTGACTACGTTGGATGTTCTGAACGGGAGAAGCGCCAGGACGAAAGTAAGCCGAGGAAGATGTGATGTTCCGCGTTAGAACGGATGGATGCGAGGAAAAGGAATTCATGGTCGGAAATCGACTTTCGCCACTCGTGGCGGGAAGGGCAGGAGAGTACATTGGCCTCGTGTGGCGATCCGATAATGGCTCTTGGGATCGGGATATTGATGGAATGGACTGTGGAAACGAATCAGGAGGTCCTTTTGGATAGTTGTCTAAGTAGGATCGAGCGATGGGGCTGGTAGGACTTGGGGAGACCAGTGTACTTTTCTGATGTGGAGCAGCTGTAGATAGCAACGATGATATCGATATTGGCTGCTGTTCTCCACCCAGGGCTTCTGTGATCGAGGGTAATGACAGCCGTTGCGATGGATGGCAGTCCGATGGAAGTAAACCCTTGTCATCTCCAGATGTCCTGCGGGTCTCTGGGGGGGAGATATAACTTTGAGGGCCAGCGCCCGGTCCACCTCTGTCACCACTTACCGTTGAGCTGGCAGCCGAGGATGGGTATGAATACGGAGGAGGTGGTCCAGAGTACATGGACGGACTGACAAGAGGTGGTGCGGGCATGCTGACAGCCGAGCTGATTGGATGATTGTGATTGTAGAGCGCAGTTTCCCTCTTGATTTTCTCCATGTCCAAGTAGCTGATCGGTGGGAGAGTACCACTACACGCCAATTAGCAACATGCAATGGATGAGGGTGGGCAAACACCGAAGCGATGTTTGAATGGTGAGAACCGTACCGCTGGCCGACTGTGTCAGCCATAGCTAATCCTCCCAGCAATCACGAAGATTTCTGAAACGGCTTCCTCCGTAAAGCCGCAGGAACTTCCTTCCACTGTCGTGATGTTTGTATGTACGCAATTTGGTTCCCTTGCAATGTTGCTACCCGGATTCTGAGATGGAAGGCGAGGATGTGCGGACGCGGCGGTTAAGAGGGCGATAGCGGAGCAGAATGTTGCAGGTGCAGTAAGGTTTGATTGTGGATGATATGAGACCAGGTTTTGCTGGTCACAAGGTATCGGTACAGAGTTTGAGGCAGAGTATGGACAGAATGGTGAGCAGCCGGTAGAACGTGCGTTCCCCGATCTCGATGCACGATGTGGCCGATAGGGTTTCACTTGACAGCCACAAGCCGAGGGCCAGAGAGGAGGATGCAACAGTGCGGTGGAGGAGAAAGTGCGTCGCAATTGATGGTCGTGGAATCCGTCAGCATGCGACAATGGTGTTTCGGTTGAAAAGGAAGAATGCTCTTCGACGGGACAAGTATGTACAGAATTGGCGGTCATGCAGGAAGTGGAGGGGGAAGCGAGGAGGAGGACAGGACTCTCTCAGATCGGGTAAGGATTTCAGAGTTCAGACTTCACAGATGGCGCTACTCCATACAAGGGAAGGCGTGAAGGGACTACATCAAGCACGAAGCAGGCTAGCAGACCACGGTTAGTACGATCCTGCGTCGTAGTGCTGTGTAGTACACTTTTGGTGGCCATGAAGTGGGACATGCATATAGCGTGTTGCGCTACCGGGCTAGCTTTCCACCCGGCCATGATTTACTACGTAGTCGGCAGGATAAATCCTAGCGTGACAGGGATTATTTTGGTGAGCCCTCTGCAAAATAATCCCTGTCACGCTAGGATTTCACTACCTGAGTACGTAGTAGATAAAGTGTAGCAGGGATGAGGCATGCGGGCTGTCGATGACGAGATCGGAGATTGCCGATCCTCGCTTGCTTGGGGAATCACGGCACTAGTGCATTGCATAAGATGCATAATATGCTGACAGGGCCCATCATCTCGGAGAGACAAAACACGCTTGGAGCGGCTGAGCGGTGCTTTGGCTTTTGGAGGCCTCGATGTCGGGTAAAAGTGTCGAGATCCTCACCGATGCCTCGCTCCAATGAATAGCTCCCTCTACACAATAGCCTCCTCGTGGGTTTCCTCTCGACCAGTAGGACTTTTCTTCCGCCAGAACACGCCGCCTGGCATATTATCCATGACGATCTTATACACTGATTCAATCTCCGGCATTGACAGGCCCACCACGGAAGTCACACCCTTCAAGAGATAGGTACGATCATTAGAGTCATGTGACTTTGTCTATTCTCATTGGCGCGACCAGCTTACTTTGGGTGAGGATTGAGCACAGACTCTCTCTCGTCCAGGACGAGGATTTGAGGACTGTGTGATCTGGTAGATCACCCCACCAAGAGTCTTCATCTCTCCGTCTCTATTGCAAGTGCTATTGACGCAACCCACGACTGGCTCAGTAAGGTACCTCATGACAGCTACGCTAATCCTCTACCATTAGATCAAGTAGAATAATCTGTTGGCATCGTCTGACCGAAAACGGCTGATGTGCCTTTGCTAGCGGTAAAGTAAGATCATCTTGATCGAGATCGTCAGCGCTTGGCAAATCTGGTTCCAAGCGATCGTCACTCCCGAAGGATCAGTTGAACGTACTGGGCTCGGAAAATCAGCTCGACATCCAGGATTATTGGAATTATAGCGAGCTCATTTCTGATTCAGTCTTGTATTCGAAAGCCCATGAAGTGGGTAGAACGTTATATTGAGAATCACTCTTTCCAAGTACTTTGGGGAAGTGTACCCCACGGTAGAGCCATCTTCATCGGCGCATGGGTCCGTTTCAAGTAGTAAATTGCATTGATGCCTAAATGCGATTCTAAAATCCTACTTCGTATCACATAGGGGTAAATGTCCTTTGTCCGAGCAGGCGTTCCAAGCATGGGCATTTGTGGGTCCTGTTGACGGCTCCCCACATCTCACAAGCGAAGGAGTTCATGTGGTAAGGCTCTGTCAGACCAACCAAGCTGCATGTGTGCATCGGCTAAACAACAATGCCAAGGAGGCAATGTCTCGAACGTTTTTGTAATCCCGTAATAATGCAATATGTCCCAGTAACCTGGTTCTCCTCTGTACCTTACCGAAGAGAGGCCTTTTCACCCAATGAACGCAATGCAATCCCTCAATGCGGTAGGAAAGTGTAGTAGTAGATGGCTGCCATCAGAGAAAGTATATTCATGGCGTAGTTCTCTGACTTTATTTCCGGGTGGTGTGCAACAGGATGTATTGAATGTGAAGGGTAGAAACCGAGGTAATGCGCCCCAACCAATCGAGACCCCCGTCACAGGACCTGAGATCTGGCATGCGACCAAAAGGACCGATTAGAGCCGCTGGGCGCTGTCAAATCTATACAAGTGCGATGCAAGGCTTCTTATTAAGACATCCACGCGAGGAGTGGGCCTTGCTATAAGCGAGGGCAAAAGGATGATGTATTGACTGGTCCAGCTTCGGTGCCGTCAATGAGGACGAGGTTTGGTGATGCAAGGGACCCTGTCAAAGTGCTGATTAACCTTCGGAATTCCTTGAGGACCGCTGTCAGATACGTAAGGTACAGTGAAACCAGAATCCCGCAAGCCACGCGAACGTAGAATATGGTCTGGTTTGTAACCTTCGTATATCGTATCTTTTGATTTGCCTATTGCTTGAGTGGTTGAGCCCCGTCATTCATATCGTCGATCGACAGAGATAGCGAGACGTGTTGCACGTCTGCCAATATAAACGGACTTGTCCGGTACATTCCGCGCAACGCGGACTCCTTCTTAGCGCGCCTTGATGAGCTTAGACAGAAGACCAATGATAGAGATAAATGGACGGAGTGTACGATATGCAGGAGCGATAAGATTGATACCTGCTCAGGGAGAGTGCGAGAGACACCTACCACCAATGTCCGGTGGAAGAAAGACAGAGCTTACCAGAAGGATCCGGCATTACACAATGCCTGCAATGAGCTCCACGAATCCTTCTTTGGACGTCCTCGTCTACTGGTTGCCATAAGATATTAGAGGGGTGATGAGAGGCAGCGACGGTGTGGAACTCTTCGGGGACATGCAGCTTCACGAGGAGCACCAACCGATAGTACCTGTGCTCCCTAAGGCTACTTAATCATCTGAAGTTTCTCGGATGCAAGGTCTATCATGTCCGTCTGTGTATGCCAAAGAGTACTTTATATCTGGCAGTCGCAATCTACGTCTTAGCCCGAAAACTAACGGCTGTTTCCGCAGATCGAAAGTCAAAGATCAAATGAATGAGAAGGAGCCCTCAATCCGAAAACTTATTGCCTGCTGCTGTTGCACAGAAGGGTCGGCCGCAGCGGCGTTGTGTTTGACTTGTTGCACGCGTAACATGCATTACAGACAATTACCTACATGAGATGCGTACCCAAGTAGGACCAGCTCCATGGCCTAGCATACTACATATATCCTCCTGCGGGAAACCAGGGACAATGGTATAGACGCAACCACTACAAGCAGCGCTGCAGCTCGGGCAGGCACGTCACTACCTCCGGGGACACTGTAGGTTGGATGTCCTGCAGCAGCTTGACAATCGACGATGACTCGACGTTGACTCGACGACGAGTCAACGATATATCAAGGAAAATATCAGAGAAGATGACCATGCAGGCACCCTTTCCTCCTGTTCCGTTTCCCGGTGGAGGTACAAGCATAAGTATGGGTGGGGGACGGAAGGGTTACCAAGATACAAGGAGGATGAAGCTGCCACTCAAACACTGCATTTTCGCCGCAGACTGCAAGAAGCCGGTCGAGTTGCACGAGATTTGCACCGAGGTTTACGTGATTATGAGACGTTAGACACTAATGTCGCACAAGATGGTGCCCAACAAGCAAGAGAACCCCGGAAAAGAAGCAATCTCTTGTTCTCACATTAGAATAAGCTAGATCACTAGCATAAGTCGTCGAGCTAAATCAAAACTTGTGCTCAGCCGCAATAAGCTACGATTGAGGCAAGAGGGACCAAGCGCTCAGGTTTTGGCAGTCAAGGTCTCTTCGACCATGGGACTAGCATCCATGTCGTTTCATGCGATGGCAGCTTGCGTGTACCTGGCATGAAAAGCCATACTTCGGACCATGTCGCCCGGCACTCCGCAACAGGCGCAAGCTCCTGGCAGACGCACTCCAAAGCTGTAGCCCTCCCAACGGCTGAAATAAGATAAGGTATGATTTGACAGCGGGACCCAACATAAGACGTTTAGCAAGAAGAACTACCTTAGCCAGTGAGCAAGCTATCGAGGTCGACTCCTAAGCTGGCCGCCTGCAGTTCTGACAGCGGCCTCTTGCATGGGTCAGCGCCAACAATACGCCTCCACTTCGTATCCCACCATCTGGTTCCTTGCGCTGTTATAGCGTTGTGGTTATAGTCACTTCCATTGTCTGTGCTTCTGCCAAGAGTCCATCATCTACCTTAATTAGATTACTGGCACGCTAATCGAAATCGATACATGACAGGTGCGGGGTCTGACGAAAAGCCAATCGACCCGGTCATCTCCATTCATGCATGGCGATACCCACACATACCCGAGCTTGCAGGTGAAGAAAGACATCCGCGTCTTCGTACTCGAGAACCCTACCTTACTTAGATTTATGATATCGATTTCAAGGCACGATAATGCATCCTTGACAGCTGTCAATAAGTAACCAACCAACTGTCAAAAATCCTGCAGCTAGGCAATACCCGCACCCACCAAACCAACCCCAGAAACACATCGATCGACGATCAGGTCCACTTTTCCCCCGTCTCATTGTGTCCTGTACTGTGTGAGTCTGTCACATTCTTTCATAATAGCATCCCCTCTCCATCCAATCGAACAATGCCCCGTAAACACTAGTCGCATGAGCCCGTATCATACTTCCCGTTGCGCCCGAGGATCATCAACAAGCATCGACGATTAAGATGAAGCAGGTAAGCCGACTGTGCATGGGAATGCGATGTCGGCCGAAGAAAAGGGGGCAGATTGAATAGCTCGTGGGCGGAATAGGGATGTTCGGACAACCTTTTGCGCACGGAGTCGGGGATTCACGGAGAGAGAGAAGACCGAGGAGAGAGGATATTCTATCTGTCCATATTGCACTCTCCAAATATCAGAAGTAATCAAGTGCAAAAGTGGTATGGATCAGCCCAACGCCAGCCCTTCGTCTTCGTCTTCGCCTTCATCTTCATCGCAATGAAAGCCGGAGGCTCAATGCGAATTACATCGCTTTCAGCAACAACTACAAAACTAAAAACCAACATAAGTAGTAATAAAGGATAAGACTCACCACCAAACATAAGATCCCACACGAATACCAAGGAAAGCCGACGAATCAGCTAGATACTCTATTCAAGAACATATCACTCCCCTCCACCCCACTGCCAACCTCTCATACTTATGCCCATTCATTTTCGACACAAGCCACTCTCTCTCTCTCTCAACCCCATCCAACCCAAACCCCCAAAACACCAACTAACTCATCCATCCATCCATCCATCCATCCATCCATCCAACTCATCCATCCATCCATCCATCCACCACAACCTTCCAAAAAAATCTCCAATCCAAAACCCCATCCTCTCAAATCCTCACATCCACTAAACGACGAACAGACCACACACCTCCCCCTTCATCTCATGGAATCTAACCCAACACCAACACCAACCCCAGACATCAAGTACCCAAAACCAAAAACCAAAAACCAAAAACAATGAATTTCCATCCTTTGCATTCCTAAATCGCCTACGCTACGCCAGCACACGGAACATTATTTCAATCATCGAATAACCAAGCTCATAGAGAAGTCTGAAAAAACCTCCTCTCTCTCTCTCTCTCTCTCTCTCTCTCTCTCACACACACACACACACACACACACATACGCAGACCTTTATCATGGGATGCCCGCACGGAAAAAGTCAGCTGATCGACAGTCAATAATGCCATTACCAATGCCATCCCTTGATGATTCACCTCGTCCATGAAAGAACCATCCATGAAAGAATAGCAGAAGGTCCTAATCCCATCAATGAAACAGGCAAGATATAGATTTCTCTCTCTCTCTCTCTCTCTCTCTCATGAAAACGCACGCACTAGGTACAAAACCATCCCCCCCCTTTGTCCGAGTCCCCACACCCCTCAAAACCACACCCTCCATCATCATCAACATCACCGCTCAACAACCCGACTCAACCCCCTTAACAAATCCCTCATCCCCACCTCCCCACCCGCCCTCTCCCTCCCCTCCCCCTCCCTCTCCTCCAATCTCTCCGCACTAACCCCCAACACCCGATCCGCCACCCCCTCCGCCGCACCCTTGTAAGCGCCGAGCGCATGCACGTTGTGCGCGAAGCTGTCGATGGCGAATTCGAGATTTTGATGGATGCGTTGGAGGCGGGATGAGGTTGTGGCGGCGAGGGAGGGGTGGAAGGTTGAGGTGAAGGTTTCGAGGGTTTCGAGGGCGGAGAGTTGGGTTGGGTGCGTGAGGAGGGTGGGGTCGATGGGTGGGGGGGCGGAGGTAGGGGAGGAGGATGGGTTGGGGGGTGGTGGTGGGGGTTGGAGGAGGGATTCCCAGGTTTCGCGCTCGGTGCGGAGGCTTTGTGTTTGAGGTTGTGTTAGTGACGATGTTCGTTTGTTGGTTTGTTTCTTTGTTCGGGTGGGAGTGAGGGGGTAAGAGGTAGGAGCTTACCGGGCTATTTGTTGCTCTAGGTCTTGTATCTTGGCTAGATTCGAGGCGTTTTTGGGATTCGGTTTCGGTAAGGACGGTGGTGGAGTCGATTCTTTCTGCAATGATGTTAGTATTTTTGTTTTGGTTGGAACTTATAGCTTGAGATTTTTTATGACATACCCTATTGAACCAGTCCGACAGCTCTGACCGTTTCGAGAAGTCCTTTAAGAGTTGGCCCTGGATCTCTCGCGCTGTTACCCCTGTTAGCAATGTATCGACATCAACGTACTCCCAGCCTACCTGCGAGTCTGGCATTGCTATCCTCCAATGCATACGACGGCTTTTCGCCCAAAGCTCGCGTAGCACACCACGTTAGGAGCTGTTTCATCCGCCGCGGTTCCGAAAGCCCCTCGCTCTCGATATGTTTGTAGAATTCAGAGGTTTCAACTTCGTCGTGAGGCATTGCTATAAACAAGTCAGCGATCGAACTTTATATGCAGCCAGATTCATGTGTTGATGAAGTGAAATCGTACCGGTAGATCTTCCGGTGTCAATCAGCGAACTCGCCCTTCGCCCTCTAAGACCTAGGCTGCTTCTCCTCGCCGCATTGGTCTTTCTCATATCCTTATTCCGCTGTATCCTCGGTGTATCCGCGAACGGCAGAGCAATCTTCGTGGCATCGAACGAGATCTCAATCGGCTGCGTATGATCTTGTCGCTCTTCCTGCCTTGAGTGGTTGTGCGTTGTCTTAGATGGTTCCTTTTCCGTTGGTTCTTTTGCCGATGATTCGCCTTCTTGACCTGGCTTCACTTTGCTGGAGTCTCGCTTCCTCCTCTTCTTGACCGGTAGTACTTGAGGATCTGCACTCTCTTTCTCATGCTCGCCACTATGCCTTGCGCTTTTTCGCGTTCCCTTCCTCGCTTCATTCTCCGCACGTGTCGTATCTGGTGAGCCCACGGATTTCTTCCTTGCTCGTTTTGGAGGTGCTGTTTCTGCGCGTAATCCTTGCTCCTCCTCGACTGTTGCTGGAAGTGCTGCTTCGGCCTTTGCTTTCTTTGCCTGAGTTCGCGTATAGGGGAAGCCATGATCTTCCTCGTCGTACACTGTGTTTTCAAATTAGATCATGATCGGCAATGTAAGCGAAGAGCTCTAGCTGTCAGATCGCTGGAATCCATCCACCAAATCTGCACAACCATTAGAGCGCCACCCCAGACTCACCAGGTTTCCTCTTTGCTGCCGGCTTCGTACTCGTCCCATTAACCTTTCCTTTCCCCTGCTTCCCTGCATCAATCTTGCTTCCCTTGACCGGCTCGTCCTCATGCCCAATGCCATTGACCAATGGTGCATCCTCCTTTTCTTCTAATCGCTTGCTAGTCCTTCTTCCATGACCGGGCGCTCCACTCATCATATGGGGATTGTTGATCAGTTGCAGCGGTGCGCGCGTCATGTAGGCTGTCATTGATGCTTTTGATATTGGGAGCACTTTGTCAAGATCAACTCCGTTGGCGCGTGATCTTAGGCGGTAGGTGCGGAGGGCCTAGCAGCCTTTCCAATGGTTTGCGCCGAGACTGTCACTTTTCTCAATGATATACAGATGCATTAATGCTGTGAAAGCGAATGTGGTGGTGAGTCGTCGTATCGCAATTTGGCGGTTGTGATCGCTGATTGCATGAGTGAGGGGGCGGAAGCTTGGTTCTTTCGCTGTTTACTTCTCGTGTTTTCGCGCTAGCTCCAACAAGCTTAGCCCTCTATATTGCCGTACCCGACATAGATCTTCCACCGACACTGCTAAGATTTCGATTACGATGAACTTATCCAAGTGAAGTGTTGAACTCATCTCGGAAAACAGCAGGAGAGATCATTGTCCAAGCAGATGATGGAGGACGCGCTTCATCTTTAGCCATGCCCAGCGCCAATATGAGCTCCAACACTAATCAAGTCGTTACGCTATGCACGAAATCACTTCATCGACGACGGACCCGAGACAGCCGTGTCAGGGGCCAAGCTGCCTTCTATCCTCCGCTTCGCCTCCTGTCTATCGGCGTTTGTCACGTTCTCCTCTTTCTTACGCATATCAGGCAAATGCTGCAATTGCTCCGGAGAGTGTCCGATGGACATGCCTACACGCAGCTAGAAGGGCCTTTAGTACATATAACATGCTTGCAACGCGGCGATGACTTACCAAAGTCTCCAAAGCGCCATTTGAGTTGTCGATCAGGTCATCATCGAAACGCATTACGCCTTGCTCAAAAAGAAGCAGAATTGTGCTGCCTCCAAATTTGAAATATCCGAGCTCTTCTGCCCGGTGCACTTCTTCGCCCTGGCTTCGAGTAATGACAGTGCTACCAACCATCATGGCACCAACGCAGATAACCATCACCCTACCATGGGACACAGAGTCAATAGGTACCACGTACCGAATGTTCTCGCTGTAAACATCAAGTGCAGACCGAATAGCCATCGGATTCACAGTGTAATACTCTCCTTCTATCAGCTTCGGCTTGTCCAGGATTCCATCAACGGGTATGTGGAAACGATGGTAATCTTGAGGAGCAAGCCGGAAAATACCCATGGCGCCGTTGACATATCTTTTTGCATCTTGAGGGTATGCCTTACCAAGCAATCTTTCAACCGAGAACTCACGACCTTTCACCCAAATCTTGGTGGCCTCAGTCAACGTATTGAATACTACTGAGCGACAATCGGCAGGCGACACAATGATTTTTGTATTACTGGCGGCAGAGCAAGGCCTTGCGTCCGGCTTTAGTTGACGGTAAAAGAACTCATTGAAGTTCTTGAAATCTTCTATTGGCTTGCGAACCTCTGACATGTCGAGCTGGTGGAAATTGACGAAGGATCGTATCTCTCGCGCTGACGTAGGGTCGTCGTACTTTCTACCTTGCTTGTAACTCATGTTTCTCAACATTTTCCGAACTGCTATTGTCAGTACTGCGTTTCCCCTTGGACAGGGTATATGTACTTCGCTTCTTTTCCATGTCTCGACTCTTTAGGCCCTTGTACAGCAGACGTATTCCAATTCGAACGTATACGCTCATCCTTTCCTCGTTTATTTGGCCTGTACTTCTATCTTGAACCAATATGTTGGCTGAATTGGCACCCAGCTTGTATCCTCCGTATGAGATCTTGGTAATGACTTTCGAGTACCACTTCCGCTGGGCTTGGCTGGAGGTGACGAAACCGGCCATGACAATGTTGTTCACCTGCCTCCAATCCTCACTGGCGCACGTTGCGATATGAGTTATTATGTCCGCATCGGACTTCTTATTCAAGCGTGGTTGATGGCACAACGGACATTCCCGGATCTCAACGATATGCTCTTCACCTCGCTCATCGCCAAGGTCGTTTTCTTCCAGTAATTCTCCTTGTTCGCCCGGCAAGCCAATATGCTCTTGCGCGATAGCAGGTACAGCTGAGCGGTCTGCTTCCTGATTGAGTGGCCTTTTTGCATTGCCTTCCATAGCAGGGAAATCGTCATCCTGGCATGCTTGATCATCTCCGTTGCTTTGGGTGGAAAAATGGGCGTTGTCCATATAGCCCCTCATGGTGTCGCCCCAAGTCTGCTTCCGTGGTGGCTGAGTTAGTTGGTCTTCCAGGGCTATAACAGCCTGATCGTAGGTCAAGAGAGGGTCTAGCGAGTCATTATCAGTCGCGAACCTCTCGAAGAGTCTATCGATGGTTGACTCTCTAAGAGTAGAACCCAGCGTATCAAGCATAGTTGTCAGCTCGACTTTACTAAATCTAGCATTCTCATCAGAATCATATTGCTTCAGCATCGCGCGCCAAAATTGCTGTCGTAAAGCCGCATATGGGAGGTATTTGGCCTTCACATGCAGTTGGGGATTATGTTTAGCTTCCCACCGATCCTTATTTTTCAACACCAGAGGCAGAGTGAGGATTTTCAGAAGTGCGTCCTCCTCGTGATTATGATGCTCCTCCACAGCCTGATGCGTAGGATTGCTTATCGTTGGCGTGAGCTGGTTCGAATTACCCGGAACGCTCATGTGGCCAGATGCAGCATCTAAGAGTGCACTGCTGTCCATAAAATTCTGAGAGCTCTTCTTAGATACCAAACTTGGCTTTGAAAGTTTGTTGAGGCTAGTAGCGGATGATGATCTGGACATCGAGATCTTAAATCTCGAAGGTTTTGGAGCGGGTACGGTCATAGAGGTGTCGGACGGGTCTGGTAGAGTATAAAGTCCTGTCTCTGGATCTGCCTCTGGGGCGATGGAGGTTAGTTCTGAAAGCGGCAGATTGGCGGTACCAACGAAGTCGTTGCCCGAAAGTTTGTCTCTGTCGACTACGGAGAAGCTCATCGAGTAATTCTGCTCATGCTTCATGACCTGGAATACCATCTTCTCCTCATATACGGGATTTAGATTATGGCTGATGACTCGAGTCCGGTACGTCTTCCGGCCTAAAGAGGCCACCACGAAGGGGTCCATATCGAAGCCAGTCTTTGTCACTGTGGACAATGTTAGTACCATGCAAAGCCAATAAATCTTGCGAAACCCTACTGTTTCGTTCTGGAGGAAGATCCGTGATCTTGCCAACCTCCAAAAAGACTACCCCCACCACATTGGTTCCGCCTGTAAATTCATATGCTCTTGCCTTCGCCCTCTTCTTTAGCCGCTTCAGTCGGAGCTTTCTTCTTCTCTTCTCTGCTCTCTCCGGCTGCTGAGGGTTATCAGTCTCATCCGACGTTTCTGGGTTTTTCTCATCTATTTCATCGTCATCATCGTTATCGTCATCGAGATCTAAGTTGTCTAATTTCGTCAAATCCTCGTTCTCTTCAGCGTCCTCGTCGGGAATTATGCCAATCGTTGATGCCAATTTCTGAAGAATTTCTTTGGAGTGTGCCGACGAGTCTGAAGTATCCACGAGGCTGAATTGCAGTTGGACTTCTCCGGATACCTCTCCCTTTCTCTTTTTTCCCTTCCGCCTTGATTCCAGGGTAAACCAGCGAGGCTATTGATGGTGAGTAAGGAGATACGAAGCTGATCGACGATATAGCTCACCTCTTGTACCGTCTGACCGTTCGCAAATATATCCTCGACCACCACATCGAACTCTCCTAGGAAGTCTTTGCCAAAGCGATCTCTATCCCAGCAAACGGCCTCAAGCAGCACACTCTGGATGCCATCGATCGGCAAGTCGAAGGTTACGTTCCATTCGGGGTTGAGGTTCTTGCTGACGGTAGGGGTAGATTGCTTGGAGTCTCCAAGATTGATTACAAGGTACTATTGACAGCGTCAAGCGATGCTCAATGGCGGATTTGTTCTCCACTAGCACCTACAGGATCACTGCTGCCACTCTTGTCTTTTGCTGCCAAGTTCCTTGCCTGCCTAATGATCAGCCGCCAGATAGGTAGGACAATTGGTGGTCTCCTTACCCTCAACACTTTCGTCTTGAGTATTAGACCTTTCAACTCAATGGGAGAGCGCCCAGGACTTGTTGGCCTGCTTTCAGGCTGACTTGTTTCACCACTCTTCCCATTGTAGCTTTTGAGGCGATTTGGTAGAGCAAGACGAACCATGATGCGCGACAGGTGGATGCAGTCAAAGCGTTGAGGCCTTGCTGAACGGGCTCAAGCAGAGGACTACGACTGTGAGGACCGTAAGGAAAGGTAACATAAGTATGATCTATGAACTGATCTTATGAGAGTAGAGAGCTGACCAGGCCCCCGGCCTAATCAGCTAGTAGTAGAACGCTGGATGCTGCGGAGACTCCCCCTCATTCATGGGAGATTACACTAACCCGACATGGAGGATGTATCTAAAGAAAGTTAGGTACAGAGCCCAGTCTCTAGGCAGGTCGAGACGATGCGTCTCGGGCCTTCTCAAAAGAGAAATGTGCGGTGCACGAAGGGCATGGAGAAAGAGGTGGTGGGGGTAAAATTCAGGCACCCCGGCGGACCCACTTCCTGGCGGCTCTTTCCACGCGAGCACTGTGTCCACCTACAAAGTACTGACTGTAAGGTAACTCTTCAACAATGGATCCGTTCTCGGCAGAAGGGGGTATGTAAGCGTTCGAGACCGCTACCATCGCTTCACAACTCACAATTCTAGAGCTCCTCAATATTCACGTCGCCTTCCATCAAGGTCAATACCAGACCGTTATCGACTTCGACATATCCTCCCTTTCACCAGAGAACAAGATTCCTGCCCGGGTACTCCAGCTGAGAGCCCAAATTGCAAACGGGAATGCCAAAGAAGTGCTGTCCAGCATTAAGAGCGAGGGCAATGCCCCGGATTTCACTGCTGTGAAGGCACTGGCGCAACACAGTGTCGGCAACACTTCAGAAGCAGTCAGACAGATTGAATCGCTATTAGACACGAAGTCGGAAAATGCTACTGTTCAACTATTGGGCGGAACGGTGCTCCAAGCGGCCGGCAAGACCGAAGACGCATTGAGCTTGTTGAGCAAGCACCAGGGGAGCCTTGAAGCGTAAGGTCATCTACAAGAGGGAGCGTTGATGCGGTGAGCGCTAACAAAAGCTCTCCCTGCCACAGAATTGCACTCATTGTGCAAATTCATCTACAGCAAAATCGAACAGACCTTGCCCTGAAAGAAGTCCAGGCAGCTCGAAAATGGGCACAAGACAGCCTGCTAGTCAACATCGCAGAATCTTGGGTCGGTCTCCGCTTGGTAAGTACGCCTCTTCACCTCCATTCTCATCCCCCATACTCGTTCAGTAAGGATTGACACCACTTCTAGGGCGGCGAGCGCTACCAACAAGCCTTCTACGTCTTCGAGGAAATGGCCCAGGCCCCTTCCTCCTCCGCTACCAAATCCCTTGTCGGTCAGGCAGTCGCTGAGCTCCACCTAGGCCGGTTACCGGAAGCGGAGGCAGCCCTGCAGCAAGCTATCGAGAAAGACCCAAACGGTGCGGAAGCGATTGCCAATTCAATCGTGCTGAATGTCATTAGTGGAAAGGATGTCGAAGAATTGATGGGAAGTTTAGAGCGGGTGCAGAAGGATCATCCATTTTTGGTGGACTTGAGGGAGAAGAGTTCGCTGTTTGATCAGGCTGCGGGCAAATTTTCGGCGAAGGTGGCTTCGTGAAAAGGGCGTAAAGCATGGTGTCTGGCGTCCACGCATCAATTTGCAGACAGGGAATCTGTAGAGGAATGTGGCATCGTCGTTGCCACATGCACTATGGGTTCCGTCTTTGCCTGAACGCAGGACATGACGAGGGTCAAGAGCGCTGACATGTAGCAAGTCTGATATGGACATTTCCGTTCGCACCTCACCATGAAATCTGAGTATCAATGCTACCCTCCCCCTGATGGACCCGGGACAGAGCGCCTTGTCCCCTCGATATCATCGCCAGCGCACCATGTGTAAATGCATCTCACCCAAATATCTGTACACAAAAAGCACACTCATGCAATCAGATATCACACCCTCTCCAAAAAATTCTACCTTCCCAGTCGCAATATTCGCCTCCTTCCGGTTTCAACAAACGACCTTCGCGCAAAGCAATGGTCGACCTTAACAAGCAGAACGTTGACTTACTCACCGGCTCTTGGCGTGGATCAGATCCCCAAGCTGCACGTATGAGCAATGCGTAGCACTCCTGTGTTTCTCGAATGTCTATTGAAGGATATGAAGTGTAGCGTCAATTGGGTCGTGACATGTAGTACTTCATGTCGTCGCCGACCAGTGAATTAGAAGATTATCTGAATTGAGGTGGGGGACGAGCTCGCTTAAATATGTTTGCCCACTTCAATCTCACGTCCAGCACCTCTTCAGATAACGACAACCGCAGTAAGGCAACTCCGTCAACATGGTGAGTCCTACGAACGGTCTCCCTGTATGACCGACGCATCTCGAGGATGCATGTGAATGAGTCCACGCAAGATGCTTCGGAATGGATCTGAAGCGTGAATTGCTGACTCTGGGTTGTGATACAGCCTTTCACCAAGCTGGTCAAGAATAGTGCGTATTACAGGTGAGTATCGTTCCTCCATCGTTCCTCCATCGTTCCTAACCTACATCGCTCCACACTCTCCTACTAATGCAATTGCAGCCGCTACCAGACCAAGTACAAGCGTCGCCGTGCAGGTAAAACCGATTACTATGCGCGCAAGCGTCTTATCACTCAGGCCAAGAACAAATACAACGCTCCCAAATACCGCCTCGTCGTTCGCTTCACCAACAAAGATATCATTTGCCAGATCGTCACCTCCGAGATAACTGGCGACAAAATCTTTTGCGCAGCCTACGGCCACGAGCTCAAGCGATACGGCATCAAGCATGGTCTTACGAATTGGGCTGCCGCATACTGCGTTGGCCTCTTGATCGCTCGTCGCGCCCTCTCAAAGCTGGAGCTAGCTGATACTTTCACTGGCGTTGAAGAGGCTGATGGCGAGTACAAACTTACCGAAGCCGTCGAGCACGAAGGTGAAGACCGTCGTCCATTCAAGTGCTTCCTCGACGTTGGTCTTGCTCGCACTTCTACTGGAGCTCGGGTCTTTGGCGCCATGAAAGGCGCTTCGGACGGCGGCATGCTCATCCCTCACTCGGAGAACCGCTTCCCCGGCTTCGATATCGAAACCAAAGAGCTCGACGCCGAGACCCTACGCAAGTATATCTTCGGTGGCCATATCGCCGAATATATGGAGACCCTCGCCGACGACGACGAAGAGCGCTACAAGTCACAGTTCCAGGGCTACATCGATGACGAGATTGAGGCGGATGGTCTGGAGGAGATGTATCAGGAGGCTCATAAGGCAATCCGGGAGGATCCCTTCAAGAAGGAAGAGGATGATGGAGAGAAAAAGACCAAAGACGAACATAAGGAGGAGTCGAAGAAGCACAGGAAGCAAAAACTGAGCAAGGAGGAGAGGATGGAGCGTGTAAAGGGGAAGATTGCCAAAGTCAAGCAGGCGATGTAAGATAATTGATTGTCATGGAAGTTTGCGAATCGCGGCATACGGTAGACACTCCCTCAAGCGTCTTCCCCGCTAGATGTCAAACGCTGTTGGGCATTTGGTACTAGCTGCTTGTCACAAAAAGTTCAATGAATTTAGCGTGCGCGAGATTCCTGCGACTCCCTGACCTAGCGGCACGAGAATCCCCCAATTCTGTATTAATGGGTCTATACCTTAGCTTTCTGACTCCTCAGAATCAGAGCTAATGGTACACATATCCCGAAATGAAAAACAGTCACAGAAAAAGATCAGTCGAACAGGAGTTTATCATCAAATACTCTGTTCCATGAACACGATAACGCTAACCTAGAACTTTTCGTGCCGCCAGTGCCAAGATGTCGCAAGAGTTTTCTCAACGCTAGAATCGATGGTGAGTGTGCACCTAACGTGGCTTGGCTGGAACTGTCATGCCCAATACCCGTTAATCAGCAGCTCTCCGTGATTGAGAGCAAGATGCCGAATACTGCGAACCCAGCATGCAACATTCCCTTCGCATGATTCGTCATCCATGATGATCAATCTTGCTCACCCGTGGTGGTAGGTGCCCAAAGAAACAATAATGTAGACCGTTTGTTGGCGACAGCACCTCAGCTTGACCCCGCAAATAGCCATCACCATGAAGTGAAGCTCGGTTCCTTTGCAATCTACCCTCCAAAGATACGTACAAGCCTAGATATGGAGGGTGTACACGGTGTCGACGTAAGTTGGCTGCACCATTCACCTAAAGGTATGTCTCAAGTCATGCGGCAATGTCCCCGGGGCCAGTCGGATCTGCAATGCGGATTCTCATTGTCCTCCATGAGCCTATCATCTGACTCTCGAAAAATACAGATCATGCTGCGAGCAAGACCGTCAATACCACAGACGCAAGCGCCGAAGAAAAGCCCCCTTACAAAGATGTCCAGAAAGTGCTCAAGACAGATGCACCGACGACTCCTAAGGCCAATGGTGCCCACCCACCTCAAACCCACAGCCATATGCATAGACCTCACCTCCCTCATCGACAGAGTTCGGACAAGCCCGAGTCGTCAGGCTCAAGCTATTCAAAGAGCCCCAAGGAACCCAAGATACCACCTCCGGGCAGACGGAACTCGTGGATGTCGAGCATCAGTTCCAAGTTCTCCTCTAATTCAAACCCACAGCCCACCGTTTCGGGGAATGCGTCGCCGCCCTCTACAAAGTCCCCACCACCGAGTCCAGCGCCAGATCCCCTTGCGAACCCTTTTGGGGCAGCAGTCACACCTACCAGGAAAGCTGATAATTCTCCCGCGAACCCGTCTTCGAGCCCAAAATCTGGCAATACGTTCATACAAAGCGCACTCAGGAGACTTTCATCCAGCAATAGTAGTACTATGGGAAAGGCTTCCGGTACTGGGGGAATCTGCGCAAGAAAGACCATGAACGTTGACCCTTATCGTGAACGATGCTCAGTCCCAGAGCTAGACCTGAAGAAGCTACGACGAGTCTCTTTTTGTGTGGATGTGGAAATTGCTGGCGCGGCTCAATATGTCGATGAAGAGCCAGAAATGCCGCCGCCACCTCCAATAACGAAAGAGTCAAGTCTTAGCACCTTGAATTACGAAGTGGAGTCTAAGAAGAAGAAGGACCAGAAGTTTAAGAAAAGTGAGGGGCAGGCGCTCAAGCACGCCGACGAGGTGGTAGATGAGAACGACATAGATGGGATTATCAAAGCCAGCGAAGAAGAAGCGAAGGCTCCGCAAGGATCAGAGCCGAAGCTCCACGAAACGGCGGAGATGAAAGAGCCGACGAAGAAGAAAGAAAAGAAAAGACGCTCGGAAGGGGAGCGCAAGGAGAGGAAAGAGCGGAGACACCAGGAAGATTTGGCTAACGGTACAATACCGGCTGAAGTGAATCGCGAAAATAGCAGTGGGAGTGCGAATAACTCGTCTACCAGCGTTGACACACCGCCAAACCAAGACAGACCAACTACGGATCCACTTCGTATATACCGACGCTGTTGTCAACTGCGAGAGACGCCTGTTCTGAAGCGAATAACTGAACAGATCTCCTCTCCTTCCGCATGCTTAGCTTCGACGCCAGGTATCCTCTCATGCCTTGATTTGTCAGGGTATTGGATACAGCTTTCAGATCTAGTCACACTCGGGGATTATCTAGCAGTGGTGCCAGTGAAGAAAGTGGTGCTTGAGAATTGTGGTTTGGGAGATGAAGCTGTACGGGTTATTTTGGCTGGACTCCTTGCGGTAAAGACGCCAGAGCAAGCGAAGCATAACAAACGTCTGTGTAAGACGGGCAACAGCCAGGGTAAGTCAGGTACGGAACGGCTAGGTGTGGTTGAGAAGATCTCGCTCAAGGACAACCCTAAGATTGGAAAAGAAGGCTGGCGACACATCTCACTTTTCATCAACATGTCAAGATCTCTAAAGGCTATAGATTTATCATTAATCCCATTCCCTCAACCGTCCGCGACTGTCGATAGCGTCAAACATCACGCTCCACAACACGCACATCCTCAAATACATCCACAGGTCGATATGCCAACTCTACTGCAAGAAGCCATAGGTGAGAGGCTTGGAGGCAGCCGCTTGGAAGAGCTCGTCATGGCACAGTGCGGCCTGGATACCGATTGCATAATGAAGCTCGTCGATGGTGCCATAAAATGCGGTGTTACCAGGTTAGGCCTTGCGAGTAACAACATGTCACGAGAAGCGTTTCAGCATGTCATACGTTATGTGCGAAGTGGAAAATGTAACGGGCTTGACCTGGGTGGAAACAACCTTTGTGAGGATCTAGATTTGCTTGCAGATGCCTTGGATGACACAAACCCACTGTTCGCTCTCAGCCTTGCTGATTGCCATCTTTCACCCTCCTCCCTTGAGTCCTTACTCCCAGCCCTTGTACAACTTCCAAACTTTCGTTTCATCGACCTTTCCCAGAACCGCGACCTCTTCACGATACGGCCTACCGCTCTCAACAACATCCGCAAATATCTGCCTCAATGCCCTATCATCAAGAGAATACATTTGATGGATGTGGCTATGTCGCCCGAGCATGCGATCGCCTTGGCCGAAGCGCTGTCGGAAAGTCGGACGCTCGCACATCTTAACATCCTGGAGAACCACAAATTGACACCATTAGCTTCCGCAAAAACCGAAGCAGATCAGGAGGAGGCTTGTGCGCTGTATGCCTCCTTAATGGCCGCGGTGCGCGTCTCTAGTTCGATAGTCTGTATCGACGTTGACGTGCCGAGTCCGGATTCCAGCGAGGTTGTGAAAGCTCTTGCCAAACAAGTTGTAGCATATTCCCTGAGAAACCTGGAGCGATATCCTCTACAGGAAAATCCCAACTCAGCAATCGCAGCGATGGCTGATCCTCATGGGGGCGAGAAGCAACTGACGGTTCCAGATGTACTATTGCACCTGGTTGGTCACGTTGATGGGTTTCCAGAAAACCACGACAACGACGAGCCCGCACCTGATGATGATTATATCGTTGGCGGTACTGGCGTTGTCAAGGCTCTAGATGTCTGTCTCAACAGAGCGGCCGATTCCAGGAGACTCTCTCGTAATGGATCACCGCAGCGGAGCGGTGCAGGGACACCACAAAACGTCCTGCAAGGCAATAATGTCTCGAAAGGCAAGGCCAAGGAGATGTCAAAGAATCTCTTGGAAAGTGCCAGGAAGATTAGAGCCCGCTTACAGCCACCATTAGCAAAGGAAGCCAAAGGTGGCGACGAGATGAGCTATCGTAAGTACAAACAATATCGATCTTTTTTCAATACTAATGCAGTGACACAGAGCGACTCAAATTCCTCGATTCGACTCTCGAACGCATGATCGAACGATTTGAAAACGAGTACCCCGAAACTCGCCTGCCCAAACCCACCGTTCTTACCAACGACCCCGAAACCTCCAATCTATCCTCCTCCCTCGAAAGCACATCCTTCAACCTCGACCCTCAAACTAACAACCCCAACTCGGTCCCCTCCGCAGAACTCTCCGACAACAGCAGCACCGTACCAATCATCCGACCCGAATCCCTCTCCCGCCGCGCCTCCTCCCCCTCCCTCGCCTCCCGCCAAGCGCAAGAGGAAGGCCGCATGCACCGTTTCGGCCAGCGCATCAAACGCGACATCCTGCGTCCCGAAACGGAAGACTACGCCCACGGCACCACGGGCACGGAAGTTGAAGCCGATTATCTCCAAGACCTGCGGAGGCGCCTCGAAGGCTTGGAGGGGAGGGAGATTCAGGAGAAGATGACGAGGCTGGGGCCGGATGTGATGTTTGAGGCCATTGGCGCCACGCCGGAGGAGTTGGTCGAGTGGGAGAGGAAGGATCCGGTGGGGTTCCAGAAGGTGAGGGATGCCAGTGTGGCTGCCAGCAGGGCCTATCAGGGTCATCAGTCGCTTCCTCGGCTGAATTTCGACGGGGAGGTGAAGTCCTGATCTCTCGATTGCCATTGATGAACTTGGGAAATCACAGTCGTTTTCACGAAGCGTGGGTTTGAAAATTGGCATTTGGTATCAGCGCGGATTGATGATATGTTTTTGGAAGAAGATGCGAAAAACCAAGCGAGCGATCGATTTGATAATATTCTGTTTGTTTCTCTCTGGCGCAATATATTTTTTGGACAGAAAGAAAGCTGTCATTACCTTTCACACTCACTCGTTTTACATAGATACCCCACTGTATATATTCCAATATATTTTATAATGTAAGCACTCTATCAACTATTTACTACATACGCGTTTCCCTTGCGTAGATTTAGGGTACTATATACCACAGTACCTGTTGAGAGCCTCGTAAAGATTTTAGACATTAAGAAGCTGTCATTCGTTACCTTTCACACTCACTCGTTCCGATAGATACCCCACTGTATATATTCCATATAGTTTACAATGTAAGCCCTCTATTAATTATTCTATCTTCGCGATATAAGTCTTTCAACGACGCTAATATACTACATAGACATTTCTATAAGATGAAACTAGCATAATATATACTTATCAACAGCTATATATTCCAGACAGTTTCATCTCACTCATTCAGATACCTACTCACCTACTCACCCACTGCATCCTACTCACCCACTCACCCACTCACCCACTCACCCACTCACCCATCCTATCTCCACCTCTACCTCCCACCTCCCACCTCCCACCTCCCACCTCCAACTTCACCTCCCACCTCCCATCTCCCACCTCCCACCTCGACAACCCATCCAACGATAATAGTACACAATTCCCAACCACCCCACACAACCCACAAGAACGAAACTTAAAAAAGGACCGACCCAGATTCCATCGCATACTATTAGAATCCCAACAAGAGTTCCGTCCGACATTTCTATAGAACCGTGATCAGTGTCATAAGACAAGGCAAGACAAAGGGGTATATCGAAATTGAGGCGCGGCGCGAGTGTATTCATACATGTGGAATTTCTTGCGAACATTCACGTAGGCTCGTAGTCCTCAAAGACCGTGGATGGAGAGCATGATATGAGAATTCAAGGACATTCCGCACTGGGAATCACATCCGGAGAACCATGGGGACAGAATCGCGTGCGATAGAGGCATCATGATTTTATGTTCAACATCCATGCAACTCTAGCTAATGCCTGGGATTACGCCAAGTATGATCTCTAGCAGAGACACACGCCCGTCCATCGCCTCACATCAAGCTTCTCAAGCCCATTCTCCTCGCACATCCATGTCTCTCTCGTACCATGTCCTCCTTTTCTTCTCACAAAAAGCCATCAAGACGCCAATCTGATGTATTGCCAGCAAGGGAACTAAATATCGATTATGAAGTCCAGTATGCAAGCTAGTTGCTATCCAGGTTTAAGAGGTCCTCTGACGTCAAGCCAGCCGATTCAATGGTGCAGGCAGCAGTGACGAAGACCGGAGAAGCAGAGATTACAATCGTATAATGTAAAGACGGTAAAAAGAGTCATAAAGCAGCGTGCCATAACCGGTACGGATATGGTTGCTGATCAGCAAGTCGTTAAAGGCGTACAGTAGTATCATGTGGCTATGGTGTATGTGATAGATGAATGAAAGGAGTCCCAGCGTCTGCCCGAGGATCTACCAGGGCCGATCAACCCCATTCACCCATAGCCATGAAAGATTGATTCTTCAAAAGACCGCACTCTTGCGCTTCTCCGCGGTGGTCAGTACCAACAGTGGAGCCTTGCGTTCGTCCATCTTGACCTCAACCATGCCATCTTCGCTGCTGAGGCTTGCCGTGGTGAATGGAGTGCCCGTTGAGTTCCTATCACGTGAACGTGCCTTCATTTCTTTCCGCTCAGATCCAATGGGACTGGGCCGACCAGAGCTCTCGCTTCGGCCACCGACGCTGTCGCTATCGTTGTCGGAACCCGAGACCGAGAAGGTGATGTCACATTCGCTTGATGGCGTCCCCACACTATCGATCGAATTGCTCCCGCGAGAAGCAGCACGACGATCTAGACCAGCGCGCACCAGGTTGTGCACGGCACGACGGCGCTGACGGGTAATGAAGTTCTTGCTGCCCTCGTGCTTGGAAGTTGGCTTGTCGACCAGCTCCTCCAGCGAAGGAGGACCACGGGGCTGACGGATGGGGTGGTCACCAGCGCGATTTTGACCCGGTCCGAAAGTGCCAGTCATTGGAGTCTGAGGGAAGCCTGCGGTCTTTGGAATGCTGCTCTTTGGCCCGTCGGAGAATTTCATGATGTTGCCGGTAACCGATGACAGACCTTTGGAGTGACCTCGACGAAAGGCGTTCGCTGATGGTGGTGGAAGGGGATTCACATCGAGTGCGGGCGATGATGTTGACTTCGGTGGAGAAAGTTTCGGAGGGGAGGTGCTCTGGGTGCGAGCCTCCACAATTTTCTCAACAGGGGGTGGAGACACTTGAGCGCGGAAGGTAGGCGTAATGGGAGGCGGTGACTGGCTAAACTCATGGTTTGGAAATGAAGCCTGAGGAGTGTTTTGCTGTTGAGCACCACTATCCACCACGTACCCTTGCTGACCAGTCATGGGATTGTAGACCGTGTATACACCAGGGGTTCCAGGGACTTGTGAAATGATCGGTTGCATACCATTCTGGAATTGCTGGTTGTAGAATCCGTTGGTTGGTGTCATAGATTGATAAAACTGTTGCTGCTGCTGCTGGCCCATACCGGCGCTCAGACCTAAGTTTTGCATCTGCTGCTGCGCGACCGTAAGGTTGGCTAGTTGCTGCTGCAGACGCAACTGTTGCTGAGCAAGGTACTGCTTAGTCGCCATCAACTCTGCATACTGCGCGGGATCTATCGTTGCATCTTCTTGTTCATCATCAAATTGAATCGTGGGTGGTGTCAGAATTTCTGGCAGAGCGCGCATCTGGCCGCCGCCATTAACGTTATAACGCTGGCTCTGAGGAAAGCCACCCCCAACAGCGGCCGTCTGAGGGATACCACGCCCGTAGAGATTATTGTTGGTTTGCCCGTTATTCCTTGCCTGTTCGAATTGGAACGGTGCTTGAGCCTGAGTTGGTGGGGCGGACAAAGGAAAGGTAGGGGATTTGGGAGCTGTTCTCAACCCAGCCAGCAAATGAGAACGGCTGGTCCTCGGAGCCGGGCTTGCATCCTGCTGGTGGCTCTCGCTGATGGGAGGAGCCATGCTGAGGTGCTTGACCTGAGATGCTCGTCTGCCACCGAAGCCAGACATCGGAAGGCCGATGCCATGCTCGAAGGAATTATGGGGATTGTAAGTCATTTGAGCAAGGCCACCTGCGTTGAGACTCATCTTGGCTGATAAGGTAGGTGTCGAAAAGTGAAAGCTGAGTTGTCTAAGATGGTCGAGGTGCGAGAAGTGTCTATCAAGTTGAGATTAGTTTCGTGCGATGGTGGATACAGTCTACCGATTTGCCTCGAGCTAATCGGTATGTCGATGAAGGCGTGCTGTAGCGATAGATTTTGCCTTATCGATGCTATATGGAAGAAGTTTGAGGGACCTGTCGAAGGCGAGTGTCCAGTGTCAACAGGACAGCGAAGATGAGTCGAAGAATTTGATAGTCTGTCCAAGATATCGAGTGTCAGTGAGGGGCAAAGAGGGTGAGAGTTAAGGGTTGAAGCTCGGACCTTGAAATTCCGTACGACCTTGGGAAAGTGAAGTTGAACGATTGGCAGAAGAGAGTGTTGAGATTGGGTATCAATGAAAGGAAGGCACGATTGGATAGTAGCCTGTGGGTGAGGTGGATGTGAATGCCGGCAGTTGGATGACGTTGGTCGATGAGGTAGCTCGTCTTGTTGTTGCCCAGCAAACCACAAGAAGTAGCGACCTGGCCGATAATAAGGCAGCGGTGAGATGCTTTTCTGGATTGATTATGAATCTGGGCGCATGTAGAAGCACCGAGAGGCCTGAAGCACGGCAGGACAGGCGACGGTGGGAGAAGGATAGATGGGGAGGTCCTTGGCTGTGGTATTAATTAAAGGGTGGGTGATAAAAATCAATGATAGTATAATATGGGTAAATGGCGAACAAGGTGTCGTCCGTGGACCGGGCGCAAGGAGAAGGAAAGAGAGGAGCTGTGCAAAGGTGATGAGGCAAGAAGATGTGATACTGGGTGAGAGTGAATTGAGAGATGGAGACAGAGATGGAGACAGAGATGGAGGAGTGGAAAGATTCCAGCAGGACAGCCAGAGAGAGAGAGACTTTTGCTGCCAAGGGGCCAACCAGGGGGAGGGAGCTCTATCCCGGCAGTCATTGGTTTGTGAGTGTAACGGCTAAGCTAGATTGGGGGCGGAATCGGCAGGCTAGGAGAGGGGCAAATTGGCTCGCCCAAAGGCCAGGACTTTGGATTCTTCTGATTGGACGCCCAGCCGGGACGGTTAGAATACTACTATGGCATGCATCTTCAATCTCAAAGGCCACTTCTCAATGCCCATTCGATGATTCCCCATCTACTACTCCGTACTCCATACCTTATCCATATCACCCCTCGAGTTCTCACCGCCCTTCCAATGATGGCATGTCGAGTTGACAGCGACTGAGGGCAGAAAACATCCACATTCTCCCGCATCTACATTGCGAACCTGATACTGCTATCCATTAGTATGGTGTCGCCTGTCGTGCTCAGAAAAGAAATCCTGTAAGCGCCCACAGGCCGGAGCGATGCCAGTCTGAGCATCGTCCCCTGCCCTTCCTTCCCACGATATCAAGCCACAAGGTGGGGCCAGATGAGTCCTTATGCGTCCAACAAACTACCGTCGACGGACGTGGGCAGCTGTCGGCCACTCGTTCCACATCTTGTTGGCTCCAGATCTACTTCACAGGGCTCAGACCAGCGCTTGATGCTCCTTCGATGTTTGATCATAAGTAGATTAGGACTAGGTGTGGGAATGAAACAAATCCGAGGGGTGCCCAACGAGACCACTTTGTCCATCGTTGTTCGCTGTGCGAGTCGCATGCGCCCGTCTCGGACTCGCAAGCTTTGGAACAGGCGGAAGACTCCAAAAACAGCTCATGAAACACGGCAGTTGAAGCCGAGGCTGCGGCAATGTTCCACCTTGGCAATTTCATTTCGCCTACTACGTCGCAGGTTAAAATGTAACTTTTGCATACACACTACTGTAGCGAAATGTATATTTCATGTTGACCGTGATGATCTGTGTGTGAAAATTACAGAAGTGGGCTATGTAGGTAAAGAAACTTCCAGAAATACCAATCGTATTTTTCTAGCGTCTGCCAAGACGGGACATTTAATTCGGTGGAGACCATAGGAGCTTGACTTTCTGATATAGAAAAGGACTCGGTGTCAGACATGTCAAAGCTGTGAGACCGCAGAGCGCGGATGCGGCAGAATTGCCCCCGTTGTGTTTACTGTCGACGCTCGATGAGACACAGGAAATATTGGTACGACCAGATCGGGTAGAGAGTCACGCTCGAGACCTGCTCATTATGTATGGTTATTCTTGATGAGTTGTTGGAGTCGTACGACGGTGGGAATTCATGGGGAATATGAGATTATTTCATGAAAGGTACTCAGATTAAGCTTTGATGTATGTGGTCGGCGAAAACATCAAAGATCAGATACTATCAGATCCTAGAGTTGGAGAAAGATTGGTCAATCTGGACCAGCCATACAAAAATTCTTGCGTCCACAGACTGAGTCATCCAACACGAGCCTACCTCTTTATAGACATTAGTTGCATATAGCGAGAGCGCTAGGGCATGGGCATGAGGTGATTTTTGCAGGAAGGCTTCCGCAATCCACATAGAAGAAACGTTGGAGGAGTCACGCTCGACGCTCGTCATTGACAGCATGGTCATCGCCGCTGACGACCTGGTGACCGCATCTGGAGCTGCTCAGATCCCTCCACAATCTACCAGCATACACGTATATCCTTGGCTTCTCCAGAAGAGTTCATGATGGAGAGCCGACTTTGGCTCGTCCCAATCTCCCATCGATCAGATGTACCGTTTCGCGATTTTCAGAGCACCTCTTGCGTATCCCACTCATCATGTGGTGAAAAGATATCCGATAGAGTACTTGTACAGAACGATCCCACTTAGCAGTATTCCAGGGTGGTTGCAGACGCAAACAAGCTCCAACTCCATCGAGTACAGTAGTCTCAAACTCATGCGTGCAACGTCTTGATGCCTTCCGGAGATATAGATCCGAGAGAAGTGGGTGAGTAGGCCGACCTTTTGAGCCGGATTAGCCGGGAAAGATCTTCATTCGACGTAAATTTATCATATCACAGTGTAAGACAATTGTAGATCAAATTGATGAGCTACCATAAACATGGTTCATCAAGGGAAACGCTCCCTCCTTGGAAATAATGATTGTTAGAGGGGATTTTGGCAATTATGGTTGCTGAACAATCAGAATCTCATGCGTGGATGAGCCAACAAGAATATTTCAGCACCAAGGCGGCGGCTGCATATTTGCCCCCCGAATAGTTTTCCGGTGCGAAGCCGAACCACTAATGACATCCGAGGATGCAAGATGATGTGACATGTTCCGAGCAGAAGACTCCACGTGGCAGCCATGGAATTGCAATATGCCAGATCGTCGCTCGGCTCTTGCCTTGTCGAAAGTGGACCAATTCTGATTCAATTGCGATGAAGAGGATGGAAGGCTTTGCAGACTTGCGAGTGGAAAGCTACCTAGAGGATGAGGCACTACCGCTATCAATAGAATCCATGCTCTTATCGGGAGGAGATAGGATAACGGGATCGCTGCGATTTTCGGACGTCTCCTCGACCGCTCAGCCCAGCAGTCGTGCGGTTCAGTCTGCATACACCTAGTTCACGGAGGCGTCTGCTGACAGCTCCCATCTTTAATCCGGCAGGCACGTGGACTGAATGTGTGGAGAAATCAACCGGTCAAGCCTGTGATGCTGTCTTGCATATGTCGGGTTAGTGTGCTCTTTGGGCTTGTCGAGTGCCGGAGTACCTCGCAGGATGAAGAGGGTGTTGGTGGGAGAGAAGGCAAAGGGTGTCACCCAAACCATCTCGATTCACTGCCGCCTTCAGGAAAAAGATATGAAATGCGATCGAGAGGAAGTTGGACGTTGAGCATTGAAAGGCGCGCCATCACCGATCGTGGAACAAGCCGATTAACGGCTCGACGTTCTGCGTTCACTGGTGGCGTCGTCTCTCGCTCCTTTCGAGTCATGTTTTCATGACCAGGCTTGCCAGCTATTCAATCCATTGGCCTTGGCGCTTACCATGGAATGAACGTTGATTTTGGTCATGTTATGAATGGATGCATCTCACCAGATCAGGAAGAGCCCTGATGGACCAGCTAGGCACAATGATTCGACAGGAGAATGACACGAAGCCTCGTATTGCTCCCACTCTTATCTACTTCACGAAACAGGAGAACAGAGTTCCAACATGTCGAGGATTGAAGCCGACTCGGATGAATTGATCTTGCGGGTATGACTGATAATGGAATCGCATCTTGGCTGGGATTTCATCTTGCCCATATTCGGAGATACTCACCCATGACCTGTGCTTCTCGATGTGTCTCGTTGTCCCAATTGTTCTTCCAGGAAACACCAATGCTGAGCCTAGGTTCTCCCAATATGGTGCCCGGTGAGAGACGTCCCTGTCACCTGACCCAGTTGTACCAATGAACGATTGGACCAGGATCAGATTGCCGAGCGGACCAGACTTTCTCATCCACTCACTCTGAAGCCAACACATGTTTGACGAGATGAGTGGTCAGTGCGCACCCCCGGAATGCTACAAAGGGAGTAGGGCCATTTTGCGGCTATACGAATTAACCAATGGGCCTAATGATGACGGACGGCCGTGTTGTCCTTATCTATGGCAACCTTGGCAAGGGCTGCCAACAATTCAGGCCAAGAGAAAGGCAGAACATCCTGCCGTGGCGGTGTGCACCTGTGCAGGTGACCTCAAATTCCCTTCAGCCTTGCAAATCCTCGGTGTAGTAGTACGAGGCTGTATGGTAAGGAAGGCTTCCTTCTACGGACATGGCTGGGCTGAAGGATCACTCACATGGATTTTCAGTATGGAGTATGATAGGGGTTTCCCTGTTCGAATAGGAGGCCAATTTTCAAGGACCTCGATGGGAGAGGTGCGGTACTCAGTGGAAAAGGGGGATTCGTGACGACGTGTGTACCAAGCACGCGGGCGAGCAAGGATCTAAACGGGGTACCTAGTTCCGGAGTTCCTAGGGTACCGGCGGTGTGGGTGGTGGCTTTCATGTTGTGCAGCAAGACTGACGGAAGAGCCTATAAGCGCTCAAGATGCGGAGGTGGTCAGGGGTGTGCTTCATCTTGTTCGCAAAACCGGGCAACGAATCTTCAGGTCATGCATTCCGCATTTATGCATGAATACCTAGAATACCGACATTCAACATAGCGGTGTGTGTGTGTGTGTGTGTGTGTGTGCGACAGCGATCGCGATCATTACTCTCATCGTCGGGGATTTTACTTTTGTGTGCCACCAGTCGGGAGGACGGCAGCCGGCTTCGAGCGGAGTCGAATAGGAGAACTCTGTCAGGGTGTCAAGGTGTCAGCCTGTCAGCATTCAGGGACCTCAAAGTCAATTCTGGGGCATGGAGTAAAAGATGTTGCGTCCTCCGCAGTATTCCATGGAACGGCCGCCTCTGCTCTGGCCACCAACTCACACACAAACAGGTTTATCATTAGCGTATGATGGTAGCAAGTCAAGGCGAGTTCTGATGGGAGGTGCAGTCATTCCCGTCTTCCCTAGGCGGAGGAGCCTGCATCATGCACGTCTTATGCACGTCAGCCCTTATTTATATCGGAGGGATGAGGCTGGAGCGGGCGAAGTCATCCAAGCGGTACTCCGTAGCATAGAATACTTTTCGGTAGCATATGAGTACAAATGCACAATACATCTGATCCCCCCTTCCCGATATCCTGGACCTGAGACACCTCACATTTCCATCGTGTAGACGAGTAAGGTATCTCATATAAGGCGACGGGGCTTCCCCTAATACTGCATCGGTGGTGTGAAGTTAAAATACCCAAAAGCTAATTCTTGTGTCAATCGTTTCGAACTTACGCAACTTCTTTTTTTACCACCCAAAACCAGACCCCAACAAAACTGCCTCTCCCCTTTACACACCGTGCGCGCCCTTCCTCGCTCCCACTCCATACTCACCGAGGATACGAACATTTCCCCAATCCCTTCAAAAACCTCCTCTGTCTGCTCGAGACCGCTGCACGCTGCACGCGCGTTTGTACCATTGGGTGGTGCTAACCACGTATCGATACCCTCACGCGAGCACCGACTGGTCGCCGGCCATGGAGCTACAGTGACGTTACAGCCTTGCACCTACATGACTGCGACCACTGGCATACTTTCCCAGCAAGTCGGACAGCTTGTCGTCCTCTGGGAATCGGCCAGGATGGAGCATATCCCAAAGTTACCTCGTCGACTCCCGCGCAACTAAGACCTCTCCCAGGCTTCTGGATGAAACACTCGAAACACACGAAGCTTCTGCACCCCAAAGTCGAAGCGATCCAGTGAATCGGTCGTCAGGCTCCTTCATAATGACTCCCTCCGTGACATCTTCACCAGCTATGACGAATGGTAAGGGATGCTGGCCATCTCCCTCACAATCAATCATATCGGCCAAAACTACACACAAGCAACTAATCGGCACCTTTGTCCCGTTGACCGTGACACCCACTGCAGCCCTCTACTCTAATGGAATCTCATCGACCTCCACCCCTTCCACCATCTCTCTACAGTCGTCGCCAGAAGGGCCTCGAGGACGCAACCTCCCCCTCGATTTCTCTCCAACACCACTACAACTTCCCGAGAACGCTCTCTATACCCCACCGACACCACAACACTTTCCCAGCGCCATGAGTGAGGCCATAAACGCCAGCAAATCCCCTGGGATCATACGCCGACTATCGAGAGGCGCTGCGAATAGGCTACGTCGGCGCCAGTCGTCGAATCACCTGTCCAACCGTGATCGTAGCTCTGGTCCCGTCATGTTGCGCCGTCGAAGCAACAGCAAGAACGATGTTGATCTGGACACAGGCATGGGAGACAACGGCTTCGAAGCGGACATTGAGGACGTCCAGGAAGACCCCGAGCCTGTCCAAGGGCTGGAGGGGCTAGGAGTGACCGTGGATGGCGTAAATGGCATCAGCCTCGAAGACAGGACAGCCAGTCTCGAACCATCATTGACCCAAGGCGGCATCGCTCCCATCATACCCTCCATACTCCTTAAAGGAACTACTTTCACCAAAGTCACCAAGAACAAGAAGAAGCCTCTCCACCTTGTTCTCAACACAGAATCTGCCAAAGTTTCTTGGGACCCGTCTAATTCTTCCAAACAATTCTACATTGATGATATACACCACATTCGCCTTCAAGGCGACGCTAGGAATTATCGTGAGGAGTGTGGAATACCATCTGATGCAGAGAGTAGATGGTTCACCATAATCTACGCGGACCAAGACCGAGCGAAAGGCAGGCCGGTGAAGACTATGCACATCATTGCCCCAACCCAAATCTTGTTTGAACTATGGACATCTACTCTCGACGACCTTCAAAAATATCGCCATGAGCTCATGAACGGGGTGGCTGGGTCCCGTCTTAACGAGAAGACTTTAAAAGGTCACTGGAATTGTGAGATGGCTAAACTGTTCAATGGCCGAGCGCATGAAGAGCACGAAGAAGCCCTGGACCCTGAGGGTGTTGAGAACCTCTGTCACAGCTTCCACATACACTGTTCCACGAATATGCTCCGCGCTCAATTTGAAAAATCAGACCGGAATCATACGGGCCTTCTAAACTTTGACGAATTCAAAGACTTCATCCGACGATTGAAGCAGCGCAATGACATTAAAGAAATTTACAACTCGATCACCAAAAATTCCAACGAGGGTCTCCCTCTTCCCTCATTCCGTGACTTTCTACAGCAGACCCAGGGCATCGACGTGCAGGCACACTCCAATCACTGGGACAAGGTCTTTCACAAGTATATACGACAGGCGAACCAAAATCAAACTTCCCAAGATATTGCTGAAGGCTCGTCCACTGAGATGAACTTTGTAGCTTTCTCCGACTTCCTCTGCTCCGATGACAATAATGTCCAGAATTTCAAGATATCAGAAGTGAGGTTTGATAAGCCACTGAACGAGTACTTTATCTCAAGCTCTCATAACACATACCTCATGGGACGACAAGTCGCAGGAAATTCCAGCACTGAAGCATACATCAGGGCACTACAGCGCGGTTGCCGTTGTGTAGAGATTGATTGTTGGGATGGTGCAGACGGATGCCCGATTGTATTGCATGGGCGGACATTGACCTCCAGTGTCCTGTTTGCGGATTGCATCTCAGTCATTGGGAAATACGCCTTCTGGGCTTCGCCTTACCCCCTCATCTTGTCTCTCGAGGTCCACTGCAAACCAGAACAACAACAGGCCATGGTCGACATCATGATTAGTGAACTAGGAGAGCAACTTGTTCGTAGGCCATTGATGACAAATACAAACCGTCTTCCGTCGCCCGAGGAACTTCGCAATCGGATTTTGGTCAAGGTGAAATCTGGGGAGGATCCAGGATCTAAGTTAGATATACCTGCTGGCCATCGCGACAAACCAAGTAATCGACGCGATCGCAGTTTTAGCTCGCCATGGTCTCGTCCTCAGGTACTGGATAATTCCGGCGTTCCGCCTGCTTCCCTAGGGCCTAGCCCAACGTCCACAAGTCCTCCAGAGCATGCTTCATATTGGCCTATTGGCAAAGGCTCGACGACAACCACGAGTATCAGCAGCACCACGGAAGACAGCGATAACGGCGGACGTAACGAAGTCATCTCCTCGAAAACGAAAACCGATAAAAAGCGTACAAGTAAGATCACGAAATCCCTAGGAAGCCTCGGTGTGTACACCCAAGGCCTTACCTTTGAGAACTTTACCGCACCGGAAAGCAGGACATTCAACCACGTCTTTTCCATGGCCGAGAAAGGTTTCAGGATTATCTGTCAGAATCAGGACACGAAAGCACAGCTGGAGCAGCATAACATGCGCTACCTCATGCGTGTGTACCCATCAGGATGGCGGGTACAGTCGGATAATCCTGATCCACTACTCTTTTGGAGACGAGGGGTCCAGATGGTGGCATTGAATTGGCAAACGTATGATCTTCCGATGCAGATGAACGAAGCAATGTTTGCAGGTGGCTCCGATAAGCTTGGGTATGTGTTGAAGCCCCGAGAGTTGAGGGAGTCGTTGTCGATACAAGAAGAGATATCAGAGCCCTCCATCCATGGTCTTGGCAAGGTTCAGAAGAAGCGGATCCAGTTCTCAATTAAAGTGATCTCAGCGCAACAATTACCACGGCCTCGGGGCATAATGCCAGCTGCGGCGTTGCATCCTTACATTGAGATTGAGATGTTCTGTGCCGAAGACAAGAGCAAAGGCATTGCCACTGGTGAGGGTGGCCATGATGCTTCGACCTCCAACGGCATGTTCGGCATCGGAGCACCTCACAGAACGCGCACTCACGTGGTGCAAGCTAATGGTTTCAACCCCGTCTTCAATGACAACATCAAGTTGTCCCTAGAGACCAAATACCCAAGCCTGGTCTTTGTGAGATGGACCGTGTGGAACTCGCCAGACGGACGAAATCACGTCACCAACCCCAACGCCGACCCGTTGGCTATATTTACGGCGAAGCTAAGTAGTCTCGAAGAAGGTTACCGACACCTGCGCCTCTTTGATCACAATGGAGACCAATTCAACTGCGCCACCTTGTTTTGCAAGATCAAAAAGGAAGAGCCCGTGACCATCGACAAAGAGGATCCCATGCCCGAAACTGGGAGTCTCTTCAAGCGAGGCTTCAACAAAGCTGCTTTCAAGCGCACCATGTCCGTGGAGAAGCGGGACAGGAAAGCAAGCACGACAAGCACGACGAAGAGTACGAGCGGTGAGAAGTCTAGCGAGGGAGCGTGAGGAACTTGTCATCATCAGCGGCGGTAGCGGCATCAAACCTTCAGCATATCAACCCGGAGTTTTAAGGATCATGACGGCGACGAAGATACCCAATTTCGTGTTTATGAAGTTTTCGCGCATTCACGGCACAACACAATTTATCGACGAACAGAGCAGGCGGAGCCTTGACGGTCACATCTCGACAACAACAAAATTCCCATTTACATTCGCTACCAGCAGGATATGGTTTATTTGGCCTTTTTTTCCTGTGCATGTTCCTTTCCATCCAACGACTTGTAACTATAGACTTTACTCGAATGTTGTAGCTGGTCCTCGGTCCTTTTGGGGGTGAGGGGAAACATTGGAGTGACAAAATTCGTTGTTACATAGACACGATAGGTGTGAAGGACATTCATGGCTGATGATATACTCGAAGAAAAGAGCGCCAGTGGGGGTAGATAAACAATTCAATTTGATGAAGATTGACTTTTGAAAAAGGAATTTTTTTTTGGTGGCCTTGCGTATGTGTATCACTTTTTGCATGTGAGGCGATAATCCAACCACCTAGACGACTGTGTTCCGCTCGCTGAACAAACAAGCCACCATTCCATTCGACCACGGTCCTGAACGCCAGATAGGTGGTTTATTGGGACTAGTAGTAATCTCCATATCATCAGCTAACTAAATCCAATCCAATCCTCCTATCCCATCCCAACCTAACCCCATCTAACAATCTCATATAAATCCCTATACATATCAACATTCTCCGCACCACAGCCCCCTCCCCCCCCCTCTCCCCTCCCCCCCACTCCCCATCCCCCTCCCTCCCACAGCCAAAATACCTAAGCAGCCATTCGGAAGATCGAAAGGGGTGGTTTTTTTCTAGGATAGGATAGGATAGGATATGGACTGTGAATTATCTTTTATTTTTTGGGAATGTTTGTGTATATATATATATAGCCGGAGGGGGAGGGAGGGGATGGATGGAGGGAGGGAAGGAG